>Ga0207053_10009_pt1 | contig 45055 bp, 50 predicted proteins | sample Alteio_BWMinCont_59_FD_153290 | JGI IMG/M metagenome (GOLD analysis project Ga0207053, IMG submission 153290) | Enriched cells from forest soil in Barre Woods Harvard Forest LTER site, Petersham, Massachusetts, United States -... | ecosystem: Environmental > Terrestrial > Soil > Temperate forest >...
TTTACCTTTCAGGGCAAATCCATACCACTTCAGCATCAGCATATCGTACTTAATATTCTGACCTACCCATAGGATTTCCTCTTTATCAAACAAAGGTTTGAATCGGTTGAGTATTTCCAATACGCCGTCTTTATCAGCAGGCAGGGGAATGTAATAACCTGTTCCCTTCTCCCAGCTAAAGCTCATACCAACTATATCAGCAAGGTTGGCATCGGTACCTGTAGTCTCCGTATCAAAAGCTATTTCTGTTTGCTGCTGCAGGAGTACTATCAGTTCATCAATAGCATTACCTGTAGTGAGGTGGTAGTTGTGCGGAGTGTTGTCTATATTATTTACATTCAGCGGCAAGGGCTCTTCTTCCTCCACTTTGTCTTCAGCAAGAGCGGCAGTAACCATAGGCGATGTAGTTGCCTTCTGGTGTATGGGGTTGCCAAACAGATCGACCGGACCGTTTGCCAATACTTGTGGTTTGTTGTCAAATACATTGTAGCTATCGCCCAGTACTCGTTTGCCCAACGCTTTAAACTCAAGCTCTGTAAACAACTCTGTAAGTACTTCTATATTACGCTCTTTAACGCGGAAGTCTTCTGCGTGAAATGCTACGGGCACATTGGTGATGATGGTAGCGAGCTTTTTTGACATTATAGCCAGCTCGCGATTGTTGCGCACTTTTTCGCCTACCGATCCTTTTATTTCGTCGGCATGCTCCAACATGTTCTCGATGTTATCGTATTCAGCGAGGAGCTTGGCAGCAGTTTTTTCACCGATGCCAGGAATGCCGGGAATGTTATCTACAGCATCTCCCATGAGGCCCAGGATGTCTATTACCTGGTCAACTCTTTTTATACTCCATTTAGCACATACTTCGGCCGGGCCAAGTATCTCCTCTTTATTGCCCATGAAGGGCGGCTTGTACATGTATATGTTCTCACGCACGATCTGCCCGAAGTCTTTATCGGGGGTTACCATGTATACGGTATAGCCTAGCTCGGCAGCTTCAATAGCCAGGGTACCGATCAGGTCATCAGCTTCAAACCCATCCTTTTCCATGCACGGAAGATTGAATGCTCTTATTATGTTCTTGATATCGGGGATGGCAGAGATTATGTCTTCAGGAGCATCCTGGCGGTTGGCTTTGTAGGCGGTAAAATCGGTATGGCGCTCTGTAGGTGCGCTGGTATCGAACACCACTGCCAGATGGGTAGGTTTTTCTTTGTTAATAAGATCGATCAATGTATTGGTAAACCCGAACTGGGCATTGGTATTGCGTCCTTTGCTGGTAATGCGGGGACTGCGCACCAGTGCATAGTATGCACGGTATATGAGCGCCATAGCATCCAGCAAAAAAAGTTTCTTTTCAGCCATGGGGCTAAGATAAGATAAATGGGTGGGTTGCAAGAAAAGCTATGTTACTATTGTTGTTGTTTATATGGCTTGGCGATTGACACAATTAATACGCAAAGAGCTATTGAACATTCGCATTAGCTCTGGAACAGATTCAGATATTTATTAAAAACAAAAACCCTATTACGTGTTTGTCCCGTCAATTCATTTAATATCCCAGCCTTTTCAAAGCTTTCTATCAGGTCTCCTGCAGCCTTTTTGCTCAAAGAGCAAATATTTTGTGTTGTCTTGATATTAATCACTGGCGATGTAAACATATAATTCAATAATAGCAATGCTGATTGCGTACGCCGTCCCCAATTTGTATGTATTTCACTTTCCAGTGTTTGTTTAAGCTTAAGTATTTCAGATAATTTCAACACTGCCTCTTTTGATGTTTGTTCTATCCCCAGTAGAAAATATTTTAGCCAATGCAGCATGTCACTTTTTTCCCGCACCCTGGTTAAGTTATCATAATAATTAGATTTGTTCTTTTCAAAATAAGCTGACAAATACAACAGAGGCAAATGCAATATATCTTGATCTACTAAAAATAAAGTTATTAATAGTCTCCCAATACGTCCATTACCATCAAGAAATGGATGTATTGTTTCGAACTGATAATGAGCAATACCAATTCTTATAAGTGCAGGAACACTAATTTTATCATTATGAAGAAAATTTTCCAGATCACCCATTAATTCATTGACATGAAAATGAGCCGGGGGTACAAAGACTGCATCTGAAGGGCCACTGCCACCAATCCAATTTTGGCTTGACCGAAATTCACCTGGTGATTTATGCTCTCCTCTAACACCATTTAGTAAATTCTCATGAGCTTGTTTTAATAATCGTGATGAAAGTGGCAGGTCCTTTAAACTTATGATCGCTTCGTTTAGAGCTAATGTATAATTACTTACTTCTTTCCAGTCATTCTTTCTTTCAGGCAATATTTCTTCTTCAGGTAATACAGCTTCTTTAATATTTGTTTGTGTACCTTCAATACGGCTTGATATGACTGCCTCCTTCTTAACGTGCAATTGTATAAATATGTCAATATTAGGAACTAACTTGGCATAAGAATTCAGCTCACCTAGTTGAATAGAGGCTTTTTCTAAAAGAGTGTTTAATTGAGCATCATGCCATTGCCATTGGCCGTTGATTTTTGCAGGGACAAAAAATTTGTATCCTGCACCCTGATGAAAATTACCTGATTTATATTTTTCCAGTACAATCATTTTTCTTCTTATATAAGAACGAAAGTAAACTAAAATTAAGTATAGTTTACTTTTAAGCGCGAAAGTAAACTATACTTTTTCTAAGTTTACTTTAAGAAACTAAACAATAGCTATTCATGACGTTGATTGATAATACACATTTTTTGAAACACCTCTGTCCCTTATTCATATTAGCTCTTGTGACTTATCCACACCAATTGTGTTGAGTTCTTCCTAAAGAGTATATAAAAAGGCGCCTTACATTTGTTCCCCCTATCACTTTTTTTATGCGTGGAAAACAAAAATTCGATGCCCTTTTTACTACCGGTGACACCCCGGGCAACCTTAAAAAGAAAGGCCGCGACCTGCGATTGCTGGCGCGGCGCAACCGGTGCATTGCAGACCGGTACTACTATTATGGCTACCTGACCCAAAAACGGTATGAGGTGATCATAAAGCTGATGAGCCTGGAATTCTTCCTGTCGGTAGAAACGTTACCGGGTATAATTGATAGTGGTACAGAACGGTTTACCGAACTGAAGGAGTTAGAGCCGCCTGTGGCCTATTTTAGAAAGCAATGGCCTTTTATGAAATGGTGATCGGTTCGTTTAAGGTGACACCTATTACTATGTTTGCTGCTACCGGTTGCAGAACGGGTTTTGTACTATAGTCCTGGAAGGCTATGCGGTAGCGCAGCTCGCGGACACGAATGGTATCAGTACGTTTTTGCGTAGCTGTGGCTATGCGGGTGAGGCTGCCATAACTGGTACCGGGCGCCCAGCCCTGCAGGGCCTTATGCAGCGCCCATTCTACATCGTAATAACCAATGGCTTTTTGCACGTAGGTGGTTGGCGTGGTTGCGGCACTACTGCTGTAGGGTGCAAAGCCCAGCTGCAACACTACTGTACCATCGGCCGACTGAACAAGATTACCCATATCTGCAAAGTTGAAGTCTTCAAAATCTATAAGCAAGCAGGGCCACTGTACCGGTGGACGGGTGTTGGTTTTGTCTGTACGGAGCTGACCCAGGTCCTGATCTATATAGATAATATCTGGTACCTGGGCTTGTACCTGCTGCTGAAGTGCAGTAAATATGTTTGCGAACGGAGAGTTCATAAAATAGAAATTGGGAGGGAATGTGATAAAATAAGGTGACAACTATTACTATCATTTACTATCCCGGCATAGGGATACCATAGGTATTGTACCAGTACTCTTCATTTACAGGTACCATTTTGGCCACCTGCATGTCTATACCCATTCTTTCTTTCAAGTATTGTAAGTCAAGGTTTTTTACAAAAGAGAAACGGCCACCTGCAACAGGATAACCATAGCTGGCGAGTATTTGTAAAAATTTGGGCTGGTTGAGGGTATTAGTGACATATGCCAGATCGCTGAGGGTGATCTCGTGCTGCTCTTCCATATGTATTTTTGCCTGGGCATACCCGCTATAGTCATTGCTGGTGCTGGTTTCGGTATTGCCCAGTATAATGACAGACATCTCATCGTTGAGGGCCTTTACGAACTGCAGTTGCAGCCTGCCATCGCCATTTGTTTGTTTGCCATCTTTTATTTCGAAATCGGCCTGTCGGGGTATCATTATGGAGAGCGAACTGCCAGATTCGTCCAATATCCTTTTCAGCTCTACCTTGGTCTGCTCATCGTACGCATCGTACTTTATGACGCGTACCGGTTGGCCAAAAATCTCTATATACTCAGACCAATCGGCGAGGCCGCCTTTCTTGTATAGTGCATACGGGGCACATTTCAGCAATATACCGAGATCGTCTGTATTGCCCATTATCCATACATTTTCGAGCGGGGCGTAGGGTATGCCGTCGTTGCCGGTTTGCTCAAAAGCTATGATGCCAAGGTTGGGTTTTATGTGCTTGCGCGGTATCTCCCTTGTTGCCAAGTTGGCACCGGGAATGAACTCCAGGCCAGAAATACCCCATAATTGCGTTTGCATAATGATACACAGTATATCCCTGAATACAGATGAATTGATGAGATCTTCCATCTGAGTTACTTTGATCCCATCTTTTTCAAAATGCAATGGCTTATTTAAAATAGCATCTATACGCTTGGCTATGATGCCAGATAAATGACCATCGAGCAGCACATCGGCATACAGATCGTAGAGACGGGAGCGGTTGGGGTTATAGACAGACTCTGCGGTTATGTGTGCCTGCCGCCATGTAGCTATATCTTTCCTGGTGCGGTCAACAGAGCGCACATTCAGTTCATTTACGACCAGCTCAACCTTTTGATTGTTTTGTTTAACATTTATAGCCATAATAATGTTGGGGGGGGTGTTAATACTTGTGTTTTATTGTTTTCTGCTTAATTGGCACTAATTTTGCAAACTCTCTACAAAACCCAGGCAGTATATATATGTTCAAATTCATAGCCAAAACATATAAAGAAATGTATGTGTGGCTTTTTTATAATACAGAGAAAAGCTTATTATCCTTCATAATAGCTTACCTGGTATTGGCCGGATTGCAGTTACTGAACGTGTATAGCGTATTAGTGCTGTTTCAGAAATTGTTGGGTATAGCGCTCCTGGACTACATCTTCTCTCTGAAACTTTATGTTGGTCTTTTTGTAACCGCTGTTATTGTGGGAAATTTCTTTTTCCTGGGTAATATATGGAGCAAGAATGCAGAGGTAAAGGATCTTGGCAACCGCGCGTTTGCTTACATCTTTATATCCTTAATGCTGGGTATTTTAGCATATATATTGCGCAACTAATCTGGTATTAATTTCTTAGCGCCGGTGTTTTGATCTGCTCGGTGTACCTGTTGTTGTATCTTTTTACCAATATGATGCTGCGGAGTATATTATAATTGTCCCATTGCGGCATTAACCTGTAGCCTGCTATTTTTTTATGAAAGGGACGGGGATCGCTGTGGTCTTTTACAACCAGGTAATACTCATTGCCCTTCTCTTTCAGCCTCCAATGTTCGGGTGCGAGCTCATAGTTCTCGTAACTGCCGGGCATTGTATTGTTGAAGATCTTTAGCTGATAATCTTTGCCGCCCAGGTAGCGCCACAGGAATACATCTTTGGCCTGACTGAAATTGCCGTGAACGGGATAGAGCACAATAGTATCGAGCACACTCATATCTATAGTGGGTACAATGCCGTACCAATCGTGGCGCAAGTCTGTACCCAGGCTTTGTGCCGGTGCAGTTGTGGCCAAGTGCAGTAATAGCAATATAGATAGCAGGACTCTCATTTTCAGCAACACAAGTTACGATGAGCAGGGCAGTTTTGCATCAAAAATAATTCTCTCTTTTTAGCTGGCCGCTCCAGGCTACATTGTCGCCCTGAGGGGTGGTTTCGTCTTTGGTATCGGCATAGGGCCAACCCTGCGGCTGCACATCGCCTTGTTTTATAGCGGTGAGTGTATTTATAGCATCCTCGTAAATAGTGCGTGCGGTGGTATAGTCTATACCTGCATTGCTAAGGCGCACCAGGTGCCAGCAGGCAATATCTTTTACCAGGCTTTTTAAGAACTCGTCTTGTACTGCAGGGGTAGTGGTATCTGTGCCGAAGAGCTGCACGAGATCGTAACGGGACAGGTACATTTTGGTTTCTAATATGGCGGCGCTTATAGCCTTGTCTGCAATGGTGCTGTCGTTGCGGATGATCTCGTTGAGCACATCGGTGTAGAGATGGGTGTAGAGATCGGCTGTCGTGATGATAGGCATGGGTGGAGGGTTTAAAGGTTATTTTCTTGTATACTGGTGTAGTTAGTCCATTCGAAAACCTGCTCTTCATTTTCTTACTTTTTTTGATGCCAAAAAAAGTAACAAAAAAAGGCAGTCGGCAGCGATTACCGCTGCTGCCGACGAAGCTCTGTGCAGGCTGCAGTGCTACTGTTCTGCCGGGCTAAGGAATGCTACCTTCTAAAAACTGCTATCTAGGCGTAGTTGGTTTTAAGAGATTGTTACTTGTCCTCATCTTTTTTGCTGAGCTGGTCGTTGGGGGAATCGGCATCTGATACGACCTCGAAGATATGCTTGGTGGTGCGATCGAAGTGGAGCTCGTAGGCGATAACACTTTCTGTTGGGGTTTCTTCTTTTATGTAGCCGATAATAACGTTATCTGCCGGGTCCCAGGCTCCATCGTCTTCAATAGTTGTATCGGCATCTATCTCTATTACTATTTTAACAGGACCGCCATATTTTGTGGCCAGCTCTACCTTCTTTTTCTGCTCGGCCTTGTACTCTTTCATATGTGTGGCCTGGTTGCGAAAGTTGAGTACATCAGCTTTTAAAGATGCCCGTATTTTTTTGTCTTGTGCATGGGTGGAGAAACATAATACAACAGATAGCAGCAAACAGCTACAGTGTTTGAAAGGCATAGAGATATTTATTTAGTTTGAAAAACACTACAGGAAGGTATTACTTGATCTCTATAGTTTGGGCGAGGTTACGAAACTCAACCAGGTTGGTTGCAAAATCGCTTTTACTGTGGCCTGTGAAGATGACCATGGTTTTATCTTTTGCCAGGGCCAACTCGTACAGGAGCGTGAGCTTACCATTAGCTACACCATACACTTCCCTTTCGTAGGCTATATAGTTGTTCACCGTAGTATCTGCAGCGTTTTTTATATCTTTTGCAGTCATGGCATGCTCATCTTCTATGGTCTTAAAAGTAGTATCGGCCAAGGAAGATAATGGTATGCCTGCACGGTAGCCTGATGATGATATAATAACATAAGGCACATCGTCATTAAACCTTACGTCTTTACCACCGGGAGTGAAAATGTAGGCGCTGCCAGTGAGCTTTGCAAATTTAAAAGCAGATACTGTATCATCTATAGTAAATGCAGCACGAGAGAACGGGCTTACCTTGCGGTGTACATTGTAAGCTATACTTTGCAATATGCCTTTTAATTCCTTGCCCTCCTGCTCATCATCGTCTGGATACACACCCAGTACAGTAGTGCAAAATGTGCTATCGCCAAATACCAATGTATAGACAGAAGTATTGTTGCTGTTCTTCATGAAGATGTACTTGCCTTTGTAGCCATCTATAGTTACATCTTTATAATCGGTTACCTGTGCGCCTTCGCGCTCAAATTTTTCGCGATTGTAGAGGGGAGTGCTGGTGAAGAAGTTGCCATCTGTATTATCGTACACCTGCAGTACCGCCGTACTTTTGCGCAATCCCATATACCCACCGGCTATGCTGTACCCTTCTGGCACCGTTACGTAGAGCCGGGTACCGGGTATGTTGGTCTGCTTCTCTGTTACACTGTTTTTTATAGTATCGGGAAAATTGCTGCCGCTGCACCCTGCCAAACTAACGAGGAGTAATATCAGGTAAAGCGGTTGTTGAATTTTATATCTCATTTCTCTCTTAGGTGGTGTACAAATCTAATATATTTTCCCTTTACTATTTCCCTGATTTGGGGAGACAAAGTGTACCGTATTTTTCACCATTTCTTTGTTATTTATCTTCCAGATAGCGCCTTCTACGGCATCGGGCCCATCATCGTGAGCGCTGCTACCGGGGGCCAGCACCATAAACTGCTCTGCCAGGCGCACCATGTGCGGATTGTACTTTTCGTGGGCGTTGAGGTACAGCTTGCCGTTGGCATACAGTGGCTCCAAAAGGGTTTCGATACGTGTAAACTTATCTATTTTGCGACGCTTATCGCCCTGTATGGGTATCACCTTGTTGCCGGGCAGCTTCCCAGCTTCGTGAAACGCCTGCATGAGGGTATCCTGCATAAACACCTCTTCCATAAAATAGTGGCAGGCGTTGCGCCCCACCAATTGCATCATAGCATAGTGCCACTTCACCATTTGTGCAGTGCTGGTTTGCTCCAGGTAGCATTTTATAACATGGTATTCATCCTGCCAGCGACCTACAAGTACAGTGGCTTTGAAGTCGTTGTCTTTACTGTCTTTAAAAGAAGGATCCGTATAGCAGACCAACGTGCTATACTCTTCGAGCGGCAATGCAGGCTTCCAGGCCATTTGGCTAAACACCGCACCTTCTGTAAGCGGGTTGTTGTAATATTCTTTTTGTATTGCGGCCAGGCTTTTCTGCTTCAGCACACGGTCTATAACCTCCTCACTGTTTTTTTGCGGCCAGGTACTTGCTCCCTGCTCATTGCGTATGTTTACCTGTGTAACATGATCGGCATGCAGGGTAGCACGATCTACACAGCAACCTACTGCTATGCGGTTGCCACAAAAAATAATAAGCGTAGGGGTAGATACCGAACGGGTGCCGATGGCGGCCTCTTCTATCCAATGCCATTTATCGTTTATGATGCGGGGATTGCGGCATTGGGCATCGGTATCTATATCATCAAACAGCAGCACATCGGGCCGGGCGGCGGCATTGCGGGTGCCACGCGGGCTTTGCCCTGCACCCAGTGCGCGAAAAGTAACACCTTTGAGCGTAGTGAACTCCTCGGCCTTCCAATGGCCGGCTTTCATTTGCGGCCCATAGTCTTTTATGATGCGGCCGTTTACCTGCAGGTTGGCGCGGTAGGGTTGCAAGAGGCGGGTTGCATTGTCCAAGCTGTTGCTTATCATGAGCACGTATTTCTTTTTGCCCAGCAGGCACAGGTATAATACTTCCATCATGGTGCGGGTACTTTTGGCCAGGTCGCGGCTCCAGAGGCGCACCTCGTACCACTCGGGGTGTTGTATGATGCGCTGTGTGGCTTCTATATGGAAAGCTGCGGGATCGCTGAAACAGTAGTCTGGGAAGTAGTATTTGAATGCGGCTTCGGGGTCAGCTTCAAACAGTTGCAGGCGCTCTTTTATGTCTTCTTCTGTTTCCAGTGCATCTACAGGGGTGGATAATTTTATTCGTTCTGTAAATTCTGCCCAGTCTTCGGGCACCGGTTTTTGCATGGGTGGGAAGGTTTGTATATGCTTACTCGAAAATCTGCTCTTCATTTCCTTACTTTTTTTGATGCCAAAAAAAGTAACAAAAAAAGGCAGTCGGCAGCTATTACCGCTGCTGCCGACACAGCTTTGTGCAAGCGACAGTACTACTGTTCTGCCAAACTGAACAATGCTACCCCTTAAGTTAGGCCCTTGTCAGAAGATCTGCGAGTGACATCGTGTTTACAACGTTATTATATATAGTTCTCTTATTCTGCGGACTGGCTGAGGCGCTCGTGGATGAAATCGTCCCAATGCTGGTTGATGTGCTGGCCGAGAGAGTGGTCTTTTTTGATGACCCAGGTGATGAAGAGCTTGCCGGCATCTATGAGTTCGCGTACGCTGGTATCTTTCTCCAGGTTTTTGATGGCGGTGGTGTACTTGAGCACCAGGTCAGCATCTTTGCTGGTGATGTCCTCTTTTTTCTTGCCGGCCAGGTGCTCTTTTATTTTGGCGGTTTGCTCGGCAAGTATATCGTACAGGATCTCTAGCTGCACTTGCTTGGTAGCGGTGAGGGTGCGGCGATGAGCCTCCCAGTTGCCTTTTTGTATATAGTCGCGTATCTGGGCCTCTGTGCTGTCTGTGGCCAGGCAGATCTCTTTAATGGTTTTGTGGTGACTGGTGTACAGCAGCTGCGCAAGATCGCGGGCATGGTTCACCGACGTGTATTCGGACATAGGGGGAGGGGTTATAGGGGAACGGGGATCAATTGAAATGTGAGCGTATCCAGTTGTTGAGGGGGTGCTCGATGAATTTGCTTACATCCACCTAAGGCTTTATAGCATAACTATACTTTAAATTGTTTGTCCCACTTGCTGGGGCTATGCTGTAGTAAATGTAAATGTTAGTAGCATCGACATCTGCATACAGGAAGCTTCCTGCTGCACTACTGCGTGGTGTTATCTGTAAACTACTACTCGACGATATCCCTGTTAGATTATGTGCTATGGTTATCATAGTATTAGAACCATTCCCAGATGCTGTTAGAGAGCCTATATAACTTAAGCCGTGAGATGCGTCAACTCTCCAATTGCTGCCGTTCCAACTGATATGAATAGCTTGATAGGGAGATAAGACCACGTTGCTAGGTAATAATGAAGACACTGTAACAACCCCTGCTGACGCACCGTAATGGTACAATGTATATTTCTGTCCTATTTTTATTCCAGTAGTTGGCATTGTGACAGTCCCTGTCCCATCAACCGCAATTATATTATTAGATGAATCTGGAGTAAATGTTGGATTTAGTTTGTACGTATAACCACCAGCTTCGCCTTGGACGTCGAGATTTCCTTTGATAGATGGACTTGTAGCACTTCCATTATTAGGAATAATATTTACATAACCACTATATGCATTAATAATCATCCATGCACCTATACCATTATACATTAAATGGAGGCCCTGCTTAGTTGAAAGATTTTGCGTAGAACCTCCGCTTGAATTTATTACACCAGATATCGTAACTGTGCCTGCAACTGCCCCATAATGATATACATATAATTCCTGCCCTGCTACTACACCTGAAACTGGCAACGTTATTGTACCAGTGCCATCAACTTTAGTAAGGATTGTATCTATACTAGGCACATTTCCTGAAGGGTTTAACAAATAATCTTGTTGATAACTTATCCGACTATTTATTGATAAACCGCCTAAGAATGTATTGTTAGATGTGAAGGAATTGGAATTAATTAAAGATGCTTTTGAAGCATCAGGACTGCTTGCGGCAAATATATAATCGTTGTTTTTACGAGCGGCTGTGTATATTTTTTTGACAAGATTATTTCCATTAAACGTTCGTGCCATTACAATATGTCCGCTGTCATTCGGATGCACACCATCGCCACTGCTATATATCGACAACATTGCATAAGCTGTACTTGTATCATGTAATGGAGTGTACATGTCAACGATATATGCAGCTGGAAAAGTCGCCATTATCCAATTATTAACTGGACGTACATCCAATGAGGTACGAGGCGTTGCAAGACATATTATTGGTATTATTCCTGCCGATAAACAACTATTATAAGATCTTAAACATGAAGCCTGCCACTGCGCTATTGGTGTGCCATATATTAGGTCATTCCCAGCAGCCAAACCTCCATCAAACACTATAGCTCTTGGATGCAACAGTAAAAATTCTTTCATACAGCCTGCTAATTGTTCAGCTTCGTCTCCTCCTCCGGCGGCTACTTTATTATTTCCTTGTCCCAAAGCATTATTTACCCACCTATTAGCTAATACCGAAGCCCCCTGACCTAATGTTATACTATAACCTGCAAATAGATAAAGTGTGTAATTAGGGGTAATAGAAGATAGGTTCCACTTCAAAATAGATTCCGAATCTGCCAAATGACTGATATTACAATTTGCAGCATTGTAGAAAGTAGCTGCTGAAGTACCATAAGTATATGATATTGTCCAGTTCTGAGTTCTGTTATGCACTGTGGCAATCATAGCCCAAGAGGTAGGCTGAAGAGTTAAATCAAAGGTATCGTTATAGTTAATATTAGTGTTCGAGACGCTGCTATATGTAATTGTATTTGTATTGGGATTTTGGTCAATAAATATTTTCCCTTTGTTAGCTCCTGACATACAAAGACCCATTCTTACATTGTGTTGAGCTGCTCCTACAGAATGCACAGAATTAAATCCTAATTCTATGCCTAAGCTATTTATAGCAGGAACTTTTGTTTTATAAATAAAAGTTGTTTGCAGAATAGCATTCTCCATCATAGTAGTATCATTGTAATGTATATAATCAGTATATACGCCTGCGTTACCGGAGAAATTTAAAGCACCGTTACTTCCTGTCGTCCAATAAGCTGTATTCGATAAACTAATTGAATGATTTACCGGCAAGCCACCTGTATTAAAAGGTTGATTAAAAATCTGTATTGTATCTGAGTATTGATTAGTAGTTAGATACGTTGTATCGTTAGTTATTGTATCTCCACTAAGAACCTTTATATCATTTATTCCAACCACACTTACCCCAACGCCACTCACACTATTCCAGGCGAGGCTGGTACCATTCCAGCTGAGCACCTGGCCGACTGTGGGTGGTGTGGCGTTGATCTGTGTAACGCCCACACTGTTGCTGTTGAGCACGGGGTTGGGGTAGCTACCGGCCAGGCTGCCGCCTGCGCCACCATTGGGAGGCAGCGCTGCAGGTGTACCGTATATACGACTGTACTGCAGGGTATCTGTCTTCTTAGTAAAGTAGGTATTTACAGTATCGGCAATGGCCTTCATTTGTGTGCCTACTGCATAGGGGGTTACACTGTGTGTGGCTGTCTTGTTGGTAATAGCGGTGTCTATGCCGTTTTTGAGGTTTTGTATGGGGCTTTGCGCGTAGCCCGTTATGCAGGCGAGTACTGCAATGAGCAGGATAGGGTATTTCATAATTTGGATTTGGTTTATGAGGTGTGGAAAACAGATCAGCTAAATGTATCGCTAAACTCCTGGGTAAATATACGATCGTCTGGACCCATTGTAGCTGCTACCAGATTGTTGGCAGCGTAGTAGGCCAGGGTAACAGTATCGGGGGTTACGTTAGCAGGTATTGTGAGTTGTGTACCGGTACCGGCATTGTCTGTAACACTGTACCCGTTTGCTGCAGCCAGGGCAAACAGGTTCTCTAAAGATCCTGTAGCCATTATGGTGGCATCGAGCAGCGTTTGGTTGGGAAGGAGGGTATAAGTGCTCATTAGTCGAGGGGGATTGTGCAATCGAAATAAACGCTGTAGCTGGCAACACCAATGGCGGGTTTCAGCCAACCGGCAGCTATATAGCCTGTGGTACCTACTTCTGCGTTTATCATTTTTATGTAGTCCATACCTGTATCGTCAAGTATAGGCGCACCGTGATACCGGTAATACATAGTAAATGGCACGCTACGGGCAGGACGGTAGCCCACAGGCAGGATATTGAGTTCGTAATATGTGGGCCCCAAACCACCACCTGCCACACCCTCTACTGCTTGAGCATTAGTAAGGCTGATGTTGCCATACAAACGCATGCTATTACTTTGATAATTTTTAAGGTAGTAAATATTACCTGTGGGGCTTCCCATTCCGGCAACAGTCAGGCTACCGGTAACACTATCTTTTAACCAGGGCTGCAAGGCACTAAGTGGAAATTGCGTACCGGTTGTTGTGCCGTCTGCATTAGCACCAAAGGTAAGCTGGTGCTCCAACTGGGCAATGTGGCTGCTCCCATCATTATAGATGAGTGTGTTGGTAAGGTTATATACCTGGAACCCTGCAACCTGTGTGCCCGTGAATGTTGCAGTGTCTATACTACCACCTACAAAGGCTATGAGCTCGTTATTGAAAAATATGTACCCGGGTGTAATGCTGATAACAGTACCTGCCACACTTTGTGTGCAGCCGGTAAGTATGTATGGCTCTGTGCCGCGGGCACCAGCCAGGGCAGTAACAGCCTCGGTATAACCGTTCTGTAAATAGTTAAGTACGTCTTGCGTGAGGGGGAAACCCCCGGGCTGGCTAAAGTCTATGTATTTCATGTGTTATAAAGTGGTAAGCGATTGTTGGAGATATGCATTATTAAGCGGGCAACTATATTACTACAATGGAATAATTCCTCATGCCCACAAGGCGGTACACATCAATAAGGGCCTTCATCCTGGCTGTACTGAATGTGCCAATGGCGGCAGGTACATTTACAATGAAACCACTAGTACTGAGGGCTATTTCTGTATTGGTATAAATGGCCTGTGGTTTATTCTCAAAAACTGTGTACAATGCTACCGGCTTCAGTTCTGGAAGTATATAAACAGGCAGCACATCGGCATAGGCAGCATCTGTGATGGTGATGCGCCGCAATGTGGCATCGAAGGTATCGTTAAGCACGGCCTGCAGGTAAACAACCTGCCCGTTGTGGCCAAGACGGTAGAGATTGGTGGCCCGGTTTGCAATAAAAAGGTTGTATAAAAACACTACAGGACTTACCAATACATTGAGCCAAGCCTGCATAGTGGTACCACGCAAACGCACAGGCAATATATATTTTACAAGCTGGCTGAAACTAATATTGAAGGGAGGCATTGTGTTGGTTTATAAAAAGCAGAAAGCTTTTGAGCAGGATAATATTATTACTGTAAAAATTAATGAACAGGACTATGTGGTATAAAGGCCAGAGTAAGGTCTGCACTGATGTTGCAGGTCATGTAGCCAGCATCTGGCAGATATTCCAGCGTGATGGAGCTGAGTGGCAGGGCTGCGTAGGTAGCCTGTACATTGTTAGCTTTGCAAATGACCACACCCGGCACTGCGGCAATGGCGTTTATAAAGTAGTTGAGCACAAACAAACCATTGAACGGCAAACTATCCAGGAAGGTAGTAACAGCATCTTGCACCGGTGTATTGCCTGTACCATCCAACCGCGCGCCTGTAGCATCAAGTGCCAAGGGATCGTAGTATATAGAAAGATCTGCAACAAACCTATCGGGGTTGCCGCTGGTTACCTGCAGGCGCACACAGGCATCGCGTACCAGCTTCATATAAGCTGTGAAGGCTGTGTGCTGGGGAGCACTGAGTGGCGCCAATACACCACCGCTTAATGTGGCCACCTTTATTCTAAGCCCGTTATTTACTTCTGTAGCTGCAGCATAGCTCACTACCTGCGCTGTAGTGTCTGTAACGGCGTAGGTATCTGTATCTGGTACCAATGCATAGCCATACTGAAAAGCTTTGGCCTTGTTTACATACCACAGCAACGTATGCGGCGCCATGCCCGCTATGGTTGCGGCTACCTCGGCCACGTGGGCATCGAACAGACTCTCCAGCACATACTGGCATACGGCTATAACGTATGTCCATAGTCGCCAGATGGCTACGCTACTAGTGCTGGCGAGCTGTGGACCCAGCACGGTATCGGCCTGCACATTGCTTATTATACTTTGTTGAATTACTGCTATTGTTCTTGCCATGTTTTTGTGAATAGGAATTGGTGAGTTAGTGTCGGGGCGAGATAACCTTAAGGAATATGTACGGATTTTATACGGGGCACCCCTACAGGGTGCATGTTTAGCATTGATATATTTTGCTACAAAGCGGAGCCCTCTACAAGGGCATCAAAACGTAAACGCCCCAAATACTATATGACACTTGCTTACAGGATGCAATGCTAATATTGATATGTTTTTGCTACAAAGCGGAGCCCTCTACAAGGGCATCAAAACGTAAACGCCCCAAATACTATATGACACTTGCTTACAGGATGCAATGCTAATATTGATATGTTTTTGCTACAAAGCGGAGTCCTCTACAAGGGCATCAAAACGTAAAACTTTAATAATTTGCATCAATATCCAGCGTGCCATCGGGTGCAAGTTGTACGCTGTTTACGGTCATGCCATCTTCTGCATATACAACTGTTACGTCCCTGGATAGCTCCTGCAGGCCTTCATCGTCCAGGTAGTTGTAAACACCAACACAGGTAGTGGGGTTTTCTTTAAACTCGCCTTTGTCGTTGAGGAGTAATTGCCGCTGGTGTTCTGCTGTACTTTCTACAATAATAAAGTCGCCGTTGTTTGTTTGCATATCATCTAGCTGGCTGCCTTCTGTAAGCGCTATATCGTTCATTTGATTTGCCATGGCTATATTAGTTTAAGGTGCCGGTGAACACGCCTGTAACAGGACCATTGGGCGCTACCAAACCAGTAGTATAGTTGATGGTAGCAGCTTTTATATAGTTATCTATAGCATCGCTGATGCTGCCACAAAGTGCATCTACCTGGCTATCCTGTGCGGGTGTGATGTTGGTTATATTGGCTTCGAATGCGCTCTTCAGCGCAGCTTTAAGAGTGGTCTTATTTAATGGCATATGTTATTGAATAAGCAGGTTTGAGAGGCGGGTTTTAAGATCGTTAAAGTCTGTAAGGTTGACGGGCACACTGCTGTTGCCAGAAGGTGTTTCAACAGTTAGATTACTTATAGCTGTGAGCAGATCGGTAAGTATTTTAGTAAGGCTCTCACTACCACAAACCACATTATAACCTGCAGGTGTAATGGTGAGTACTGTGTTACCAATTGTGGTTACCTGTTTTGCCAGGTTGCTGCACTGCACTATAAAGTATTCGCCCGGGCCATCCATGCTGCCTACTATTACGTTGCTGCCATCGGCCGGTATGTTTATGGTGCCATTACCATTTTCTGACACTGCACTGAGCATTACGTTGGATAGCGGGGCATCGCCGGGCTGCATGTGGCTGAGGTGCACCTGGCAGGTATAGGTAGTCATGTCTATACTGCCTGGCACTACAGTACCACTCACCAGCTCATGAGCCCGGCGCCCCAGCCGCCTGATGCAATCTATGATCTTGCGCTCCTCGTTCATTTTTTATAGTAGATAGTTCTTTGTAGAAAGCAATTCGTTGTACCTAAAATTCTGATCTTCATTTCCTTACTTTTTTTGATGCCAAAAAATAGGGGAAAGGTGGTTCTATTGTGAAGCGGTAGAAGTTGCTGTGCTCATTAGCAACGGACCTTCATCTATTTTTCTGCGGGCACCGCTTGTGCCAAAGGTTACTTCAGTGCCCTCCACCAGGTAAAACCCATTGCGCTCGGGGTAGTTATCATCACTTATCCAAGCCTGGAAACCGGGGCTGCAATATGGTTGCAGAAAGGCATTTAAACTGCCTTCGTAGCCCGTGTAGTTATCGCGGTACTGATGTTCCTGTGCCAGCAATGCCAATGTGGTATCATCTGCAATGCGGTTGAGGGTTTGTGTATTTCGCTTTGTTGCCCCCGGTATATCTGTGCTCTGCCCGGTAAGCAATGTACCATTGATTTTCTTCTTTGTATATATCCAGATGCCGGGGTCATCTTGCGGTACACGTTGCTTGAGGCTATTGTCTTTAAGCACGTTGTAACCTAACCTGTAGCGCGACTGTCCCATGTTAAATACATCATTACCTTTTGCATAGGGTGTATAAACAAGCCCACACCAGAGTACCGTTGGCGCTATAAAGAAAATGCACAGGTTGCCGTCTGTCTCTTTTAGTATGCTGTCTATAATATCTGCGCCAGTGTCGCAATTTTGATCCAGATTCACAAGGGTTATGTTAACATCGCAAATGACAGTGATACCCAATCCATCAGTTGCTTTCTGCAACAGATCAGCAACGGTTATGTTTTCCCAGGTATCATCCAGGTTGTTGCGTTTCAGTTTGTAGCTGTATCCCTCACAGATTACCTGCAGTGGTACATCCAGGTCGCGACTAATTACAAAGCCTTTAAACTCTTCTTTCAGCACTCCATTGTAACCCAGCTTTATGGTAACCGGATCACCATCTGTAAACTGCTTACCTGTAATAACACTTTCGGACAAAACTTTACCGTTCTTGCTTACCTGGGCTTTTGCCGGCAGTTTTATGATTGCGGTGTCCACATAGCTGTGTATGCTTCGTTTTATTTTTACTTCGTGGACGCCGCTAAAATGGAAGTTGCCAATAGTTATATCGCTGGAGAGCTGGAACATACTTTTTGATGTGGAAGAGTGTGATAGAAATTTGTAGTGGATCCCCGATGTATCAACTGATATCTACAAGATTGAAAATGGCATCGCTGGAAAGGGTGAGCTGGTATGGCTTTACATTTTTTATTCCTTTTACTTCGGGAAATGAAAGGTCTTTTACTACAACACTGTCTGAACCTTTACGATCGGCATGCAACAGGAAAATATCCGTAAGCGCATTTTGCAACTGCACTGCACCCGGGCTTTTAAATATCTCTAACAACGTAGCTACATCGGCTTCAGGAAACTGGTTGTTGTAGTTATAGAGAAACCCTTTTATTACAATGTCGTAGTCCTGCACATTGATGAGCTCTTTAACAGAACCGCCCCTTTCAGTAAGCGTAGTTTCTACAATGGTCTTCTTACTGGTTATTGAAATAACAGGATAGGGTAGGGTGTATTTCTTCACTTCGCTAAAGCTGTCAGTACCCACACCTGTTGGTGTATTGAGCTCATAAGTAATTACCGCAGGAAGAAAATATTGACGACCCCTGATATCGTAACCATAATACGGAGTACCTTTTGACGAATTAAGTACAGGCTGTGGTACACTATCGTACCTGGGATTGAACGGATCGGCCTGCTCACCAAAGTAGTGATTGTATAGTGTTGATAAACTGAAAGATGTGGTCATAGATTAATGGGCTGGGGCTGCACGGTTAAAGACTTCTAGCAATACCTGCAAGATCTCTTGCTTTATTTTGTCGTAAGACTCGTTCATATTTTTGGCAGAGATATTGAAGCTGCCGATGAGCGGGGTATTGATGTTGATGGTGGTACCGGAGGAGGAGGATTGACGTTGCAAGGAAGCATTTTGTTTTGCTTTTTTGTCACTAATACTGTTCCTTACCAAAGTCCCCCCCAGCTGTTGAAACCGTTTTATTTACATACTTCAAAAGTGAAGGGGTTCCTTGCGCTTGTGAAATCATACTATTTGCAAAATCGTCAAAGTCTCCTTTACCTTTACTTGTACCCAATTTAACTAAGCCTGCAAGTATAGCTTGATTGTATTTGGCATTTGCCGTTAATAACGGCATTTTGGGAAGTGGCTTATTATAGGTATTATCAATTACGGGTGCCAGCGTATTTGAACGATTAGGGATTAGTGCAATTTGTTTAGTGGGTGACGTGAAAAAATTTGGAGATGGCGTTGGTTTATAAGCCTTTCCAGGGTCTTCATTTGCAAATGAATTTAGTCCTTTGTCACCATCATATTTATGTGCCTCTTTTTCTTCCGTTTCTTTTTTCGACATATACCAAGCTGCAGCACCTCCTGCCACTAGGGCAGCACCCCCAATCGCCCAACCAACAGGTCCTGCCGCTATTGCTATAGCAGACACGCTTTCAATTACCGCTGCCATATCCAAGCCACCAACTATTGCCGCTGCACCGTCTTCAATTACACTTGTACCAATTCCTTCGCCCGCTAAGCCTTTAAATTTTTTTGCAAAGTCTATCCCTTTTTCTCCAAATTCAAGTGCTTTATTTAGCTTTTCCAACCCATTACTCCACTTCTCAAGTCCTGGTACGCTATCGGTAACCATTTTTACCATACCAACTGCATCCTTACTCATTTTCACACTGGTCTCTGCAATTTCAATAGTGGATTTTTTTTCGTCTGTCTGGCTGACAACCGAATTTTTTGTAGTGGCTGAAATATTCTCTTGGACCTTACCATTACCAGATGCCACATTGGGATAGGCTTGCACTACTTGTGTATTTTGTTGTGCAGGAACAGTGCTATTACTTATAGCATCTGCAAGCTTTTTTATCTTTGATATTGTTATATCCACCACATCATCAATACTTTTTAAAACAAACGATGCAGTATTGTTTACAGTTTTCCACGCTTCGTTTAGTTGGTTTGCAAATGCCACTTGCTGTAAGATCTCATCCATTGTCTGTTCTATTTTGCTTCTTGTTTGCGTATATATACTAAGTGTGCCAGTTTTCTGCTGAAGGCTTCATCACTTAGTTTGCTATGGTCGAGGCCCGGCAGGTAGTACTCCAGTAGTGTTTCCAAATATCCCAGGAAGTCGTGTGCCGGGCCTCCACCCGCTTCCTCTATAAGTTTACCAGGGTAGCTTTCTTACCCTCCATCTTTACCTTTATCTGCTGCACTACGCCAAAAAATTTCTGATCGTCATCCAGTACTTCTTCGCTGCCGCCAATAAGGGTACGTTTAGCAAGTTCATCGTACATATCCAGTGCGGCCTCTGCGCTTGCTTTGCTCATGGCACAGTTCATTTCGTGCCTGTTGGGATTTTTGAAGTAGGCAATATGGTCATCTACCTCTATGGCATATATACCTTGCTTGTACTGGCTCTTCCATTGGTGTATCTGTTCAGGAGTAGCCTGCCCGGTTAGTTGGTTCATGTGTTATCTGGTTTTTGTTTTCTGAAAATTTTGTTGCTTACCATACTTAGATACTACTTATGCCCAGGAACATAATAGGCAATGATATCTCCATCATTTTTGCACCAGTATCCCAGCCTTTTTCAAATTCTTTTACCTGGCAGCGGGTTAGTACATCGGTATGCAGCAGCCTTATTCCTTTTGGTGCATATACTACTACTATGTCAAATTCCATATCCAGTATATCGCGTGCACCGGTAGCAATAGCAGCCTTGTTCATATCATCAAGTGCACCTTTCAGCACCTTTATGGTGCCATCGTAAGTGCGGTGGCCGCTCTGGATGCTTATCGGTTCATCACCGGCTGCATACAGCGCTTCTTTTTCTTGTGCGGCTTTGTATTTCAGGCCTCTTATTTTAGTAAGTGGCGACCCTGCAAAGTTCACGGTCATGTCAACCCATTCGCATTCCTGGCTGTCAAAAAATTGTAGTCCTGGCATTTTGTTTATTGTTTAAAAAATTATTAGAAAGCTATTGTGAGTGTATTACTGTATTGCAGATGGCTTGTTAAAATCCAAGCTGCACTTCTATATCGCTGGCATAGCCTACAGGGGTTACCTTCAGCACCACATTCAGTTGCCCTGTAGCCAGTATATTTTGTGCTGTATCTATAAAGCAGCTAACGTTGCTTATCTCGTTTCCAGCAGTCATGCTCAGGTTCACCTGGTTGGTTATTTGCTGCTCCAGCCACTTGGCGTAACCGGCATCTATATTACCGCTTGCATCTACAGGTACTTCATCATCCACTTCATCTACAAAAGTTGCGTATGCCAGTATTTGGGCTTTGTCAATTACACGTCCGCGGGCAAGGCTGCTGTAATCGTCTGTAGTTGAGGTGCAGGTAGCATCGCCTGAAAAGAAAAACCCACTCTTATTTGGGAACACCCTGAAGGTGATATATCCTTTGTCAAATAGTACTTCGGTTGCCGTGTACTGGTCTGCCGATACTGTGCCTATAAATGCTGTGGTATTGGTAAGTGCGCCATCTCTTACCCGGGATATTTTGCGCTGCACAGGTACAAATGCCGCACGGCCAAGCAGCAAACCTACCGCCGCACCACTACCACTTATCGTATCTCCTATGAGGATAGACACGCGGTTATCTGTAGCTGTTGTCTCATCAGTTAGCGCTGTAGATGATCCCGTAAAAGAAGTGCCACCTATTACTGCCCTGAAAGGTGTTTGTGCTGCAAAGAACTGTACTCCCAGCGCCTGCATGTTAGCTGCTGCTGTATAACAGTCGGCATTGATGCCATTTGTGGTTACTACCGGGGATGAAACATTATACACACTTCCATCATCTGTAAGTATGCCCAACAATCTTATTTTACCTGCTGCAAAATTGAGCAGTTTTATTGCGCCAGCTGCATTAGTCTTGTCTGCAATCTGGTTCACCTTCATGGTATTGGGCACAAGCATGGTGTATAGTTGCGCACCGGTACCGGCCTCGTCATAAAACTCCTTTACCTGCTTGTATGCAAAGGGATTATTGGTAATTGTAAGGCCTTGGGTTGTAGCATCTGCGAGACTGGTGAACAACAATGGCGTGCCGGCAGTGATGCTCCCCTCGCTTACACCGGTGAGTACTATTCCCGCCACACCATCGGCTGTTTGCAGTACACCGCCAAGCTGCCCGTTGGCCAGGGTTATATTTACGTTTGGTAACATTATCCAGGTTTGGTTTTTAGGTTTTAGAATAGATCGTCTTCTTCCAGCTCATCAGTTTCGCTCCGGCTAATGGTGGTTATTTCATCGTCATCCAGATGTTTGGAATGATTGATGGCATCAGCTTCTTTGAAGAATGCAAAGCCATCGCTGGTGAAGAACAGCGTTTCTACGCTGGCATGGTTCTCAAAATAAGAACGTTGGTTTTCGGTCATTGTTGATAGGGTTTATTGTTACTTATTCTTCTGTGGGTTAGTATCGTATGATACCAACCAGAAGCTTGTCGTTTATGTGGCGCTGATGACGAACTACTTCGTAGCCTTCGCGACTGCCATTGTTATTGCTGTTGCCTTCTATGGTGTAGAGCAGCGTACCTTCTATTTTTTCTATGATGCCAGTGTGCCCGGCGCCATTACCAAAGCTGAGTATGAACTGATAACCGGGTTGCAATATCTTTGGGTCGCGCAGCGCTTCGGCCTGTGTTATTTTAAACTGCACAGCGGTTTTGTGCCAGCAGTCTATAGCTCCCCCGGTTTTAGCTACCGGGTTAGCGCTTTTTATTTGCAGTGCAGATTGCTGGTAGCACCAGTACACAAATGCCTGGCACCATGCATAGCCGGGGTTTAATCCTACTGCTTTCAGGTATTCATTTACCATAGGACCACTATTGCTGCCTATAGGCTTTTCGCACTGCCCCACCTGGCCCTGCGCTATTTGCAGGGCCAGGGTTGCGAGTGTGGAACCGCCAACATCATTACCAGGATTTATAAGGGCCATTGTTCTGTTTTATTTGTGGTTTATGGATGGGAAAGGATAATGATGCTGCCGTACCGGCCTTATTAGAAAGGGTACTATTTTACTGTCGTGTATTTAGCCTGTGTAAACAGGTCGTAAAGGTTTTGCTTCAGGCGGTTGCCATCCAGCTCACCTGCCAGCAGGCTGGCCAGTTTCTGCAATACAGCGTCCTGCAATTGAGGATCGTGCTGCTGCAATTGTGTTGCAAAGCAGTTCAGTTTTTCAGTAATATCGGTGTATTGTTTGCAGCTATCTACAATAGACAGGGCAGTGATCACCTTTGTGAGTGCATTTACCAACTGAGTGCGTATCACATTATCCAGGTTACCGGGTATAATGTCTGTAAGCACTATTGCAGCCGGTGAGGAGAGCGCGTTTTTTATAGCATTGGTTACACTCAGTGCAGTATCTATATGCGCGTCTATGTAGGTATCAAATTCACGCAAGGCTGTTTTGATGCGTATTTTAAAAGTGGCACAAAGCATAAGGGAAGCGGGGGTTTATTGGTTAATTAATTTTTGATGATCTTCGATTCAATAGTGTGAATGCGTACACTATGTTCGTGCAGCCGCTGATTTATTACTGCGGCCTGGTCTTGCAGGCGTTTTATCTGCTGCTCCTGTATGGTGGTAGCTTTGGTTAGTTGTTTTAGTTCTGCTACAATGGCATCCAGTCTTTTCAACACTTCATGTGTTACTATCCTGATGCCAAAGCCAAGCAGGGCTGCAAGCACGCCAACTACACCGGCCAATATCCAAATTTTCATTTCAGGCATAAAATCCCGGAGACCCCGCGGGGCATTTTTAAATTCCTGTAAGCACAGGTTGGTGAATAAATGATTATTGTTCACTCTGATGTTATAAATACCAGCCCTCAGCGGGGTTCCGGGTATGGCCTGCAGCCTATGCTGATGCAGCCTGCACTATGGCAACAATTCCTCTTTCATCGCCGCGGCGTTTGCGTGCGCCCATGCGTACCAGTACGCTATATACATCGCCATAGTAAGTAGGGTCACCTATGCGGTCAAAGAACTTCACCTCACCCAGAGCACGCTCTACCGCGTTGCGCTGCCAGCAAAGTACACCATCGTTATCGGTAGCTGCTGCACTGGCACCATATGCATTTACCACTGGGGTTGTATCATTGGTATAAGTAACTACGTTGCTGCGCATCATAATGTTAAAACCATACAACCTGCCCAGTACGCCATCTTTAGCATCAAATGCCTGGCTGTAGTCACGGTACTGTGTAGCATCCATGCTATCAGTTAGCTGCTGGTACATATCGGCGCTCATCAGTGCATAGCGTTCTTCCACAGGCACGTTCTGTTTGTTCAGCGTCAGCATAGCATACTTCAGGTCGCTTACACCAAACTTTTTACGATTGCCGGTAGTACCAGTAAGGTGAGATATTACTGCATCGCCAGAAGTACGTACAAAGTTTACAGCGGGTGCCCAGTCTATAAGAATACTGTCTGCAGTTACCTGGCGCAGTGCAGCTTCATGTTCGCTCAGTACACTTTCGCGTTTGTTGTAGCTCAGCTCCATAGTGTCCGCATTAGGAATCAGTATAGGGTCTGTGGTGTACTCATTCAGCGCATAGGTCACGTCAACGTCAGTACGCTGTGTTACACTTGCAGGCAGTGATGAGCGGTCTATTGCCACGTTAGGTAGCGCCCCTGCCTGTGGTATATGCACCACTTTGCCTTGCAGTACAAACTGGCTGGCATCTGTACTTGCTAATAAAAATTCATTGTTTTTAAAGAGGTTACCCTCTATATGGTCTTCCCATATTTCTCTTTGAATTGCCATAAAGGTTTATTGGTTTTTGGTAAATGAATGTGGAAGGAATGCGTAATGGGAATGCGACAACACGGTAATACAATAACCTATCAGTGAGGTTATAATGTGGGATCAACAAAAACACTTTGCTTTTTAGATCAGTAACTACATGCCTGATAGAAAGCTATGATTGCGGGGATGCAATAACAATCAGGTTAGAATAAATAAGGGGGATTACTAACTACCGAATTTTTCTTTAAATATCTGCTGATAGCGATCAGGGTTATCAGCTTTCAGTTCTTTTAGTTTATTGCCGGCGGGGTCCTTTGTTTCAAAGTCATCCCATGTCCACTGTTGTGCAGCATTGTCGCGGTTGGTTTGTTTCAGGTGTTCTGCTATGCTGCGGTAAGCAGGCATGGCAGATAGTAAGCTTTTCAATTCCTGTGGTTTACCGGCATAGTCGGCAGCCAGTTTTTCCTTCAGCAATATAGTTACGCGGCCATCTTCAAGGGCACGGTCCAGCAGGGCAGCAACTTCATATTTAGCATGTGCATTGTTCAGGTTGTCTAGTTGTACCTGCAGTGCATCTTTATCGCTGCGCAGCAGTATATTTTCCAGGTCCACTTCTTTTGCTGTGGCAATACGTTCGTTCATCGTTTTTATTGCGGCCAGCATTGTTGCCCCATCTGCATCAGCGCTTAGGTTCAGCGCCTTGTTCAGTTCGCGGGTCAGGTTCAGGTGCAAGTTATTCAGCACTGGTCTTTCACGGGTCAGGTCCACCAGGTTTATTTCGTTTTCCTGGGCATCATACAACTTAGTAAGGGCATTGCCGTTACCAGGTATATCTACCAGGCTGCATTCTTTGTTATACCACCGGGTGATGGTGGGGCCGGTTTGTCCGGGCAGCATCTGGTCGGGATCGGTTGAGTAGTCGAGCACAACTATATGGCCCACACTTGCGGCGTTCAAAAAACCGTTCTCAACTTCGGCACAGGTCTGTGCGCCACGTTCGTTCAGCAGGTTGATCACCGGTTTGCCCCAGAGTGCATCGCCTTCTACTTTCAGGTCGTCCCATTTTAGCGCCACACCTTTATCGCGCTGGTGCATATAATAGCCTATAGGGTTCTTCTGAAATTCGGGCAACTGGTAGCCAGTGGTAAGTAAACGAAAGCCGTATTCATTTACCGAACTGTCGCTGAGGACGTATTCTTTGTCGATCTTTTTAAACTGTTCTGTCATGGTGGTAGGGAGGTAAACCGTTATTTCTGACACAAAGATGTATCAGCTTTTGGTCTCTGCAAAAACGTATCCGCGTGCTACTATACTCCCTGCGTACCCGGCATTACTTGCTGCGGTACCATGCTTTTTTCTTTGCCCTGTATGGCTTTACTGGCAAGTGTATTAGTGATTTGAATTATGGAATTTGGGCTGGATTTTTCTACGATTGGTTTTTGAAGGGCTATGTGGAAGATATTAGATAAATAGCACGGGCATTAACGGTAACAATACCTATTCTTCAAAAACAAACTTACCAGTAACTGTTGCTCCGGACTCTCTATCTGTGACCCGATAAAAGTAAATACCTGGAACCGTTAAAGCATCACCAATTACTAATTCACTGCTGTTTGAAAAGGGTGTAGATCTTACTATTTGTCCCATTTCATTTATAATAGTAATTGTTCCGTTTGAAATTGTGTAGCCGAAAAGTAATTTACTTGCTTTACCTCCAGGATTGGGTACAACTTTAACTGTTGATGCACGGTGGCTGATATTATTTACCGCAACGTGTGAGCAGTTCACAAAACTATCTACTACGCCATAATTGTAGTGAGATAGCAGGCGTATATCCACCTTTGCATTGCTTTGCTCAAAACACGTCAGGTTCTCTTGACCTTCAAAATAATAGACCGTTTTAGAAGCCAGCGGACCATTAGGTGAACCTATCCCCTCTACCACCGTGTAGGTAAGTGTAGCATTGCCGCCATTGTTCCCAGAAACGAAATTACCCTTCATATAAAGCGTCTTATGATAAACGCCATTTATCAAAATAGAATCGGTAGATACTACACTGTCTATCCTGTTCTGCGCCCATACATAGCTTATAGAATCGCCAGCTTTCAAGTTATAGTTGTAGAGTATGTGATCTGTATTTATGCCACCTGTATTGTTGACAAGTAAATAAACCAGTCCTTGTAACGTGTCTTCCCTTACAAAATTGATGTTGCTGCCATAAGAGGTATTTACCAAAACTTTGTATGTTATACCGTTAAATATGCTATCGCCAGTATAGTGATAGAATGGCTGCCAGGTATGGCCATCGGCATCAAAGGCATAACCCTGCCAGGTATTGCGGGAGTCTGTGAAGTGTATTTTTTGGCTGTAGGCTGCTAAGAAAGAAAACGATAACAGTAAGGAGCATATAGTTGTTTTCATGATAGAGGGTTTGTATAAAGTTAAGTATATTTTAATTCTCTGGAAAATAAAAATATACATCTTTTTACTCTGAGAAATGATCATCCTCCTTCTTTCTTCCCTACCAGCTTCTTTATTTCTCCTACAGAAATAAAGCGGAACGGAAACATAAGCAGTGAAGCGGTCATACCAAAAACAATAAGCTGTACCAGCCATGGTGCAGGTATAAGCATTACTCCAGCCCCCAGCAATACGATCAATGCCAAATAACCGATAAGAGCTGAAACGAGCTTTATATCTACTTTAAGCTTTATCTCTTTTATACAATATCCAATAAAGCTTAACGCTATCAGCCATTGGGTAAGGCAGCCCACCACAGCAGCACCTTCGGCTTTGTACTGCGGTATTACATACAGGTTAAGCCCCAGGTTAAAAATAACTGCACCAATTGCCAGCTTGTTCAGCGTTTTAAGACTGCCGTTGGCAGTGAGCAGGGTAGAGTAGATATACATAATGCAAAACGCAGGGAATTCGGCCATCGTCCACCTGAATACATGCCCGTAGTACAATGGATCGGAATAATCTTTTGCGGCCTTAAATGATAACTGCATGATGGGGTTGCAAAAGAACACACCCGCCACTGCTACAATAAAAGAAAAGGGGAGCAAAGTGTTTACGCACACATGCACTATCTGGTTCACCGGTTGCTTCTCTTTCAGCATCCTGCCAAACATAGGTAAGAGTATTGCCGCAAACATCAGGGCAAACATATTGCTCATATCCAGGTAGCGGTATGCAGCAGCGTATATTGCTGCCTGTACCTTGCCATCGCCCCCGGCCAGCCGCTCTATCATAGGTGAATCTAACCTGGTATAGATAGACATGAGGAATATGAGTGCTGCATAGGGTATGGTATCTTTAATAATGCGCCACACCGTTTGCCCGTGAAAAGAAAAACGAAAGCGAATGGGGTGCAACCAGCGCAAAACAAAAAAAGCAATGATGCAGCCTATACCATAGGTACCTATCTGCGCCAGTATATACCATTCTATTTTAAAATGCTGCGCTGTGCCCGGGTATAAGAGCAGTGCGCCACATACTACAATCATCAGTAGCCTGTCGGTTATTGATAATATTCCATCAATTTTAAATTTATGCAAGGCCGCTACATTGCTGCGCAGGAACTGCAGCATATAGTTGAGCGACTGAAAAACCAATATACCCGATAACAACAGCATCTGGTAGCTATTGTAGCCCACAACAAACCCGGTAACAGTTACTATGGCTGCATATGCCATTATAAGCAATAACCTGGCCGATAACATGGTAGGAAAGAGTTCCTGCAGCTTATCAGGGTTTTGAGCTACAGTACGACTGTTGTAATTTGTAATGCCAAAATCTAATATAATACTGAATATTACTGTCCAGCTCAACAAAGGTGAATAAGTACCATAAGACTCTGCTCCCACCCTGTTTTGCACCACCCTGTCTATAAAAAGCACATATGCCAGCCTTATGGGCAGGTTTATGGCAACAACAAAAGCAAGGTTTTTAACAAAAAATCGACGCATCAGGGATATTTGGCACTGTTTGAAGCTGTAAAATTATATTTTTGCCGCCACTATATGCGGATAGCTGTAAATACAAGGTTATTATTGAAGGGAAAATTGGAGGGCATCGGCTGGTTTACCTACCAGACACTGGAGCGTATAGTGCGCCTGCACCCCGAACACGACTTCATTTTTTTCTTTGACCGCCCTTACGATCCATCTTTTGTATTTGCAAAAAATGTAACCCCTGTAGTTGTAAGTCCGCAGGCAAGGCACCCCATACTTTTTTACCTGTGGTTTGAATGGAGCATACCCTATATGCTGCGCAAGTACAAAGCCGATCTGTTTTTGTCGCCAGACGGGTATATGTCACTCAGTACCAAGGTACCTACCTGCCTGGTGATACACGATCTTGCTTTTGAACATTATCCTGATCACTTTGTACTGAGCCACCTGCTGTACTGGCGGCACTACTCGCCACTGTTTGCCCGTAAAGCCACACAGATCACCACGGTATCTAACTTCTCCAAGAACGATATTGTTAGTCGTTATGGTATAGATGCCGATAAAATAACTGTTGCACACAATGGCGCACATAAAGAATACCGCCCGCTAACCTGGGATGAACGGGAAGCTGCCAAAAAGCAATATGCCGATGGTAAAGAATATTTTGTTTTTGCTGGTGCACTGCACCCACGCAAAAACATTACTGGTCTGCTGAATGCTTTTATAGCCTTTAAAAAACGCCAGCGCAGCAATATGAAGCTGGTAATTGTAGGCCGCATGGCCTGGAAGTATGAGGAAGTAGCAGAAATGCGCGCAACTATGCCGTTTAAAGAAGATGTGATGTGGGTGGGGTATATGGACGTGAATGAGCTGAGTAAAGTAATAGGCGGCGCTTATGCTATGGTATATGCATCTTTGTTCGAAGGATTTGGTATACCTATACTTGAGGCGCTGAAATGCAATGTACCTGCTATAGTAAGCAATACATCGAGCATGCCAGAGGTGGCAGGCGATGCCGGCTTGCTGGTTGACCCTACCGATACCCAGGATATAGCCAGCAAAATGGAGCTGCTGTTTAAAGACGAAGTACTGCGTAAAAAACTGATAGCTGCCGCCCCTGCACAGGTTGAAAAATTTACCTGGGATAACTGTGCCGATAGGCTTTGGGAGAGCATGATGAAGTGTGTGGGCACAAAAAAGTAAGATCAGGCAGTTTCCCCGCCTGATCTCATTTTCTTAAATACAGCTAATCGTTAGTAACGACTACATCCAGAACCCTTTTTCAGCGCTAGTGGTTTTGCGCATGCCCTCTGCTACTGCTTCGTCAGTATAGCCCAGGTATATAAGACCTAATATAATGTCATCCGCTCCCAGTTTCAGGTATTCTTTCAGCTCAGGTTTGTGGGTAAGGCCACCGCTACTCCAGAAAGATGCTATACCCATAGCCGTTGCACCCAGCAATATGTTTTGCACTGCAGCCGACGCAGCAGCTATTTCTTCTATCTGTGGTATCTTTTCATTAGTACCGCGCTTCATCACTGCAATAATGAGGTGCGAAGCGTTGTCACCATTATGTTTTAGTTTTTCATAAGTCGCTTCCAGCCTCTTTTCTTCGGGTGTAATGCCCCAATGCAGATCAGCATGATCTTTACCAAATTGTTTCAAAGCCTCACCAGTATAAACAAAAAAGTTCCATGGTTCTGTACGGCCATGTGTTGGCGCCCAGTGTGCCAGTTCCAATAGCTCTTTTACTTGCTCATCGGGTATGGTATTGCCATTCATCGCAGCAAGTTTGGCTGTACGTCTTTGCGTTATAGTTGCTTTTACCTGTTCAAATGCATTATTCATAGCCGCAAAGTTAATGCGCAGTGGCATATACCCAATACCAAAGGTTTTATTATCCATCCCATTGGGCTGTTTTTGCGTATATTAATAATGTTATCTTAACCTGCCGGCTCATGAAATGGAAATTTTGGTTCTACTTAATGGTGTTACTTTACATATCGGCAGGCATCAATCATTTTGTAAGCACACCTGTTTATGTTTCTATAATGCCACCGTGGTTGCCTTATCCTAACATGCTGGTATATATAAGTGGCATTTGCGAGACCTTGTTTGGTATATTGCTGTTGCCCGTTTCAACAAGGCGGGTTGCCGCATGGCTCATTATATTGTTGCTAATAGCTGTATTCCCGGCCAACATACAAACTACATTGAACTACGGGCACGAGCATAATATCCGTTTTTGGATCAGTGTCATCAGGCTGCCCTTACAACTGGTACTTATAAGGTGGGCCTGGCTATACACCAGGCAAAGAAAAAAGAAGAGTGCTTTGGTATAATGCTATTTTACTGACCTTTACAATACCGCATAAAAAGTTTCTATGAAAACACTATTTGTTTCATTGCTATTGCTGCTAAGCACTGCTGCAAACGGCCAACACTACATACCAGAGAGCCAAAATTCAAAAGTGAGTTTTAAGGTGGTGAACCATATGCTGGTAAAAAGTACCGTGCAAGGGACACTTAGCAATTTAAGAGGTAGTATCACCTTCAACCCGGCCGATCTGCCAGGCTCTTCCTTTGATGTATCCGTAAATGCAGAAAGTATTAAAACAGGGATAGGCATGCGCGATGAACATCTTAAAAAAGAAGAATTCTTCAACGCTAGTAAATTTCCTGCTGTCCATATTATCTCCAGCCGGGTAGAAAAAGGCAACGCTCCTGGTACATATGTACTATATGGTAAGCTCACCATCAAAGGCATTTCCAAAGCCATTATGATACCTTTTACAGTTACACCAATCAATGATGGCTTATTGTTTAAAGGCAATTTTACCTTAAACAGGCTAGACTATACAGTAGGTGAAAAAGGTAAAATTGAAGCCCAGGTAAATGTTGACCTGAGCGTGAGCGCAAAGAAAGCTTAATTAGTTATTTATTTGTCGTTACCCACCAGGTGTTGCCATATGCATCCTTTATACCTGCACTACGCCCATAAGACTGATCAGATGGAGCTGAAATAGATGTTGCTCCGGCTGCAATTGCTTTATTGTATATAGCGTCTACATCGGGCACATATACAAACATACCTGCCTGGCTGCTAGTGTAGTTATCAGTACTGTTTGCTATCATTATTACACTTTCACCCAGCTTTATTTCGGCATGCATTATTACTTGTTCGTCACGCATGTGGCGCATTATTTCTACGGCATCAAACACATCTATCATAAAATCAATAAAGGTGGATGCATTATCCAGGATGAGGTAAGGCATTACCTGCTGGTAACCCTTAGGTATAATTACTGTTTTCATACTGCGTATTTAGAGGGATGGATAAAAGTTCTATACAGCAATATTATACTATGCGTGCTATATATTAAAGGTATTTCTGCAATCTTTTTTTCAGCACCTTATTGCGTGTAGCAGTAAATAAAATATCCAGTAATACAGGCATTTTTGACAACGCACGTTGGGCTATAGCATGTGTCTTCAGCTCCTTACCCAATTTCCGGTGCACTTCAGCATCGTACTGCTGCATAAATGCGGCAGTAAAATTATGCGCCTCAAAACATTTTACAGCCTGCAATGCGGCCGCTTGTCCACTGGTCATTGCATTTCCTATCCCATCGCCCGAAAAAGGATCTATGAGTGATGCCGCGTCACCTGCCAGCATAAAACGGTCGCCCGACATCGGGACAGTTTTCGATCCCAACGGTAGTCCAAACCCTTCTAAAGCACCTATTTGTTCAGCATCTTTAAATTTTTCGGCCAGCAGCGGGGTATTTTTTATAAAATCGTAAAAGGTGTTTTTAATATTTATTTTTCTTTTGGCTATTTCACTGCTCAGCATGCCAAAGCCTACATTACAAACATTGTTTGGTAATGGGAATACCCATAGGTAACTGGGCAGGTAGCGCTTGTCAAAATAAAGCTCGGTAGTGTCTGCCTGTAGCCCGGTCACATTCTTATAGTATGCCCTTACCGATCCTACGTGATGTGCCCTATCTAGCGTGCGGGCTGTAAGCTGCTTTGCAGTTATAGAATGTGCTCCGTCTGTACCAACCAAAATAGCTGCCGTTATAGATGGTTTGTTTTTTATGTGAATGGTCACACTTCCTTCCTGCACGTCAACACCTGCTATATTATGCCTTGTTAATATATGCGTATTGGTATGTTTTTTCACCAGGTTGAACAGGAAATTGTCAAACTGCATGCGTGCGCACGTATATGCTTCAACTACCCAGGTAAACTCAGATTGTTTGCCTTTAAAGTTCAGTTGCGTTTTGCGGGTGCCACATTTTTCAGGAAAATCACTAAAAGCCTTTGCAAATACTGGTGATATGTTTTTAAGCACTTTTATTGCCCTGCCGGGTATAGCATCTCCACATACCTTATCGCGCGGAAAGTCTTCTTTATCCAGCATGGCCACTTTCAGTCCTGCATCTTTCAATGCCAATGCACATGCGCAACCGGCCGGCCCGGCGCCTGCTATCACTACATCATACTTTTCCTGTTTTTCTGCACTCACGGTTGCGATAATACGGCAAAATATTAAATCCTAAACGGGTTCTTTTTAAGTGTTACATATTTCCATTTACCCCCGGCACAAAAAGTTGATTATAATAATTGATATTAAATCATTATTTTTCGATCATTTTTGTCATGAAAATGTTAAAGTGAATTAGTTTTAGCCACATTACACAATTCATATGAAGAAATTTATACTCACAGCTATAATAATTACAATAGCTGCTCAAGCTCGGGCACAGATGTATTTTAGCGAAGCCACCAGTCTCTGGAGCGGTACCAATAGTCTGTACCTAAACCCGGCAAATGGCGCTGATAACCATTTAAAAATATCGGTAGATATCCTTTCTGTCAATGCTGGTGTGAACACCAATATTGGTACGTTACGTTCCAGCAATATATTGGCAAACTATAATAAGTCTCTTACCACCGATCAGATATTTAACTATGGTTCACAGAATCCGTTTAACATGCTGGCGCCTTATGGCGAGGTGCGTGGGCCTGGGATCATGTATGCTATAAATGATAAAAATACCCTTGCGCTAACCACCCGTGTAAGGGCGTTCAACCAATTTTCAAACTTCGACCAAAGTGTATATCGCATTATTACCGATCCTACATTCAGTTCAAGCTCAGACTATGGTTTTACTTCAAAAAATTATAACTGGACAGCACAGGTATGGAGCGAAATTGGCCTTAGTTACAGTGCCGTCATTTTCAGAAACGAGCACCATGAAATAAAAGGTGGGCTTACTGCGCGCTACCTGGGCGGCATAGGTTATGCCGGTATAAAAGGCAAAAACCTGGATGCACACTATTATTCAAAAGCAGATTCTTTACAGATCAACAATACCGATCTTGAATATGGCAGCAACGTTATTAATTCCCAGGTAGATCTGAGTAATGGTATAGCTGGTTCTGATATCATGAGCCGTTTCTTTGGCGGCACCAACGGCGGAGCGGGTGTTGGTGGCGATCTGGGTTTGGTATATGAGTGGAACCCAGCTTCTGAAAACAACTATTACGAAATGGATGGGGCGATGCACAAAGACCCGAATAAAGCCAGTTATAAATTAAAATTATCAGTTGCTGTAACTGATATTGGCGGCATCACCTACAAAGGCAGCAATTTTACTGCAAACTTTACCGGCAATGGCTACTTATCAGGTAACGACCTTATTACCCAATTTAAAAACTACAATGATTTTCGCGATTATGCCTTGTCTCACCACTTATCGGTAGATACCGGCAGTCATAAATCTACAACAGTTCACCTACCTACCGCCTTAATGACAGGTGTTGACTACCACATCTACAGCAAGTTCTACATAAGCGTTAACTATCTGGCTAACCTGGCTAACAAAAATGATTTTGGTAACTACTATTATAACCAGATCACATTTACTCCTCGTTACGATACCCGACTTATAGGTGTATCAGTACCGGTTACCTATAGCTCCCTTGATGATCATTTCAAATTGGGTTTTGGTGTACGCGTGTCCGGCTTCTTTGTAGGCAGCGATGATATGCTGGCATTATTCAATAACAATCAATATGGCTTTAACATACATGCTGGTGGATTTGTACCTATCAATAGGAAAAAAATACGCGACAGGGATCATGACCATATATCTGACCGTATGGACAAATGCCCGCTAATACCAGGTGTGCTGACTGCTAAGGGCTGCCCTGACAGGGATAGGGATAGCGTGGCCGATGGTGATGACCGTTGTCCTGATGATTCTGGAGCAGTTGCGCTACAAGGCTGCCCCGACAAGGATGGCGATGGCATACCTGATATAGATGACAAATGCCCTACACAAGCTGGGCTTGCAGAACTGCATGGCTGTCCCGATAGTGATGGTGATGGTGTGCCTGACAGTGAAGATGCCTGCCCTTACAAATTTGGCCTTCCGCAGTTTCACGGTTGCCCCGATACTGATGGTGATGGCATACCTGACAATGAAGATGCTTGCCCCTTGCAAGCCGGGCCTGCCAAATTTAAAGGTTGCCCCGATACCGATGGCGATAATATACCAGACAATCTGGATAAATGCCCTAACGATCCCGGACCAATATCAAATGATGGTTGCCCTGTTAAGAAAAAAGAAGTAGCCCAGGAAGTGAAGAAGAAACTTGACTTTGCAGCAACCGCTATTGAATTTGAAACCGGCAGAGGTGTAATAAAAACTACATCTTACCCACTGCTCAACGATATTGTGAAAATACTGAAAGAATACCCTGATAACGACATGAATATTGACGGCTATACCGACAACGTTGGTAAACCTGAAATGAATATGAAATTATCAAAAGAGCGTGCTGAAGCAGTTAAAGCTTACTTTGTAAAAGAAGGTGTATCTGCCGACAGGCTTCATGCTGCAGGACATGGCGAAGAGCACCCAGCCGCCAGCAACAAAACAAAAATTGGCCGGGCTAAAAACCGCAGGGTACACCTTGAGCTGAAAAAAAGCTAAAACCTTTTATAAATTGTCTTTTAATAAGCCGCTCCCTTCACGGAGCGGCTTATTTTTTTGCATTGTTCGCAAATTCTTTGAAACGCGAAATATACCCGATTGAGTATATTTAGGTAACTATTTGATTTTTTTATACCCTATCAGGTATAAAATAGAGTATTTTTGCATCTTTATACCCTATCAGGTATAAATGGAATATTCACCTCATACAATTTCTTTATTTCTAAAAGAAAGAAGAAAAAGAACTGGTCTCACCCAGGCAGACCTTGCCGTAAAAGCAGGAGTGGGCTGGCGTTTTATGCGGGATATGGAACAAGGGAAGAATACACTTAGGATGGACAAGGTTAACCAAGTACTAAAATTATTTGGATACGAATTAGGTCCTGTCCCTATGGATCGTCGAAAATTCATAAATGAGAAAGCGGATGTGCAGTGTTCTTAGATTAATGCCCCAATAAAATGGTTGGTTAATGATCAGAAAATTTTCTTGGATAATACTTTTCTGTACAGCATTACTAATAATTGCAGCATGCAATATTTCTTTCGATAAAAGGAAATGGACTGAAATGAATGATCCTTCATTACCTCTACCAAGTCGTGAGAAAATGCTGAAAGAACTAATAACAAATCATAAACTAGTTGGGTTAAAATATGATCAGCTAATTGGCATTTTATCAACCCCTGATTATTCTGACAGTATTTCATCAGGCTATAATATCATTATCCATTGGGATGGTATTGATCCCGATCATGTCAAGACCATAAATTTTACTCTTTCGAAAGATTCTATAATAACAGGCTTTAAAGTTGAGGAATGGACGAAATGAACACTACAAATGCAAACTATACAATTCGGCAATTAACTGCAGAAGATGTTTCTATTTATAAAAAAATGCGTCTTGAGGCGTTGTACCTGGAGCCCGAGAAATACAGCGTCTGGCATGCTGAAGAATCAATCTTGTCGGATAGTTATTGGACAGCCAAAGTAAGTAATCCCGATGCCGGCTATTTTGGTCTATTCCTAAATGAAGTGCCCATCGGTATAACAGGAATAATAATAGACAAGAACAATCCTGAAACGGCATTAATGATGCAATCTTATATTAGAGAAGTGCATAGAGGAAAAGGATTGTCGCGTATGCTTTACGAGGCCCGGATAAGCTGGGCACACGTACATGGATTGAAACGCCTGCTTGTAGGACACAGGGAAAGTAATATTATTTCTAAAGCAGCAAATCAACATTTCAATTTTAAATACACCTACCGCGAGCCACGCGCATGGCCCGACGGCATTATAGAAGATATACTATATTATGAGCTATTGTTGTAAAGGCTGGTAATAATGTCCTACAAACCATTCCGTATCTTTTGATCAAAAACTTTAATTTTAGGCATTATTCTAAACAGTAACAATGCTTTTTAATTCCCTGCCATTTGCTGCATTCTTCGTACTGTTTTTCTTTTTGTATTGGTTTGTATTCAATCGATCGGTAAAAGTTCAGAATGTACTGTTGCTTGCAGGCAGCTATTTTTTTTATTCCTGGTGGAACTGGCATTTTCTATTCCTTCTTATCTTCAGTTCATTAGCCACGTACTTGCTGGGTATAGGCATTTACAGATCAACCAACCCCAAGGCAAAAAGACAATTTCTAAATACAGGGTTGCTGTTGCTAGTGGGTACACTGTTGTATTTTAAGTACACCAATTTTTTTATTGCATCATTTATTGTTGTAGCCAGCAAGCTGCATGTACATACCAGCCTGCAAACATTAAATATACTGTTGCCGCTGGGTATCAGCTTCTATACCTTTCGTTTGCTTAGCTACCTGTTCGATGTTAAAAACGGAAAAATAAAACCAGTAACTGATATTATAATATTCTTTACCTACGTTTCCTTTTTCCCTAGTATGGTTGCGGGGCCTATAGACAGGACTAAAACCCTGGTACCACAATTAGAACAGAAGAGAATGTTCATTCGCAACCAGGCCACCGATGGGCTGCGACAAATATTATGGGGTTTATTTAAGAAGGTAGTGATAGCTGATAACTGTGTTACCATCAGCAACTATATTTTCGACTCGCCAAATCTACATGGCGGTATTTTGATCATCGGCACTTTCTTATTTACCATGCAGCTATACGCTGACTTTTCAGGCTATTCTGATATGGCCATAGGTTTTGCACGACTGCTCGGATTTAATATCACACGAAATTTCAACTACCCCTTCTTTGCACAAAATATTGCTGAGTTTTGGCGCAAGTGGCATATCTCTCTTACCTCTTGGCTTACAGACTATGTGTTTACCCCTGTGTCCATCCGATTTCGTTATTATGGCAATTGGGGGCTTATCATTTCTATACTTGTTACTTTTCTTATCTCTGGCTTCTGGCATGGCGCACACTGGACATTCGTGGTGTGGGGATTCTTACATGGCTGCTGCTATATACCTCTTATACTGGCTGGCCGCATGAATAAAAGGAAAGAAGTAGCGCCCGGTAAACCATTACCTTCGTTAACCGAATTTAAAAATATAGCAGGCACTTTCTTGTTTGTTATGTTTAGTATGGTGCTGTTCCGTTCGGCTAGCGTTTCGCTAGCGTTCCAGTACTACTGCAATATCTTTAAGTTTTCATCGTCCAGTCCGCTTTTCTTCCCACTGTGGGCGTATGCAATGAACCTCTTGTTCATCTCTTTTATGATGGTACTTGAGTGGACGCAAAGAGACAAGCAACATGCACTTGAAAACATAGCGCTTACATTGCCCAAAATATACCGGTGGGGTTTTTATAGTTTGGCGGTTTTGCTGATACTCACTTTCAGCGGTTTTGAACAACCTTTTATCTACCTTAAATTTTAACCCCGGATGAAAGGCTTTCTATATAACGCAGTAGCATTCTTACTTATCTGGATCTTCATTTTTTCTGCACTATACGCAGTGATACCTCGTAAATATTATGCAAGCTACGAGTACGAATTACAGACCACCCTTTATAAAAAAATTACCGTAGGAAGTTTAAAAGGAAACGTAATAATAGGCGACAGCAAAACACAGTTGGGGCTCGATGCCAGGAACCTGCACGCTACCAATTTATGTATGGGAGGTGTTTCGCCCGTTGAAGGATATTACCAATTACGACTGCTTCTTCAAAATCCAACAAACAACGTCGATACCGTTTTCATTTCTTATACACTTACCCACCTGGTAAGCCAGTACTTTTTTTATACCGGCAGTTATTACAATAACATTATTCCTACCAGCTACCTGGATAGTGTAAGGATATTAGCCAGGCAGTACAACGATGAGAATTATGCGCTCAGCCATTCTGATTTTTCAACGCCATTAGATATTGCATTTAACGATCCCGTGCTCAGCTCAAAAATACGGGTGGTAAAAGATTTTGTAATTGGTGGCCTTAATAGCGCTTACGTTTATCTGCGTAACAATAGTAATCCCCTTGCATTTACAGGTACAAGCCATCCCATTAATGGCAATACCCAACTTACTTATGGCAGGGTGGTAGGGCTTTCTACAGATTCAGTACTCTATAAAAGGAGCGCTGAAAAACCTTTGTACGAGGAAGAGTTATCGAATATAAAAACGTCGGTAGTAAATAAAATATACCTGCAGAAAATGCTGGACCTCTGTAATGAGAAAAATGTAACGGCCTTTTTTATTATGATGCCCAGCCCAAGATCAGCCGCAGACAGTATGTTAGAAAAACAGGTAGCTGAACTTGATAAACAGTTTGGGAAGAACTTCATTTATGATACGGCATTTTATAGCGATGCCAGCTTCAGAGACCAGGGCGGCCATTTAAATGTTTACGGCGTTCAAAAATTCCAGTCATTTATCCTTGCAAAACTATATGGCAAGGCAAGATGACTTTACATCAATCTGCCAATATTAAACTGTCTATTTTCAAAGAGAGTTTTTTTGCTCCTTTTTCGTTTAGATGGTCTGCATCGTAGTAATCGGCTGCTGTAAATAAAGTGTCTGTAAGCAGGTTATAATATCTGCTGTTATTACAATCAGCAACTATTTTTGCCATTGTTCTTACAGTAGTATTCATTTGGCTGGTATCCAGGTGCTGTACATACGTTTTGTATGCCGGCGATGTGTAAAATATAACTTTAGCATGTTGTGCCTTTGCTACATCAATAATAGCCTTTACAACTCCAACATTTTCATTAAAACAATCGGGATTCTTTTCTGTGTGCCTGGCTGCAGTAACTTCTCCGGTTGAGGTTAGGTCTTGCTTGTTTTTGGAGTTGTCATCTGTTCCCCAGCCTGTTGCTGAACAATAAATATTTGTAGAAGACCTGTTATAATAGTAGTTAATGATCCTTTGCAGATTATTTAAAAGCTTATTACTTGTAAGTTCGCTATAGTCAGCAATATTTGTCGACCGGTAAAAGCCATAATAGATAACGTAATCTTTAACCCTCCACGCCTCTGCAGTATTATTTAGATTTTTGTATAACGAAGGATAATCTATGGGCACCACAATATATTTAAGATGGTTCAACCTATGACTGTATTTATGAAGGATTGCCCAGTCATAATCTAATGATTGCGAATTGCAGCAGGCATTAAAACAGTTACCATGAATATAGGAAGGATCTATGCCATAAAAAGCGTGAGAATTGCCAAGGACCAATACGTTGATATATGGGGCATTCGCATCCAGGTATTTTCTTTTATAAGAATAGTTATTGGGTATTCTGCGCAGTGCTACTTCCAGGCTAATGGCAACAATGAATATTGGTAAAATAAAGAGGAGAAGCCGTTTTACAAATTCTTTCATTAGCTGTAGCTGCTTTTAGCTGAAACCCGCATCAATATCCGCGTTTTTATTGAAATATTTTTACCTGGCATTACCAAGGCGGCATTTGCAAATGATAGCTCCTTATTCTACAATAGGCAAAATGGATGCTGCACTAAATGTAATATGCTCCCAATAGCGTAACTTTACCATACTATTTATTGTTATGAGTGATGTATTAACGCCACAGGGCCCTGCCCTAACAGCTAAAGATTTTGCTACCGACCAGGAAGTGCGCTGGTGCCCCGGCTGTGGAGACTATTCTATTTTAAAACAAGTACAGACCATATTGCCACAAACCGGCATACCCAGGGAAAACATTGTTATTATATCGGGCATAGGTTGCAGCTCTCGCTTCCCGTACTATATGAATACCTATGGTATGCATAGCATTCATGGTCGTGCAACGGCTATAGCCAGCGGTCTTAAAGCCACAAGGCCCGAACTGAGTGTTTGGATAGTAACAGGAGATGGCGATGGACTGAGCATTGGTGGTAACCATACTATACACCTGTTGCGCAGGAATTTTAATGTAAACATCCTGTTGTTCAACAACCAGATATACGGCCTTACAAAGGGACAATACTCCCCAACATCTGAAGAAAATAAGGTGACTAAGAGTACCCCAATGGGTAGCATAGACCATCCTTTCAACCCACTGGCTCTGGCCTTGGGTGCAGATGCTACTTTTATAGCCCGCAGTATGGATCGTGACCCTAAGCACTTGCAGCAAATGTTGCTCCGTGCCAACGACCACCACGGTACATCTATGCTCGAAATATACCAGAACTGCAATATCTTCAATGATGGTGCTTTCGAGGTCTTTACAGAAAAAAGCAGTCGCCAGGAAGAAACGCTGATGCTGGAGCAAGGCAAACCACTTATTTACGGTGCCAATAAAGATAAAGGCATAGTACTGGATGGATATAAGCCCAGACTGGTGGACCTGAATAATGGCCACAGCGCAGACGACCTGTGGATACACGATGATCACGACTTTTATAAAGCACAGATACTGACCCGCTTTTTTGACAACCCTGCTACCGTAGGTCATTTCCCACGCCCCTTTGGTGTTTTTTATGCCACAGAACGCGCTACTTACGAGGATGAAATGCAGCTGCAACTGGAAGAAGCCATAGCCATAAAAGGTAAAGGCAAACTGGATGCATTGCTGCAGGGCAATGAAACCTGGGTGATAGAATAAATAGTACGGGAATGTGAGCGAACCTGCCAACAAACAGGCAGGGTAAAATGGGGCTGTGTGCCTGTGCGCAATAAACAGACTGAACATTGCTTTCTACTTATACTTTGACTAACGACTATCTTACAACTCATTGGCCTCATTAAAAAAACTAGCAGGACAAACAGCATGGTATGGCCTTAGCAATATAGGGGCACGACTGCTTAACTACCTGCTTACTCCTATTGTCACGTACCTACTTAACTCGCCCCGTGGCCAGGGCGACTACGGAGATTATAGTGTGCTGATGGCAGCCCTTGCTTTTGTAAACGTTGTCTATACCTACGGTATGGAAACCGCTTACTTCAGGTTCTCATCTTCGGGTACCGACCAGAAGAAGTTGTTCCAAACCACTTTTACAACGCTTATTATAAGTACCTTTTTATTAAGCGCAGCACTCATTGGTCTCCGTGCACCCATTGCAGGTTTCCTGCGGCTGGGTACACACACTGAATATATAACCTGGTGCGTGCTGGTAGTAAGTATAGATACACTAAGCGCTATACCTTTTGCACGGCTACGGCAGGAAGAGCGGCCACGCAAGTATGCTTTCACCAAGCTGGCAGGTATTGTGGTCAATATTTTTCTTACTGTTTTTTTTATAGCCTATAGTCCCATGTATGTGGCGCAGCATCCCACCGGTGCATATGCTGCTTGGTATGCACAATACAACAGTACGGGCTTCTTGCTGCTGGCTTTATTGGGCCAAAGCATAGTTACATTTTTATTGCTGGTGCAGGAATGGGGTGCCTATCGTTTCCGTTTTTATGCAGACATCTGGAAGAAGGTGATGTGGTACAGCGCACCTATGGTAATAGTAGGGCTGGGCGGCATGGTGAATGAAACGCTGGATCGTATTATGCTGGATAAGCTAATGCCCGGAAGTCCGGAAGCGGCTAAGATAGCAGTGGGTATATATTCAGCTCAGTATAAACTGGCTATATTCATCACACTGTTCATACAGGCCTTTCGCATGAGTGCTGAGCCATTCTTCTTTAACCAGAGCAAAGACAAAAACGCACCTAAAACCTACGCCAGGGTTATGAAGTGGTTTGTTATTGTACTCTGTGTTGCATTCCTGTTCACCTCTTTGTATATAGATGTTTGGGAGCGTTTCCTCATACTGGGTTCTTCTTATCGCAGTGGTGCGGGCGTAGTACCTATATTGCTCAGCGCCAATGTATGCCTGGGTATCTATTACAATCTTAGCGTGTGGTACAAGATAACAGATCGCATGTACTGGGGCATGATCATCACATTGGTAGGTGCTGTTATCACATTGGTTATCAACTTTGCTTTTATACCCTTGTATGGTATGTATGCCTGCGCATGGGCCACATTTGCAGCCTATAGCAGCATGATGATATTATCCTACTTCGTAGGGCAAATGTATTTCCCGGTACCGTACAATCCTAAAAAGCTACTGGCCTACCTTGTAGTAATGATAACCCTTTTCTTTGTACAACAGGGCGTGGGCTTATTAAGTAATAACATTGTTATACGCGTCACTTCTGCAAGCGTACTCTTCTTCTTGTTTTTACGTTTGGTATTTTCGGCTGAGCAAAAAGAAATGAAACAATTGCCTTTTCTTGGCAAGTTTGTAAAAGGGTAATTGCGTCTTACTTCAACAACTCACAAGGCTTCATACCCGTGGCTTTTTTAAACGCGGTACTGAAGTGAGATATACTGCTAAAACCAAGTGTACCGGCAACATCGGTCACCGTCTGGCCCTCTTCCTGTAGCAACCTTTTGGCTTTTTCAATACGCAGGAACTGCTGGTATTCGTGTATGGTCTTGCCTACCAGTGTTTTAAATCCTTTTTTCAGATAGCACTCATTCATGGCCACTTTCCGGCTCAATTCCTTTATAGTAAATATCTGCGTCAGGTTGTTTTCTATATAGGTACGGGCTTCGTAAATTTTTTCACGCTCACTATCCATAGCCAGGAAACGACATGCGGGTACCTGGCAGGATGTAAATGGCAGGGTAATGCTTTGTAGCGCGCGGCGCAAGAGCTGGGTTGTGGTTTCTGTAAGTTGCAATGCCTGCACAAATTGGTTCACCACATCTTTCTTCGACAATTGCGATAGCAGCATATGTGCAGTACTGCAAGGTGCGAACTCCTGTTCCGTAGTTTGGTCGAAACGGAAAGGGCGGTTTGCCATCAATATCCCGGCTTCAAACTGGTCAAAATATTCTGGTAAATAAGTAATGTAATATACCTGGACTGTATTAGCTGCGGTATCATTGCGTTTCAGGTAAGCCAGTTGCAAGCAGTATTTGCCGGTATCTATGGGGAAAAGGTATAAACAGGCTTTTTCTTCCATTGCTTCCGTGAACGACACTTCCATCACCTCCGCCTGCACTTGGCGGCTTATTTCCAATACTTCGCTATTGAGTACGGTGGCATTATCTCCCAAAAACCTTTGTGTAGGCTGGGCGGCACGGGGCTTAGTGATCTGTTTTACATTCAGCACAAGGACAAAGGTAGGTAGATTTGTCATTGTCATTCAGATTGTGACTTTTGCATGACAGTTGCATTGTTTTGCACAGAGCCTTCATTCGTACGATTTATATGGATAGGTTTTGTAAGCGGTGGTAAGGACATTAAAAAAACCTTTGCTTATTTTCTTATATTCGTATTTACATAGCACGCTGTTATGAACTATATTTATTTAAGAGACCATAAAAAATATCCTGACGCTAAGGTAAACCCTTCGCTGCTTTGGGAGTATGATCTGGCTAATTTTGATTACCAGTTAATGAAAAACATAGTAGTACAGCGGGTTATAGAGCGGGGCTGGCCTGAAGACTGGAACGCCATATTAAATATGTATAGTGAAGACGGCGTGAAAAAAATAATTAAAGACATTCCTTATCTTAATGATAAGGATATGAATTTTGTAAGCAATGTCTTCCATATCCCATTATCTGAAATGAAATGTTACGAACGGAAACAGTCACGCCAGGGACACTGGAACTCTTAAAAGAACTGATGAATGATGAAGTGCTGAACGAATTTTTCCTTGTTGGAGGAACGGCACTTTCTTTACAAATTGGACACAGGATCAGTATTGATATTGACTTATTTTCCATAAATCCTTTTGATGAAGATGAAATACTTGCCCGTCTCTCAGAAAAAAATTTCCTGTTAAACTACCAATCTAAAAATACACTTAAAGGCCAGATCAATAATGTCCAGACCGATTTGATCACACATGCTTATCCATTGGTAAAATCATTGCAGATTGTTGCTGGTATAAGGCTTGCCAGCCTTGAGGATATAGCAGCCAT
>Ga0207053_10010_pt1 | contig 44074 bp, 31 predicted proteins | sample Alteio_BWMinCont_59_FD_153290 | JGI IMG/M metagenome (GOLD analysis project Ga0207053, IMG submission 153290) | Enriched cells from forest soil in Barre Woods Harvard Forest LTER site, Petersham, Massachusetts, United States -... | ecosystem: Environmental > Terrestrial > Soil > Temperate forest >...
ATCCGGCGCCGTTGACACGTACACGATTACGGCCACGCCCGTCGTCGTGGGCACGACGGGCCAGAAGATGTTTTTCACCGACCAGACGAATGTGATCCGCGCCGACCCGTCCGGTTCTGGAGCCGGCGTGAACAGCACGCCTATCAGCTAGGTTACTCTCCGGGCTACGCGAGCATTTGTTCGACCAAACCTCGCCGATTCGGGGTGCTGCGTCGTGCAGGTCACCTCACGGAACTTGACGCTTTCCACCGTTCGTGCGGCTTTCTCCACAATGTGCGCTAGCTGCGGCGGTCATCGCCCTGCGGCGCCGGCCGGCGGAAATTGCCGCCTCCGGATGAGCCCCGTATTTAAGCTGCCTTTAATATTTGTGCGCCTAAGGTTCCGCTATGGCAAGTACCCGGTGAGGCCACACTCGGCAACGGTTTCATTCCCAGAGTTCCTTTCGTCATTCAGCGTTCAGGAGGATCGAATGCCTGAGCACGACGAGTGGACAAAGAACCTCTCGAATGGAAGGATCGTCAAATATATCTACGACGAGATCGGCGGGGTTTGCTCGGCCAGTATTGAAATCGGTGAACATTTCAAAAGCAGCCGCACGAATATGCGTGGACCGCTCACCAGAGAACAAATCGAGGCACTTTTCTTTCGCGAGATTCGCTAGATTCGGGGGGGCGCGTTTTACAAGAGAGCGGCGATTCAGTAAATGCAAATGCAAGAGGCCAGGGGGATTTGGGGTGAGCGACGGGATTTGAACCCGCGACCCTCGGTGCCACAGACCGATGCTCTACCAGCTGAGCTACGCTCACCACAGGCAGCATTTATGCGGTTATCGTGCCTTTTTGCGTAAAGTGCTTTCTCGCAACTTTTCTCGCATTTTTCTCGGCGACCTTGAAATGCTTTGCCAAGCTTCTGCATCACTGGCTGCGAAGTTGCAGTTGTCGATTTGATGTAGTGCGCCCGGGTCACTTTCACATCTGCATGGCGGAGAATGTCTCTAATCACCGTTTCCTCGATGCCTAGTGCGTACAAGTTCGTCGCGGGCCCACTTCGGAAGCCGTGCCAGCCATACCATTTTACACCGACTTCCTGAAGCTTAGGGGCGATAATACGCCGGGCCAAGTCAGCTGGGTTTAGCGGCCTTTCAAGCTTTTCACCCGCGAAGATGAAACCGTGCGGCGGATCAGCGAGCGCGCAATAGATGCGGTCAAGCTGGCCGTCGAGGTCGAGGGATTCGTCGTTGTCAGCGCGGGCCATCAGCGAGTCGATGGCCTGGTAGATCTGGTCATTGTCGAGAAGCGAAACGTAGTCGAAGTCCATGCCCTGTCTTCAGTTAGTCTTAATGTTTTAGTGCTGGAATGTATGGATATAGCCTGCAGGTTGAAAGCGGCCTGCGCTACCTATGAACATTTCGGCACCCTTCATTCGGCGGCCCGTTGCGACGTCTTTGCTGAGCATGGGTTTGCTGCTCTTCGGCGGGTTGGCCTTTCCTTTTCTTCCCATGGCTCGCCTGCCCGAAGTCGAGTACCCGACGATTTCTGTATCCGCAAGTCTGCCGGGAGCAAGCCCGGAAACAATGGCAACGGCTGTGGCGACCCCGCTTGAACGCATGTTCGGTCGCATTGCTGCAATAACACAAATGACCTCTACCAGCCAGCTTGGCACTACGAATGTCACAATGCAGTTTGAGCTTGATCGTAGCGCCGATGCTGCCGCGCGAGATGTACAAGCGGCCATCAACGCGGCGCGAGGGCAGTTGCCCGCAAACCTGCCAACCAACCCGAGTTGGCGCAAAGTCAATCCTGCCGACTCCGACTTCATGAATATCGCGGTGACTTCGGATACTGCGACCACGCCGCAACTGTATGACGCGGCGGACTCCATCCTGGCCCAGAAGATTTCGCAAATCGCCGGCATCGGACAAGTGACCATAGGTGGAAGCTCGCGACCAGGGGTCCGCGTGGAACTCAACCCATTCCTTCTGAGCAAACTTGGGTTGAGCTTAGATCAGGTTCGCGGAGCACTTGGAGCGGCCAACGCAGATATGCCCAAAGGCGCTCTTTCCCTTGAAGATCGCTTGCTTATGCTTAATGACAACGATCAGCTTTTTCACGCAAATCAATACGCTTCACTGATTATCGCGTACCGCAATGGAGCGCCGGTGCGATTGTCGGACGTGGGGACGGTTATCGACAGCCAGGAGGACATTCGTAATGCCGGCTTCATGAACGGTAAGCCCGCTGTGATTCTCGACCTGTACCGCCAACCGGAAGCGAACATCATTGAGGTTGCCGATCGCGTTATGGCACTTCTGCCGTTTCTCCGCGCATCGATCCCGCCTTCGATGCACCTGGACGTAACAGAAGACAGCACGAGAATGATCCGAGCGTCCGTTCGTGAGGTGGAAGTAACACTGATCCTAGCGATACTTCTCGTTATTTTGGTTGTGTACTGCTTTTTGCGCAGTGCCTGGGCGACATCCATTCCGAGCCTGGTGGTGCCGATGTCCCTCGTCGGGACGTTCGGCGTTATGTACCTGGTGGGCTACTCCATCAATAACCTGTCGCTCATGGCGCTCACGATTTCGACCGGCTTCGTGGTGGACGACGCTATCGTGGTGATCGAAAACATCTCTCGCTATCTGGAGCAGGGATACTCCGCGCTCGATGCTGCTTTACGCGGAGCGCGTGAGATCGGATTCACGGTGCTCTCGATGAGCAGTTCGCTAATCGCGGTGTTCATTCCCATCTTGCTGATGGGAGGCATTCTCGGCCGGATATTTCGAGAGTTCGCCGTCACGCTGAGCGTGGCCGTGGCTCTGTCGATGGTGATTTCGCTGACGACCACCCCGGCGATGTGCGCGAGGTTCCTCAAGGCAGAGAAGGACCGCAAGCACGGTTGGTTCAGCCGCGCGAGCGAAAGAGGATTCCAGAGGCTTCACACCGGATATGCGAGGAGCCTCGCCTGGGTTTTGCGGCACCAGCCATTCGTGCTGGGCATCACGCTGGGAACAGTCTGCCTTGCGATTTATCTCTACATTGTGATTCCCAAGGGCTTCTTCCCGCAGCAGGACACCGGCCGCATCAATGCCAATGCGCGGGCCAGCGAGGACACATCTTTCCAAACCATGCGGCAGAGGCTCCTCGATTACATGGCCATTGTCAAAGCCGACCCGGCTGTTGAAGTCGTGTCCGGCTTTATAAGCCGAGCGAATACCGCCTACGTCAGCATCAGCCTGAAACCCCTCGCTGAACGTAAAGTCAGCGTCTTCGATGTCGTCGATCGGTTGCGACCAAAGGTTGCTCGGGTTCCTGGGGCGAACTTCTTCATGCAACCGCAGCAAGACGTGCAAATCGGCGGGCGGGCTGGCAACGCGCAATTCCAGTACACGCTACAAGGCGACAACTTGCCAGACCTCCTCGGCTTTGCTCTGGTAGTACAACAGAAGCTGCGAACGATTCCAGAGATTCAGGACGTGAATAGCGACTTGCAGAACCGCGCACTAGAAGCGGGTCTGGTTATAGACCGCACTACTGCCAGCCGTTTGGGCTTAACTCCACAGGCCATCGATAATGCGCTCTACGACGCTTTCGGTCAGCGCCAGGTTTCCACGATGTACAAGGGAATTAACCAGTATCACGTCGTGATGGAGGTGGCGCCGAAATTTCAGCAAAGCCCCGACGCGCTCAAGAATATCTATCTGCAATCCCCAACCGGCCAGGAAATTCCGATCAGCGCGTTCACGCACTACGAACCATCCTTGACTTCGCTGGCTGTGGCCCACCAGGGGCAGTTTCCGGCAATTACTTTTTCATTTAACCTTGCGCCCAATGTGACGTTGGGCGACGCAGTAGCCGCGGTTCAAAACGTAGTGCGAACGATGGTGGTGCCGGCCACGATCCATCCTGGTTTTCAAGGCACAGCGCAGGTATTCCAAGATTCCCTGGCCACCGAGCCTTACCTCATCCTAGCGGCGCTGGTCACGGTTTACATCGTGCTGGGAATGCTCTACGAGAACTACGTTCATCCAATCACGATCCTTTCCACGCTCCCTTCGGCCGGAGTAGGCGCGCTGCTGGCGTTGTTGATCTTTCGCACAGAGCTAAGCATCATCGCTCTCATCGGCATCATCCTGCTGATCGGGATCGTGAAAAAGAACGCCATCCTTATGATCGATTTCGCCATCGATGCCGAGCGTAAACCGGGAAACAGCCCCGAGAAATCCATTTACGAAGCCTGCCTGCTGCGTTTTAGGCCCATCATGATGACAACCATGGCCGCGATGTTCGGTGCTTTGCCTATCGCCCTCGGCGGAGGAAACGGCTCAGAGCTTCGCCGTCCGCTGGGCATTGCCATCGTGGGCGGCTTGATGGTGAGTCAGATGCTGACGCTCTATACGACTCCGGTGGTCTACCTTTACATGGATCGTTTTCGCGCCTGGCTGAGCGGTGGTGAAACACTGCGGCCGTTAGAGGATCGAGCGAACAAAAACGAATGTGTGCCAGCCGTTGATGGAATAATTCCGTCGAAATCGGTTTGAGAAGCTGAGGCCAATGCCAAAACCTAAATGCGAATCACTAAGTTTGTTCCCATCAGCGGAAACGGGAAGCGCTAGCGGCGCCTGCCGCGGTACGGAGCAAGTTCCGCCGGCGAGGCGGCAGTCCTGCGGCTTGAGACGCCGGCAGGAGGATTAGCGATCGAGTAGCTTCCGTTCGGGCGGCGCCACATGAACCTGGTCCCCAGGCGCCACATCGATTTGGTCTCCAGGCTTATCGCCGGGCTGATCCCCTGGAGCGGGAACTTGCTTCCATTTGCGATATACGTTAACAACTGCAAGCGTCCAGAATGGAACCAGATCGACCCCAGGGACTAGCTTTGCAAGCAACGAGGGCGTGAATTCCCAGTGCCAGCCGAGCAAGCCAGTCAACGCTACTGCCATGACGACATCCAAGATGTCATCGAGAGGCGACATGGCGCCCTCAACGAACAAGGGAAAACCGACAATCTGCAGCGCGTCCGCGACTATCGCCACGAGCAGGGCGGCACGAAATCGGGATCGCCGCGAGTCGAGGGATAGATCCAGGAACATGGCAAAGTACCAAGAGACCGTTGGGTTCAGCTTAACAGAAATTCGGAGCAGCGTGCCGGGCTTGTGCCGATGCGATCGTTGGCGGCGATCCGATCCTCATCCTGTGCGTGTGCCAGGCAAAAACGTGGTTGCAACGGACGAGCGCTCTCCGCAATCTGATTAGCGTGCCAGAACTGCCGGATATTGCCGCGTATATCAGCGCTCTCGGAACACGCATCGTGGGACAGCCGATTCAGCGAGTGCGGCTGGCGAGCCCTTTTCTGCTCCGAACCACACAACCACCCATTACGGATGTGGAAGGCCGCATGGTGCGGGAGTTGCGACGAATCGGGAAACGAATCGCGATTGGCGTGGAGGGCGAGCTGTGGCTCGTGCTGCACCTGATGATTGCCGGCCGCTTGCACTGGCGCCCGCTGGGGGCAAAGCTGCCGGGACGCCGGAGCCTAGCAGCCTTCGATTTCCCCAACGGCTCTCTCGTATTAACCGAGGCGGGTGCAAATCGCCGCGCATCGTTACATATCTTCAGCGGCGAGGAGGCCCTGCGATCGGCCGACCCGGGAGGAATCGATATTTTCGCGAGCGATGTCGACTCGTTTCGCGCCGCGCTTACGGCAGAAAACCGCACGCTCAAGAGGGCTCTTACCGATCCGCGGCTGGTGAGCGGCATTGGCAATGCGTACTCGGATGAAATTCTGTTCGCGGCGCAGCTATCGCCTGTCACGCTAACGCACAAGCTGAACCAGCAGGAGTGGGAAAGGCTATTCGCCGCAACCCGTCATACCCTTGCCCTCTGGATCAACCGGCTTTGCTCCGAGGCTAAAGCTGGCTTTCCCGAAAAAGTGACGGCGTTTCGCGAGGATATGGCGGTTCACGGACGCTACGGGGCCCCTTGCCCGAGGTGCGGAGAAAAGATTCAACGGATTCGCTATGCTGAGAATGAAACGAATTACTGTGCTCGATGCCAAACGGGCGGAAAGCTTCTTGCGGATCGCAGTTTGTCGGGGTTATTACGATCGGACTGGCCGCGCACCCTTGAAGAGCTGGAGGCGCTTAAGCGCCATTAGAAGCGGGCGCCGGCAAAAAGCAGGCTTCTTGTGAAAGCCATTTTTGTCGAATCGTTTCTCACGGCGGCGGAAGTGCAAGCCTTGCTCGCTTCGGTTCAGTCCTTACCCTGGACACGAGGCAGATTCAGAGGAGGCCCTGTGCCTCGGGAGGAGGTTTGGATCGGGCCGTATCCATACAAATTCTCCGGCCGTACTCTCGAGCCTGCCGGGTGGACGCGGGAAATCGAGGCACTTAGGGAAACAATTGGGGCGCGGTACGGCGGCGATTACAATAGCGTGCTGCTCAATCAATATGTGAACGAGCGGGATAGCGTCTCCTGGCATTCCGACGATGAGCCGGAGATGGATTCGAAACATCCCATCGCATCCGTGAGCCTTGGTGCGTCGCGCCTGTTCCGAGTGCGGCAAATCGGAAGCAGGGAGGCGCGGAGCTACGTGCTCACGTCCGGAAGCCTATTCGTGATGCCAGCGGGATTTCAACAGAACTACGAGCACTGCGTGCCCAAATCGAAGATGGCTTGCGGCAGCCGCGTCAATCTTACATTTCGGCGAATGAACCGGCTTTTCGGCGAATGATCTGGCATTTCGCCAGTGAACCGGCGTTTCGACGAATGCCGTTCCGAGGAATGAAGATCGCCGGGAAAGGCCGGGCTTTAGGCAGAATCCGTGGCCGCCTTGGCGGCCTGCCGCGGGAAGCTCAGCTCCATCAATCTCTGGCGAAGCGTCTCGCCCGCTTCCGTAAAAACCTCATTGCAAGTATGGCGCAGACGCTGCTCGGCCGAGCGCACCAGCGCTTCGAGGTGATCGGTGGATTCCTGGCTGAATTTGCCGATCGTCTCTTGCAGGGACAAATGGGAAATCTGTTCGAGGCGCATTTCGTGGGTTTGAATGGCTTGATCGCCCAACTGCGCGACGGTCTCTCTCAATCTGCTTTCCTGGCCCTGCGCTTCCACGCGAACCGACTCGAGCACGGAAGTTACTTGCGACAGCAAATCCTCGCTGGCCTTGTTCAGCGTGGCCTGCGCATCGTCCGCAAAAAGGGCGCGAAGACGCGAGGTGAGCTGCTGGCCTTCGGTTTCGCAGGCGGCGCGGATCTCTTCGCGCTGCGTTTCGATAAACGCCGAGATGTGGCCGGTGGCGGCTTCCGCTTTGGATGAGAATTCCCGAAGCGCCGCCTCGGCTTTTTCCCTGACGTTATCGGAAGCCGCGTTCAGTCCTTTTTCGAGCGCAGCCTTCATGCGTATCTGGGATTTCTTTTCGCACCATTCGGAAACCTTGAAGAGCGATCCGAAGGTCGTATACGTGGCGTCGGTGGCCTTATCCTCCAGCTCGGCGATCCACCGGGCGGTGGCCGCGCGGCCGGACTCCTCCATCTGGCGCTCCGAATGGCCGATCAACTCCTGCATAAAGCTCTGCATTCGCCCGGCGGCGGCTTCCATGGCGTGCTCGGAAACCCTGGAGAGGCTCTCCTGCGTGGTCCGCAAGGATTCTTGCGCGGCTCTGGTGGCGGCCTCGATATTTCCGAGCGTCTCGCTGGTGGCGTCGAGGCGGCCGCCGAGCTCCGCCTTGAGCTGAGCCGAAAATCGATCGATCTCCGAGCCCGCCGCTTGCTGGACCATGCGGACCTGTTGCGCCCATGCGGACATGGCATCCTCGGCGCGGCGCGACATCTCCTGGCTGGCGGTTTCGATCGCGGCGGCGGCGCGGGATTCGATATTTTGCCCGGCGGCCTGAGTGAGCAGATCGAGCTTGGAAAGCTGCTCGCCGAGGCGTTCCTCGGCGGCCTGCAACTGGAACAACGACTCGTGCAGGCGGTCATTTTGCTCGTCGAGATATTGGCGCAATCCGCCGAGCTTGAGATCGACTTCGCCGGTAGCGTGAGCGAGCTTCGCGGCCTCGTCGTGAATGCGTTGTTCGGTGACCTCGAGCTGCAGGAGTGTCCGCTGAGACCGCTCGTCCTGCTGATTCAGAGCGTCGCGCAAGGCGTTGAGTTTGGCTTCCGTTTGCATGGTGGCTTCGGTGAGCGCCTGGCCCATCCCGGCGACACGCGCAGCCACTTCCTTCTCCACCAGCGCGGAATCACGCTTTAGATGCGAAATGGCTTCGTCAGCCACCGCTTGTAGCGATCGTTCCATTTGTCCCCGCCACTCGTTTCGGAGGACGGCCAACTCGGATTCCAAGCGTTCTTTGCGAAAAATAATCATGATTTCGTCAGGAGACCCCGTGAAGTATGAATTGCGGCAAACCCGCCGGAGAGAATGTACCACAGCCTTGCCTCGCCGCAGATTCTCTTACGCAGCTCGGCCCAAAATATTTTCGATCTTTTCGATCTAAATTCGGAATCCGACTTTTTCAAGGTTCCACGGCCTTAGGATCCGATAGGCCCAGCTTCGTTTCCAAACCTCTCTGTTCGAGGGACTTCACCCTGATTTTGAAGACCACGCGGCGGCTCAGCGATCTGTCTTCCCGGCCCACTACTTCGACCGGTTCCGCGCTGCCCCTCCCGGTTGCGGAAACAAAATCCAAGAAGCACCTGTGATTCGCCGACGAGTCCGCGTTTTCGGCGCCGTCGAGCACATCCAAGCTCTCCTGGACCACGGAAATCGAACGCGCCTGGCTCAATCTCAGATTGAGCCTTTCATCCCCCTCGGAACTTGTGTGGCCTTCGACCACAATGGAACCGATTCCCGGCCTGATCTCGGGGGAGCAGGCGGCGGCGACAAATTTCGGAATGAATTCTTGTACGAATTCCTGCCCGGCTGGAGGGATATCGGCTTTCCCCTGCTCAAATTTCAACAATCCCTCGGGGACCACGACCAACAGGCCCAGCGGGTCTTTGGGATCGGTCTGCACTTCGACGCCCTGCGTCTGAAAATCCCTCAGGGTCTCCTCGAATCTGGATAACACCTGGCTTTTCGTCCCTTTGGTCTGCTGCAAGGCGTTGTTCAGCATGGCGACGAGCAACAGGATGAAGATGACGGCAAGCGAGGTCATCAAATCGGTGAGCGAACTCGACAGCCCGGTATTCTCATGCTCGCTTTGCATCGGCGCTGCCTCTCATTCTTTCGAGCGAGTCGGTGAGCTCCTGCAAGCGGACGGACATGACGTTCACATCGCTTGTGATTTCGCTTAACGCCGCGTTCAAGGATTCAAATTGATATTCCACGTCCTTCACGTCATTGGCACGGCTGTGGAGTTGCTCGATAACCTGCTCGAGTTGCTCGGCGCTGCGCGAAGACCACTTCTCCACTTTGTCCACAACCATGGAAGTAGCGCTGGTGGTTTGATCCGCACTCTTTTGCAGCGTGGCCGCCATTTGCGTTCCCAGATCGTTCACCTTCCCGGAAAGGTCGCGAACCACGCCCGTCAGCGTCACCGCCATATGGGTTATGGACGATCCAGCGGTCTCGTTCATTTGCACCATGAATTGCCGGAGGACGGCGGTGGAGGCTTTCACCTGAATCTTGCTTAATTCGAGCTGTTCGGCGCTCGATTTTCCGGCGAAGGCGGCCAATTCCGCGAGAGCGCCCACGTCGCGCTGCATCTCAGCCAAAACGCGCGTGGAGGATAGTCGCGGCACGAGTTCATCAATGCTGGAGACCAATCGCAGCCGTGCCTTGGAAAGGCGATGGGACAGCGGTTTTTCCGCCAGAAGAAAAATCGTTGCGGCAAGCAGGGCTGCGATGGAGGAAACGAATTTGCCGGAGAGCCCTTCGATCAAGAGGGGCAAACCCTGGATCTGATTGGTCTGAGTATCGATGCGAACATCCAGCAGAGCCACGAGGATAGCGAGGAACGTAAAGAGCAACCCCGTGCTGGTGACGACGCCCGGCAGAGAGTTGTAGAAGGCTCGATTTAGACGCCTTCCCCAAAGCGCGGACTCCGTGAAGCTGGCTTCGGCGCTCTCGGAGCCCCAGAATTGCTCCTCGCCAGTACTCGTCGCGCGACCGACCACTGTCGATGCATAGCTATTCCAGGCATGCGAGAGCATGGGAGATTTGCCCAAAATATCCGCCAACGCGGCATAGGCGCCCGACGGCAATCCATTCGTGGAGCCATTGTTGGAACCCGCGGGCGTTCGCGAGCGAAGGCGATCAACCCGATCCGCGGCATCGGACAGAATCCTCGATTGGCCGCCGACCTTGCGAAAGAGATAAAGGAGCACGCACAGAGGTACGACAAGCAGACCAACGGAGGCGAGCCATGCGAATTTCGGGGCATCCAGTCCCCATATGTTCCAGTGGGCCCGCAGCAGATCGAGAAGCGTCATGCCAAATTGCCCATTCGTTTCCTACGCACTAAGTCTGAGCGGGCGGAGTAAGAGTTAAGGAGGATGGCGCCGTTCAGAATGAACTTAGTCTGCCGGACTTTGTCCTATCAAACTGGTCCTGTCGAATTTGTCCTGTAAAACTGGGCGCCTCCCATAGGCGCTGAGAGAACCTATGAATGCACAACCGACTCTGAGCAGATGCTCTCAGATACACAGGGATTGAGGGCTGGCGCAAATATGCCTGCACGTGAAGGCGCACTCGCTGTTCCTCTGAGAAGACGGAAGTTAGTATCATTGAGAACGCAACGATGTGCAATCATCTGCAGCCAATCAGAAGGAGAATTGCTGTGGAAATCGGATACGCTTGAGGAAATTGCGACTGAACTCCCCCTCCGATCGACGCGATTTGAAACTTGCCGTGCCGGATCGAGGCGAGGTATCGGCGCTTTGGTTGCGACCCGCAAAAGCGCGCTGGCTACTCGTCTTGGCACATGGCGCCGGGGCCGGAATGAGCCACCCATTTCTGGAAAAGCTTACAACGGAATTGGCAGCCGTCCAGGTGGCGACGTTGCGGTATCAATTCCCCTACATGGAACAGAGGCGCCGCGTCCCAGATCCGCCAGGAGTGCTCACGTCCGTTGTTCGAGCAGCCGTGCTTACGGCTAGCGATATGGCGCCCGACCTGCCGATTTTGGCAGGAGGCAAATCGATGGGAGGGCGTATGACGTCCCTGGCGGCGGCCGAGCATCCGGCAGAATTCAAAAACGTGCGGGGGTTGGTGTTCTTTGGATTTCCGCTGCATCCGCCCGGCAGGCCGGGCACAAAGCGCGCGGAGCACTTGGCTCAGGCCCGAGCGCCCATGCTCTTCCTGCAAGGCACACGCGATCAATTCGCGGAATTGAAGTTGCTGCGCCCGATTTGCGCGAGCCTAGGGGTCCAAGCGACGTTGCACGAAATCGAAACAGCCGACCACTCATTTCACGTCTTGAAGAGCTCAGGCAAGACCGATGCCGAGGTAATGCGCGAATTGGCGCAATCCGTTGTGGAATGGGCGCAGACAATCTCGCGCAGCGACCCCGCATAGCCAGCGAATGCGAGACAGCTAGCGACCGGTGCGCTTGGCACGCTTGCTGCGCTTATCCTCGATCACTGCCTGCGCCGCGGCTAGCCGCGCAATGGGCACCCGGAACGGCGAGGCGCTGACGTAGTTCATCCCGACGCGATAGCAGAATTTGACGCTTTCCAGATCGCCGCCATGCTCGCCGCAAATTCCGACCTTGAGCTTGGGACGCGTAGATCTGCCTCGCTTAATGGCCCAATCGACCAACAAGCCCACGCCCGCTCGATCCAGAGTCTGAAAAGGGTCCGTGGCGAAAATGGCCGCCTTGGTTTCATCCATATATTCGGGCAGGAACCGGCCCGCATCATCGCGGGAAAGACCCATCACGGTCTGCGTAAGGTCATTGGTGCCAAAGCTGAAAAACTCAGCCTCCTCGGCAAGCTCATTCGCAAGCAGCGCCGCCCGCGGCAGTTCGATCATCGTGCCCACCAGATAATCAAGCTTAACTCCGGCCTTTTCGATCAGGTTATCCGCGATGCGGCGGGTCTCATCGACCAGAATCTTAAGCTCCTTCTTATCCAGAGTGAGCGCGTGCATGATCTCGGGAAAGACCTTGCATCCTTCCTTTCGGCATTCCAAGGCCGCTTCGATGATCGCGCCCACTTGCATATCCAGAATTTCAGGGTAGGTGATCAATAAGCGGCAGCCCCGATGACCCAGCATGGGGTTTGATTCGCTGAGCTGTTCCACGCGACGAGCCACGAGCTCGGGCGCCAGTCCGATTTTCTGCGCCAACTCCTTCTGCTTTTCCGCGTCGTGAGGGACGAATTCGTGCAGCGGCGGGTCGATCAAGCGGATCGTCACAGGATAACCGTCCATGGCGCGGAAGATTCCCAGGAAATCGCCGCGCTGAAACGGCCGAAGGCGGTCGAGCGCCCTTTGCCGCGCCTCCCGGCTATCGGCAATGATCATTTCCTGAATCGCAAGTTGCCGGTCGGCGCTGCGTTCGGGATGTTCGAAATCCTTGAAGAACATATGTTCGGTGCGGCAGAGTCCGATTCCCTCGGCGCCCATCTCGCGCGCTTTACGGGCATCCTGAGCCGTATCAGCATTGGCGCGAACACCCATGCGGCGCGTTTCGTCGGCCCACTTGAGAATGGTGTAGTAGTCCTTGGGCATTTCGGGTGTGGCGAGTTGGACCTGGCCGGCATAAACCGCGCCGTCATTGCCATCGAGAGTGATCCAATCGCCCTGACGGACGACGTGTCCATTCGATGACATCTGCTTCGCGGCGTAATCGATGAACAAATTTTCGCATCCCACGATGCAGCACTTCCCCCAACCGCGCGCCACGACCGCAGCGTGGCTGGTTTTGCCGCCCGTAGCGGTGAGGACGCCTTGGGCAACGGCCATGCCGCCTACGTCTTCGGGACTGGTCTCCCGCCGGACCAGCACGACTCTTTCGCCCTTCTTGGCCCACTGCTCGGCCTCTTGCGCCAGGAAGACGGCTCGGCCCACAGCGGCGCCCGGCACAGCGTTGATGCCGTTACAAATCTTTCGCTGGAGTAATTCCTGCCGCGCCACAGAAGAGGCGATTACGGGATAAAACAGGCGCTCGATATCTTGCGCCTGAACGCGCTCGATGGCTTCCTCGCGCTTGATCAGGCCCTCCTGCACCATATCCGCCGCAATGCGGAAGATGGCGGCCGGCGCGCGCTTGCCGGTGCGGGTTTGCAACATATAGAGCTTCCCGTCTTCGACGGTAAATTCCATATCCTGCATGTCGCGATAATGCTTCTCCAGCACCCGGCGAGCGTGATCGAGCTGCTTATAGATCTTCGGCATACGCCGCTCGAGTTCGCTCAGGTGTACCGGCGTGCGGATTCCGGCCACGACGTCCTCGCCTTGCGCATTGGATAGGAAATCGCCATAAAAGCTCTTTTCGCCCGTCGAAGGATCGCGCGTGAAGCAAACGCCCGTGCCGGAATTATCGCCAGTATTTCCGAAGACCATTTGCACCACGCTCACGGCAGTTCCCAGCAGGCCCGTAATGTGTTCCACGCGGCGATAAGTGACGGCCTTTTCCGCCATCCAAGATTCAAAAACCGCGCCGATGGCGCCCCACAGCTGCTCCGTGGGATCTTCCGGAAAAGGGTGGCCCCTCTTCTCCTTGAAGAAGTCTTTATATTCGGCAACGAGCTTCCGCCAGTTCTCGGCCGCTACGTGCGTATCGTCCTTGGTCTTCAGCCGGTCTTTCAACGCGCTCAGCCGCCCTTCGAGTTCCTCCTTGGGCAGGCCGCTCACGACCGTTGCGTACATCTGCACGAAGCGCCGATAGGCATCCCAGGCGAAGCGAGGGTTGTTGGTGCGGCGGGCCAAGCCCTCGACGGTCCGATCGTTCAGGCCCAGGTTGAGAATGGTCTCCATCATCCCCGGCATGGAGCGGGCAGAACCGGAGCGCACGCTCACGAGCAGCGGGTCGGCGGCATCGCCGAGTTTCTTCCCAACCACACGCTCGAGCCGCGCGAGATTCTTCTCCACCTCCGAATGAAGCAGCGGCGGATGCTTGTGCTTGTGCTTCAGGTAGAAATCGCAACATTCCGTGCTGATGGTGAAGCCGGCTGGGACCGGAAGGCCGATGCGGGTCATCTCAGCGAGCCCCGCGCCTTTGCCGCCGAGAATCTCTTTCATCTCGCCGTTGCCTTCCGCCTTGCCCGCGCCAAAGAAGTAGACGTATTTCACGTTGTGTTTTGTCCTCGGGATCTTATTTACTTCTTCTTTTATTTCCGCTTGCTTGGCGTACAAACTTCGAACCGCGGCGCTCATCGGCCCAAAACCCCGTCCAGGGAGATCAGGTTCTTGTCACGATGAACAAGCAGATAGTAATAAATGAAAGCGTAGATTAGTTGTAGTGCGGCTATAGTCCAATCCTGCGCAAGGTTCGAACCGATGACCAGTCCGGTCATAACCAGCGCGCCGGCGATTAAGCCGAACCGCGTCCACAATCCCAAAACCAGCAGCACACCGATGCTGGTCTCCGCCAGCGGCAGTGTCCAGGCAAAAATGGGCAGCAGACCTGGCGGGACGGCGGGAGTTTTCTCAAAATAATGGGTCAAGTAGGCCAGGAACGCGGCGTGTCCGGCCACCAGGCGGCTCACTCCATGTAACATGATGTTGGCCCCAAAGGAAAGGCGCAGGATCGTATAAGCCCACACAGCGTCTGCAAATCGAACCTGCGGATCCGGGACGTGGCGTTTCACGCCTGTTTCGAACGAATGGGCCGCACTTGCATACTCAACCATAAGGCCTCCGCATAGGAATAGCATTGAAGAGAGAGCCGTAGCCACTCGCGGGCACCGATCGCTCGTGCCCTAACCCTATGTGGCCCGGTATTATACACGTACTGGCCCTCGTCTTTTTGCGAACTGCCTACCATTGCGCGGGCGGCTCGAAAGCGGCGGTTTGCCAGGAAACACATGGGCGCGCTAACATGTGACTCCGACTGATGGCAGCCATCAAAGCATACTGCTGAGCCCATATCGCCCATCCTGGAGATTACGGTAAGTCATGTGGATAGTAAGGGTAGCGTTAAACCGGCCCTACACGTTTATTGTGCTCGCGCTGGTGATAGTGCTGATCACCCCGATTGTGCTGCAGCACACCCCTGTCGATATCTTCCCCAACATCGATATTCCGGTCATCAGTGTGGGCTGGAATTATGCGGGGTTATCGCCCGAACAGATGGAAGACCGTATCGTTTCCAATTACGAACGGTTCCTGACCACCGCGGTCGACAGTATCGAGCACATCGAATCGCAAACCGTAGGCGGCCGATCCGTAGTCAAGATTTTCTTCCAGCCAGGCACAAATGTGCCGGCGGTGCTCAGCGAGGTAACGGCCACTTCGCAAACGATCATACGAGGTTTGCCTCCGGGAATCAGCGCGCCTCTGATCATCACCTACTCGGCATCGGCAGTTCCGATCGTACAGGTGGGCATGAAAGGCGAGGGCCTTTCCGAGCAAGAGTTATTTGACGACGCAGCGAACCTGGTGCGCAATCAGATGGCCACCGTGCCGGGCACCTCGATTCCCTGGCCTTATGGCGGGAAGCAGCGGCAAGTGTCCGTAAATCTGGATATCTCCGCCCTACAGGCAAAGGGGCTCTCGCCGGTGGATGTGATCGACGCCGTGGGCAATCAAAATCTGGCGTTGCCATCGGGAAGCGTGAAACTGGGCCCCACCGAGTACAACGTAGAACTGAATGGATCAACCAACACGATTGCGGCTCTAAACAATCTTCCGATCAAGGTCATCAACGGCTCGACGATTTACGTACGCGACGTGGCGCGCGTGAGCGACGGCTTTTCGCCGCAGATCAATATCGTGCGCATGGATGGCCAGCGCGGGGTCCTGGTAACCGTTTATAAGACGGGAAGCGCCTCCACGCTGGACATCGTTTCGCAAGTGTATGCCAAACTGCCGCAGATTGCGGCGCTCCTGCCTCCACAAATGGTGATGACGCCGCTATTCGACCAATCCATCTTTGTGCGCGCGGCCATACAAGGCGTCATCCGCGAAGGAATTATCGCCGCGTGCCTCACCGGGTTGATGATCCTGCTCTTTCTCGGGAACTGGCGCAGCACGTTGATCATTGCCATCTCCATTCCGCTATCGATCCTGGTCTCCATCTGCGTGCTGAGCGCGCTGCATGAAACCATCAACATTATGACGCTGGGCGGACTGGCGCTTGCCGTGGGCATCCTGGTCGACGATGCGACCGTGGAAATCGAAAATATCAATCGCAACCTGGCGCAAGGCAAGGAAACCGTGCGCGCCATTCTGGATGGCGCTCAGCAGATTGCGGTGCCTGCGCTGGTTTCCACGCTATCGATCTGCATTGTTTTTGTGCCCATGTTTTTCTTGACCGGCGTGGCGAAGTTCCTATTCGTGCCGCTGGCGGAAGCTGTTGTTTTTGCCATGCTGGCTTCCTACCTGCTTTCTCGAACGCTGGTGCCCACGATGGCCATGTACTTGTTAAAAGGTCATCATGGCGAAGAGTACGCCACCGGCAACGACATTTTTTCCCGCATCCAGCGCTCTTTTGCGCACAGCTTCGAGCGCATGCGCGAGCGTTACCGCAGTGCGCTCGGACATTGCCTCGAGCACGCCTGGATGTTCATGGGTTTGTTCCTGCTCTTTTGCCTGGCCTCGGCGCCTATTGCCCTGGTTCTCGGACGCGACTTCTTCCCCTCCGTCGACGCCGGCTTGATCCGCCTGCACATGCGCGCCCGCGCCGGGCAGCGCGTTGAGGAAACGGCTCGGGAAGCCGATCAGGTGGATAATCTGATCCGCCGCGTGATTCCGGCACAGGACCTGGCGAACGTGCTCGACAACATCGGGCTTTTCAACAGCACGATCAACACTACTTATAGCAACTCCGGCGTCATCGGCGAATCCGACGCCGAGATTCTGATTGGACTCAAACCGGAACACAGCATGCCCACGAAGTATTACGTCGACGAATTGCGCCAGCGGCTAACCGAACAGTTCCCCGGAACGCAATTTTTCTTTCAACCGGCGGATATAATCAGTCAAATTTTGAATTTCGGCGTTCCCGCGCCCATCGACATCCAGCTCATCGGTCCCAGCCAGCAGCGCAACTATCAGATCGCCCAGCAAATGACAACTCGCATTGAGCACATCCCGGGAGCGGTAGACGTCCACGTGCAGCAGCTATTTTCCTACCCCACGCTCTTCCTCGATGTGGACCGATCGCGCGCCCTCAACGTCGGCCTCAGCCAGCAGGACGTAGCCAATAGCGTATTGCTTACGCTGAGTTCGAGCTTTCAAATCAACCCGTCGTTTTGGGTGAATCCCCAAAGCGGCTACGAGTACAACGTGGCCGTGCAAGTGCCGCAGTACAAGGTCGATTCCATGCAGGCCTTGGATAACATTCCGGTCTCCTCCGCGGCTACTCGATCGCCTGAACTGCTCGGCAACCTGGCTCAGCTGAACGTGAATATAGAGCCCGCTTTGATCACCCACTATAACAATCAGCCCATGATCGACATCTATGCTTCCGTGGAAGGACGCGACCTGGGCGGTGTCGATACCGATATTCAGAAGATCCTGAAGGATTACGAGGGCAAACTGCCTCGCGGCACGCAACTGGAACGTCGCGGACAAGTGTCCACCATGACCTCATCGTTTGCCGGACTCGGCGTAGGGGTGGCCGGAGCTATCGTCCTGGTTTATTTCCTGATTGTCGTCAATTTCCAGTCGTGGCTGGACCCCTTCATCATCATCACGGCGCTTCCCGGGGCCCTGGCCGGCATTCTGTGGATGCTTCTGGTGACGCATACGACGATCAGCGTTCCATCGCTCACGGGAACAGTGATGTGTATGGGCGTGGCCACGGCGAACAGCATTCTGCTGGTTTCGTTCGCACGGGAACGCCTGCAGGAAGGGCTAAGCTCGACTCAAGCTGCCCTGGACGCCGGTTATATAAGGATTCGTCCCGTGTTAATGACCGCGGCGGCCATGATCATCGGTATGGTACCGATGTCGCTGGGCCTTGGCGAAGGGGGCGAGCAGAATGCTCCGCTGGGCCGGGCCGTAATTGGCGGTCTCATCATCGCCACATTGGCTACGTTGTTCTTTGTGCCCTGCGTTTTCTCGGTGATCCATCGCCATCACAGGCCGGGCGCGCCGGTGAGCGCCGCCGGAGCCGCTAGTCTTTAGTGCGCTATTTCGAGGAGAAACCCAAGGTGAGTGAATCTTTCAACGGCCAGGCAGAGAGTAAGAGCCCGAGCGGCGGCAGAGGCCGCCTGCTCGGGTGGTTTATCGTGCTCTTCCTGGTGTTCCTGATTATCGGGCTCTACAACATCCTACAAAGACGAACCGAACGAGGCGTGCTCGCGGAGCAGACCGAACGGTTGAGCGTGCCTCACGTTGCCCTGATTCATGCCACGCCGGTCCAATCCGATCCCGAACTGATCCTCCCCGGCAATATCCAATCCTATGTGGAATCGCCCATCTATGCGCGGACCAACGGCTATTTGAAAAAGTGGTACAGGGATATCGGAAGTCACGTCAAAGAGGGCGATCTCCTGGCTGACATCGATACGCCGGAAGTCGATGAACAACTCGCCCAGGCCCGCGCCGATCTGGCTACGGCGGAGGCAAATGTGAAGCTTGCCGGCGTAACCGCGGAACGCTATGAGGGACTCCTCAAGAGCGACGCGGTATCGAAGCAGGAAGTGGATAACTTCACCGGCGACTATTCGGCAAAGCAGGCCATGGTGTTATCCGCCGAGGCTAACGTCAAGCGTCTCCAAGACTTGGAATCCTTCAAACATGTCTATGCCCCATTTGCGGGCGTCATCACGCAGCGGAATTGCGATATCGGAACCCTCATCAACGCGGGAAATGGCGGGAATGCACGGGAGATGTTTGACCTGGCGCAGACCGATCCGCTGCGTGTCTACGTTTCCGTTCCACAAAGCTACGTCCCCTCGATTCGCGTCGGGCTTAAGGCGTGCCTGCAGTTAACCGAATTCCCCGGCCGCAAATTCTGCGGCCAGGTGGTTCGCACGGCCGACTCGGTTGATCCGAACAGCCGCACGCTGCTCACCGAAGTGGACGTGCCGAACCCGTCCGGAACGCTTCTTCAAGGCGAATACGCGGAAGTCCATTTCGACGTCCAGTTGACTGGAAACCGTCTGTCGGTGCCGATCAACGCGCTACTTTTCCGGCCGGAAGGCACCATGGTCGCGGCTGTCGGTCCGGATAACCGGGTGGCGCTGAAGAAGCTGAGCGTCGGACGCGACTTCGGCAATAGCGTCGAAGTTCTGCAAGGCCTCGAGCTGCAGGACGCAATTGTAATTAATCCCCCCGATTCCTTGGAAAATGGCGAGCAGGTGAGCGTCAGCGGTCAAAATGGCGATCCGGCGACAGATCCGAAGTGACACTGCGGATGTCTCCGGCCGAGACCTAAATTCGGCTCGCGATAACGGAATTCAGGGCGTCCAACCCGCCCAAAAACAAAAGGCGCAGAGCGATTTCTCGCTGTGCGCCAAAAAGAAAAGAAATGAGGCCGTTTTCGGGCGGGATAGCATCTACCCGTGAATATCGGGCCGTGAATATTGGGCTGCGAATATGGGCCAAGGAGGCGATATGGGCAGAGGTTCGCGGAAAACCTGGCTATTCATCTTCTTCCTGCTTGCCATTTTACCTTCCGCATTCGCACAGAACGCAACATCAATTCGCCTTTCCGCCGACTTACGCGATGCGCCGCGACGCATCTTCCATGCGCATTTGGAACTCCCCGTTAAGCCGGGACCGATGACTCTGCTCTATCCCAAGTGGATCCCGGGTGAGCACGCACCGGATGGGCCCATTACGGACCTAGTCGGTTTGAAGGTTACGGCCAACGGTAAAACAATCCCCTGGCGGCGCGACAATGTGGATATGTTCATGTTCCACATGGAAGTGCCCAACGGCGCAAGCATGTTGGAAGCCGACTACGATTATTTGTCGCCCGCGGCGGGCGAGGGTTTTTCGGCCGGCCCCTCCGCGGATCAGGTCCTAAGCGTGCTGGAATGGAATCTGCTCGTGCTCTATCCCGCTGGAACTCCCACAGATGCGCTCACTTACCAGGCCAGCCTGCGCCTTCCGCAAGGCTGGAAATTCGCGACCTCCTTGAGCGTGCAAAAACAAGACGCGGACGAGATTGTGTTCGCGCCCGTTTCCCTTTCCACCCTGGTCGATTCGCCGGTACTGGCGGGACAGAATTTCCGTTCCATACCGCTCGCTCCCGATGTGCAGCCGCCGCATCATTTGAACATTGCGGCGGATAGCGTCGCCGCGCTGGCCATCTCCGACGAACAGATCGCGGCCTATAGCCGGCTGGTACGGGAGGAAGGAGCGCTTTTTGAGGCCCGCCATTACGATCACTACGATTTTCTGGTGTCGCTCACCAATTATTTTTATCCCAATGGCCTGGAACATCACCAATCGAGCGACGACCGAATTCCGGAGCGCTCGTTTATCAACAGCGATCTCGAGGAGAACTCGAATTCCTTGCTTTCGCACGAATACACGCATTCCTGGAACGGCAAATACCGCCGCCCGGCGGGGCTGGCAACTCCCGATTTCGAGCAGCCCATGAAGGGCGATCTTTTGTGGATCTACGAAGGGCTGACGCAATACATCGGTGAATTCATGGCGGCCCGTGCCGGCCTGCGAACACCGGACGATTACCGGGAAGCATTGGCGCGGGTGGGCGCCTATCTCGATTGGCCCGGACGGACGTGGCGAACTCTGGAAGATACGGCTGTCGCGGCGCAGTTGCTTTATGACGCCGGCCGGAACTGGGAGGCATGGCGGCGAAGCGTGGATTTCTATGACGAAGGCTGGCTACTCTGGCTCGATGCGGACATTTTGATCCGTCAGCAATCACACGGACAGAAATCTCTGGACGATTTCTGCCGGCGTTTCTATGGGCCTCCCGATTCAGGGCCGAAGTTAGCGCCCTATACCCTCGAGGACATCATCGCGGCGCTGAATGCGACGGTTCCTTATGACTGGCGCGGATTCTTCAACGAGCGCGTGTACGAAATCAATCCGCACCCACCCGTGGGGGGAATTGAGCGCGGCGGCTGGCAGCTCGTTTACAATGACCAGGAAAATGCGGTGATACGTGTGCGCGAGAGCGTCGACGATACCCTGGATCTCAGCTTCTCTCTCGGCATGGTTGTTCAAACTGGGATGGGAGAAGAAAATGGACGATTGGCGGACGTTATACCCGCCACGCCGGCCGCCGAGGCTGGGCTTGCTCCCGGCATGCGCATCAGCTCCATAAACGGGCGCGGATTTACGGCGGGCGCCCTTCATGAAGCCATTGCCGAAGCAAAAGGCACCAATAAGGGCATTGTGATTACGGCCGATAACGGCGGTTTCGTGCTCACCTATAACGTTCAATATCACGGCGGCGAGCGCTATCCGCATCTTGTACGAAATACCGCCCAGCCCGATTTATTGAGCGATACGCTGCGGCCGCTCACGTCCGGAGGGAAATAGTAACCGCTCCGCCCGGACGGACAGTCAGCCGCGAGTGCGCTAGCACTGAGGTCCCAAAATGAGAAATCCGCTGAACATCTGGGCAGTTTTCGCCGCGCTGATTCTGAGCGTCGCGCCTATTCGCGCGCAGCAAAAGCGCGCCATAACTTTCGACGATCTCATGTCTGTGGAAAGGATCAGCGAGCCGATGGTTTCGCCCAACGGCCGCTGGGTCGCCTATACAGTGGCGAAGCCGGACCTTGCGGCGAACCGCATCAACCGAAATATTTGGATGGTGAGCACAAGCGGGGCTTCCGAGCCGCGGCAATTGACTCGTGGAGGTTCGGATTCACGCCCGCAGTGGTCACCGGATAGCCAGCGGCTGGCATTTGTATCCAGCCGTACGGGCAACGAGGAGATTTATCTGCTCTCTCTGAGCGGCGGCGAAGGAGATCCGCTCACCACGCTCTCCACGGGGGCGGGAAATGAACAATGGTCGCCAGATGGCCAGTGGATCGCATTCACGTCAGACGTATATCCGGATTGTGCCGACGATGCGTGCAATCGTAAGCGCGACGAAGCGCGGGAGAAGGATCCGGTAAAGGCGCGCATCTACGACCATCTGCTCTTCCGTCACTGGACTCACTGGAGCGACGGCAAGCGCAGTCATTTGTTCGTGATTGCGGCTTCGGGAGGCGCACCACGCGATCTGACTTCCAGCGCAGATTATGACGTGCCGCCCGACGAGCGAGGCGACGCAGGGGATATCGCCTTTTCTCCCGATTCCAAGGAGATTTGCTTCACGGCCGTCACGGACCGGCCCGAAGCCACCAGCACCAACGGCGACCTTTTCGTCGTCGCCGTTAGCGGTGGCGAGACCCGGCGAATCACGACGAATCCCGGCTTCGACGGCCATCCCGTCTATTCGCCCGATGGGCGTTCCATCGCTTATCACGCGCAACTTATCGCCGGCTATGAAAGCGATCGCTGGCGCCTGATGCTCTACGATCGCGCAACCCAGAAGGTCTCGAATCTCACCGAGAGCTTCGATCGCAGCGTGCAAGAACCCGTCTGGTCTCCCGATAGCGGCCGAATCTACTTTGTCGCCGAAGATCAGGCCGAACAGCCGATTTACGCGATCGATCTCGCGGCGGCCGGCTCGCCGCGCCCGATCGCAGCAGCCAGCTACAACGACGAAATCAGCGTGAGCGCCGACGGGCATACACTCGCTTTCACACGCACAAGCCTGACCATGCCTTCCGAAGTCTTCGCCGCCGACGCCGACGGAGCGCACGCGCTCCAGCTCACTCACCACAATGCCGGCCTGCTTTCTCAGCTCGATGTGAATCCGCCCGAGCGCTTCTGGTTCGATGGGGCGGAGGGCACGCGAGTAGAAGGATTTCTGATCCGGCCGCCTCATTTCGACGCCTCGAAAAAGTATCCGCTGCTTGTGCTCGTGCACGGCGGTCCGCAGGGCGCGTGGGACGACTCCTGGGGCTATCGCTGGAATGAAGAGCTTTTCGTTTCGCCTGGCTACGTCGCGGTGATGATCAATCCCCGCGGTTCCACGGGCTATGGACAAAAATTCGTTGACGAAATCAGAGACGATTGGGGAGGAAAGGTCTACGACGATTTAATGAAGGGCACCGATTACGCCCTCGCGCACTTCCCATTTGTAGATAGCAGCCGCGTGGCCGCCGCCGGAGGTTCCTACGGAGGTTACATGATGGATTGGTTTGCGACGCACACGGGCCGCTTCAAGGCGCTCATCAGCCATGCCGGCCCTTACGATGACGTGAGTATGTACGGAGGAACCGAGGAGCTTTGGTTCGTGGAGCACGATTTGGCGGGAACTCCTTGGTCGAACCCGGAAAGCTATCGCAAATGGTCGCCGAGCACTTACGCTGGGGCGCTCGCGAACTTCAAGACTCCGACGCTCGTTATTGCCGGAGAAATGGATTATCGCGTTCCCTATACGCAGTCATTAGAATTCTTCACGGACCTGCAGCGCCAAAAGGTCCCGTCCAAACTGCTTATTTTCCCGGACGAAGGCCACTGGATTGCCAAACCCCAAAATAGCCAGCTCTGGTACAAGACTTTTCTGGAGTGGCTCGCTACTTATCTGAAATAGACGATTGTAGTGTCTCCGGCAATGCGGACGCCGCGCCGAGGTCTGCGGCAAGAACCTCCATATCCGATGCCCGAGCGATCTCCGTCCGGTTTCGTCCGGCGACTTTCGCCCTATAGAGGGCCGCATCCGTAGCGCGGAGAAGCTGGTTCGACTCGCACTGCGGGCATTCGGCACTGGCCATGCCGCCAATACTGATCGTGACAGAAACGGGTCCGGCGGAAGTCTCGATAGGAGTTCGGACTGCCGCTTTTCTAAGCTGCTCGACTTTTGCCTCGAGTTTCGCGCGGTCGCAACCCGGCAGCAAAATCAAGAACTCCTCTCCTCCGTAACGCCCCACCGAATCGTAGGATCGGACCTCCGCCTTCAGCCGGCCGGTGACTGCGCGAAGGACTTCATCGCCGACAAGATGTCCCCAGGTATCGTTGACGATCTTGAAATGGTCGACGTCCGCCAACAGGATGCCCACGGAACTGCCTTCCCGCCGGGCTCGGTCGAGCTCGCGCTCGAGCGCCTCGATGATGGCGCCGCGATTCAAAATCGAGGTAAGCGCGTCATGGCTGGCTTTGAACTGAAGATTCTCCCGCGCTTCCACGAGGTTGCTTTCGAGGTCGAGCATTCGTAAGCCCACGCGCAAGCGCGCTTTCATCTCTTGCGGATGAAAAGGCTTCGTCAAGTAATCGTCCGCGCCCGATTCCAGCCCTTCCACCAGATTCCCCACTTTGTCATTCGCCGTGAGAAGAATAATGTAAACATAGGACTGCGACGATCGAGCGCGCACGCGGCGGCAGATCTCCAGACCGTCCATTCCCGGCATTATCCAATCGAGCAAAGCCAAGCGGGGCGCATTCTCCGCCTGCAGCGCCTCCCAGGCCTCTGTCCCGCTATGCGCGGCGATCACGTCGTAACCCCATTTATGCAGCAATCGATCGAGCAACCGGCAGGAAACGGGATCGTCATCAGCGATCAGAATTCTCATCGGACACTCTCGTGCCTGAGCTCATCGAGCAGCTTGCCCACTCGCTCGATTTGCACTTCGAGGGAACGCAGCTTATCTTCGGCACGAGAGAAATCTCCGGCAGCCACAAGTTTTTCCAGATCCAACGTCATGGCGGCCGCTTCGACAGCGCCCAGGTTCCCGCAGGTACCTCTTAGCGTGTGGGCCGCACGCTTGACGAGCTCCGCTTCCTTCTTACCTATGGCCTCGCGAATGGTGGCGATTTGGCGAACGGAATCCTCCTTGAAAAGCTCGATGATGTCGCCTAGTAACTCGAAATCGCCCTCGACCCGCTCGAGCAGAGCGCTGCGGTCTAGAGCGAACGCAGGACCGGCGTCCGTGGCCGCGGGAACCTCAATCGGCTGGGTTTCTTCCTGAATCGACGGTGGCACCAATCGCGCCAATTCGGAGAAAAAGATGTCCGGCCGAATCGGCTTGCTTACATATCCGTCCATGCCTCCCTCGAGGCAGCGTTCGCGATCGCCTTTCATTGCGTGCGCGGTCACGCCAATAATGGGGATGTGGGTTCCCAGGGTTCTCTCGTGCGCACGGATCGCCGCAGTAGCCTCCATGCCGTCCATCTCCGGCATCTGCACATCCATCAGTACCGCATCAAAGCCCGTGAATTTCGCCGCTTCGAGCACGTCGAGCGCTTCCCGTCCATTGGTGGCCACCACGACTTCGTGACCACGCTTACGCAAGAGACGCAGCGCAAGTTCGCAGTTGACGACATTGTCTTCGGCCAGCAGGAGCCGCAGCGGGCGCATGGGTTTTACCGGCGTGTCGAACGCAGCGGACGAAGCCGATTCGGGAATTTGTGTCCCCAGGGCATTCAGGATTCCGTCGAGCAAATCGGATTGTCCAATCGGTTTCACCAGGTAGACCGTAATCCCGAGTTCGCGGCAACGCGCCGCATCGCCAGTTTGACGGTCCGAGGTCAGCATCATGATCGTGGCCCCCGCCATTGTGGGATCCGCTTTGATCCGCCGCGCTACTTCGAATCCATCCATGCCCGGCATGTGCCCATCCAGGAGCACCAGGGGAAAACTGTTTCCTCGATCACGCGCCCAGCGCATGGCCATGAGCGCAGCCTCCCCGCCATCGGCCAAAGTAGGCACCATGCGCCAGTTCTTTAGCATTTCGTCCAGGATCATGCGGTTCGTCTCGTTATCATCCACGATCAGAACATGTAAGCTTTCCAGTTCCGCTCGCTGTAAGCTGCGCTCCGATGTGCTCTTCTCCGGCGGAGCCAGCTTCAGGGTGAAATGAAAGGCGCTGCCGTGCCCCAATTCGCTTTCCACCCACAACTTTCCACCCATCATCTCGACCAGGCGCTTCGTGATCGTCAATCCCAGCCCCGTGCCCCCGTAACGCCGCGTGGTCGAGCCATCGACCTGCGAAAAGGGTTCGAAGATGACCTGCTGCTTCTCGATGGGAACGCCAATTCCCGTATCGCGCACGATGAAGTGCAGCCGATAGGGATCGGCTTCCGCGCCGTGCGTATCGCGGCCGACATCCACAACTACGCTGCCCTGGTGCGTGAACTTGATGGCGTTTCCCACCAGATTCACGAGCATTTGACGCACCCGGTCCGGATCGCCCGAGAGCATGTGCGGCACATCCGGAGCAATGCGAGAGGAAAGTTCCAGCCCCTTTTTATGCGCGCGCACGGCGAGCGTCTTGAGGGTCTGGTTGACGAGCTCGGCTAAATCAAAATCGGCTCGATCCAAATCCAGCCGGCCCGCTTCAATTTTCGAAAAGTCCAGCACGTCGTTGATCACGCGCAGCAAGCTATCCGCGGAAGAGCGCACCAGTTGCAGATACTCTTTCTGCTCTTTATTGAGAGGGGTATCGAGCGCGAGTTCAGTCATGCCGATGATTCCGTTCATGGGGGTACGAATTTCGTGGCTCATATTGGCCAGAAATTCGCTCTTGGCGCGATTGGCGGATTCCGCCGCTTCTTTCGCCGTCAGCATCGCCTGCTGGGCGGCACGCCGGATGGTGATGTCGATGAAGGTGACGACTGCCCCGACCGTCAGGCCGTTCCGTTCGATCGGATAAGACCAATATTCAGCCGGAAAACTGGTGCCGTCCGCCCGCCACAAAACCTCCATATCGCTGTGGCACAGCTTGCCCGTGCGAAGCGTCTGGGTAACGGGACACTCGGAGAGGGCGTAACGCGACCCGTCCGCGTGCGTGTGATGCGTCAAATCATGCATATTTCGGCCCAGAAGCTCGCCGATATCCGTATAGCCCAGCAGGCGCAGCGCGGCGCGATTGGAAAACGTGCATTGCCCTTCCAGATCGAGCCCGTAGATAGCTTCAGCAGTGGAATCGAGCAGCAGGCGGGTGCGCTGTTCGCTCTCTCGCAAGGCCGCTTCGGCCTCGTTACGCACGGAAATTTCCTGCCGCAATTCGGCTGTTCGCTGTTCCACGCGAAGCTCGAGTTCATCACGAGCCTGCAACAGATCCCGGTCACGGCGCTGAATTTCCGCCAGCATCTTATTAAAGCCATCGATCAAAACGCCGATTTCAGCGCCGGATCCGCCCGTGGCGCGCACGGAGTAATCTCCCGCCGTGGTCACTTCTCTGGTGGTTCGCGCCAGGAGCAGAATGGGATCGGAAATGGCGCGCTGCATCCTCGCGGCCAAAAAGAAAGCGCCCACTGACAAAGTCAGCACGATGAAGCCAGACAAAACAGAGTACAGCCGCAGCAGTTCGTCGAATTCTCCCAGATCGGAGGCCAGAAATATTGTGCCCAGGAGACGCCCTTCGAGCAAAATCGTATGGAAGACGACCAGCCGGTTGGCCTCAAAACGCGCACCACTCGCTTCGGCCGCTGGAAAAACAAAGGGCGCACGCGCTGCATCCCGGATATACGCGGCAAAGACGGAGCCATCGCTGCGATAGAGGCTCGCCGCCATGATGTGCGACTTGGCGGAAAGCGATTGCAGAACCTCGCGGGCCGCAGCCGGATCGTTAAACGTCACCGCGGCAGTGCTATTAGAACCCAGTACTTCCGCCAGCGTCTCCAGATCGCGCACCCTGCTTTGGCGAAGCGTGTGAATATCGAAAGCAAGAAAGGCCCCGCAAGCCAGCAGGATGGCCGTGCAGGTGGTGACCATGACGATGAGGGTGAGCTTGCGGCGAATCGATAAATTGCGGAACGCGAGCATGCACTCACCTCGCTGCCTGGTTGTGGCCGATCACGCGCGCTAAAGCCAGTAGCTTTGCGCTCAAGCGCAGCTTGTTTTGGGTGGCGGCATCCAGGTTCACCACGAAACGCACTCGATTTTCCTGCATCACGAACTGGATGACGCCCCCGGCTTCGGCAAATCCGTCCATGTCGCTCACCGTCAACACACTGGCAGGCTGGATGCTGGACAAGATCTGGGCGCTATGCAGGCGTTCCGAGGCGCTGACGAAGAGAACGTGACACCGGCGCAGGTCGTCGCCCAAACTCTCTTTGCGGATAACGATGCCACGCCCCTGGACCTTCTGCCCCGCGACAATGCGCGCGAGATTATCGCCAAACGGGTCGTCTCCAATGATCCCCAGCACAATCGGCGTCTGAGAATCGTCAAACGAACTTTCGGGCCATTCCACAAATTTCGTGAAGTTGAATAAAAATGCCGCTTTTACCTCATATTCGCTGAGCTGTTCGGATTGTGCCGCGGCGATATTGCAGAAAAACACACCCGCCACGACGGCAAACATAAGGCTGCCCGCCGTTCGGAGCGCAAACGGCAATCTCACGCGATGCGGTAAGCGCCTCAGAGTGTCCACCTCATTTTGGCGTAAGCACCTCGTTTCACGAGGGTCGATGCCGTGCTTCCGAGCGTGTCCACGTATTCGAGGTGTTCTTCTTGCAGCAGATTTTGGCCAAAGATGCTGAATGAAAGCCTCTCGGCTGCTTGCCAGGTCAGGCCGGTATCCAATCGGGTGTAGGACGGCACAATCGGATCCCCGATGCGTCCGACAAAATAGGCAGCCATATCCCACGCGACCCCGTGAGAAAGAAACAGGTGCGAGCGAAACTGAGCGGAGCTGACCGGAGTACTTCCTTGCGCCGCGGCCACGGAAGTGGTGTCCAGGCTACCCGGATTCAGATGCATATGAATCTGCTCGAATGCATACCCGGAGCTGAGCGTCAGCCGGTCCGATACCTTCCAATCCGCGAAGCCTTCGATTCCGTGCGTCTCACCGTGCATAAGATTTTCGTCACTTATGGGTAAGACGACATGCGCAGGAGCGGGTTGACTCTCGAAGAAAGGTATCCCGGGTTCGCTGGTGTTTAGGCGGGAATATTGATCGAAATACGCCGCAAAATCGAGAGAGAGTTTCTTGCTGACTGTGCTTCGATAACCCATTTCATAATCGACTGACACCTCATTTTCTGCGTCGGGATTCCCAACGAGCGCCGGTATAAAGAGGGTCCCGTGGGCCCCGGAAAATCCATTGAAGTTTACGCGCATCGTTGTGTCGTTTAGGGCGGGCGTATCGATCGCGCGCGAAACAGCCGCCCAAACGGTATCGCGTTTGCTGGCCTTCCATGCGGCGCGCACCGTCGGCATCAAGCCAAAGCCGTTGTAGTAGTCGTGCTCAAGCCTCGCACCGATCGTCAAGTACAGGCGGCCGGGAGCGACGGCGATCTCATCCTGAGCAAAAGCGCCGAATAGGCGCACGGTCACATCGGGAGGATTAAATGAAACAGCCAAGCCCCCATTGGTTGTGACCGCCGAATCGTAAGCGCTCATTCCCCATACGATATTCTGCCGCTCTCTCCACCTGTACTGGTGCTGGAAATCCACATTTAGAACTCCCTCTCCTTCGTTGACAATGTTGCCGCGCTGATATCGGTCGTAAGAGACCTCCAGGACCGATGCGGAGCGCGCCGAGAATTCATGATTCCAGATCGCTTGAAAAAATCCGCCGGAAAGACCCATGCTCCATTCGATCGATTGCACGGGCGAATTTATCGAGGGGAAAAATTTTGCGAACTGATCCACCCTCCCCGTGTACACGTCGCCTTGAAATGTCAGGGTGTCCTTCGCGGAGACCGTGCTGTCAACGCGAAAGCCGCCACGGAGGATATTCCATCCATCTCCGCCATCCGCGCCGCTTACGCCTGGCAATTGGCTGTCACTGAAATATTTCGAATAGACGCGGTAATCCGTGGCTTTCCCAGCTGCGCCGCCGTACTGCAATGTGCCGAAGCCCTGATCGAGGTTGCCCCCGCCGGCTACAATCATGGCCCCTTTGGTTTCGCTCGCCTTTTTGGTAATGATATTGACCACACCATTGACGGCGTTCGCACCCCAAATCGATCCCCCGGGCCCGCGGATAACTTCAATCCTGTCAATGTTCTCCAACGGAAGGTCTAGAACATCCCAGTAGACTCCGCCAAAAGTGGGCAAGTAAATTGACCGCCCATCCAGCAGTACCATGAGTTCGTTCGCATACCGTCTGTTGAAACCGCGTGCGGTGATGGCCCATGTATTGGCATTGATCTGCGCGACATCTATTCCTGGCACCATCCGGAGCAGGTCTGGGATATTCGTCGCTCCGGAACGCCGGATATCCTCCTGCGTGATGACGTAGATCGCCGCTGCGGTCTGTGAGAGCTTCTGCTGCGTCTTGGACACCGAGGTAACCTCGACATTGAGCAGATCCTCGATACTCATCGAAGATAGTTTCTCCGGCTCCTCCTGTGCATGGGAGGTGACTACACTGCCCGCCAGCAACACTGCCATTAACAATTTTCTTTTCATCGCCTCCGCCTGGAATCCCCGCCGGCCCTGACCATCGTCATTCCCTTCGCACCCCTGAACGCCGCGTCGCCATCGTATTCTTGAAATTTTGCGGTGCTCGACGCCGTTGCCGCAGGCTGCCCACACCAGCCCTATGGAAAGACGGAACGGGCACGCCGTTGGCCAAAACTGCGACCCGACTTGAAATCATTTAAGGCTGAAAAATCAGAGGACTACCCTGCTAGAAGGAGTGGCCAAAAGAGCCGGCACGTGTGCCACTGTTCGGAATCCAAACATGGGTGCCGCTACGAAACAATTTGGACTCAGCTTCTTCGGTGGACTCGTATCGGAATTCTCATTTCCGCAACCGCATTCCTCTTTCGCAAGCGCCGTTTCGCCCTCGCCTGTTGGAAAATAGCGCTTGTCCCGACCTCTTCCCGTGCCGCATTCGCGAGAATCTGTCGCGCTTCCTTGCGGATACAATCGAGAAACGGAGTATTATGGTTGAGGCCACGAGGGGGACGGCTGGGACGAGGACCTTCGACTGACTCTAAGATCGGGGACTCACCGGAGCCGAATAGGGCAAGGGCGTGGCGGGCTCCAAGATGGCTTAACTGACTTACTGTCAACAACTCCGGGGTGGTGCAATTGGTAGCACATGGGCCTTTGGAGCCTAGAATCCTGGTTCGAGTCCAGGCCCCGGAGCCACCATACTTCCTGAGAGAACTCCTTTAGATTCTCGCTGTCCCCAGCACCCAAAATCCATCCAAGAAAAAGCTCAAGCAGCCAATTCACGCACCGGCTTAGCAGCTTCGGCTGCCGGGAGCGATTGCTCAACCAAGTGAATCGAAACTGTACAACTGTGCGCAAACGGAAGCGAAGGCGCTTGGCTCCGTACTTTCTATCGCTTGTCTAAGTAAGTGAAAATAAATAGGTAAGCGTGAACTTTATCGTGGTCCCCGGCCTGCACTGCTGATGACTAGGAGAAAACGGATGCAGGGACGGAGTTTTGATTCGATCCATTTGCCGGTCGAGGTTTCTGGCTGGGATGCCGAAGACCGCTTCTTCGTCGAACACTCCACTCTCTCCTGTACCGAGCTGGGCGAAAAGACCTTATCGTTACTCCATTTGGTGCGGATCCGCTCACTCGTATTTGTAAAAGCCCTTTCTTCGGATAGCTTCGCCAAATCCCATCCCGAACCGCAGTACCTCGAGGAGATCGAGCGGTCTGCGCTCAACAAATTACATCTCAAGGATTTTTCGCCCCGTCGCAGCGGCCAGAGTGAGCCAAAGGACTCAACCGAGCATCTTATAAGTGTGCGCGATGAGGTGAAACGATGAAACTGCCACAATCCGCGCCTTCAACATTCGACCGCGTCGCTACGCGTGAGGAGCTTTTCCAGGTCCTTGAAGTGCTTGGCGGTTTCGAAGAACCCCAGGCCACCACCGAACTCGCCCAGACGCGCGACCTGCTCGCCTGCCTGGAAACCGACTCACTGATAACGCCCTCAGAGATCCTCGATGAATTGACTTCGAGTGAGGAGCGACTGCTTAGAGAACTTGATCCGTTTAACTCCTTGCTGCAGGAAAAAGCCGAAAGGGTAAATTAATCAAGACGGAAGCGAGTTCGCGTTTGGAACTAGTCCGGCGCGAACCTGCTCTATATTGGGACTCCGCTGGCCATTCTTTCCTCTAAAGGCGCGACCGACATCCGCCTGGTTTCATAAACAAGCAACGCCCAACCTCCTAATCCCTAAAGATTTAGGCGCCCTCCCGGGTTTGGCTACGATCGATTGTTCGAATCGCGCGTGGAATTGCCCGTCTGGCACGCGTTTTGCGTCAGCCGTCTTCATGAATGTAACAACCACTCAGCCTGAAGTTACCGCGCAATCCCTTTCTCAAGACCTTATCGACATCTGTATCGTCGATGACGAGCCCTCAATGCTGGAGATGCTCAGGGAGACGCTCACAAGCCTCGGTTACCGCTGTTTGGGGACCTCCGACCCTGAGGAAGCGCTTACCTACATAAGCGACGGCAAATGCCGCATCATCCTCTGCGACTTGAAGATGCCCGGCATGAGCGGGCTGACGTTTCTCGATCGTGCTCTGCGAGAGGACCCCGGCGCCTACGTCATCCTCATGACCGGCTCCTACTCGATCGAGTCCGCCATCGAAGCCATCAAGCATGGCGCTTACGATTATCTTCCCAAACCAATTGACCGCCAGCGCCTGAAGAAGACCATTGGCGATCTTGCCGAACAGTTCGACCGCCTGCGAAGAATTCACGAACTCGAACAGCGCTTGGTGAGCGATATCGAATTTCACGGAATCGTCAGCCGAAGTCCCTCCATGGTGGATGTTTTCGAGATGGCGCGGAAAATCTCGCGCCATTACATAAACGTTCTCCTGGCCGGCCCTACCGGCTCAGGAAAGGAACTCGTAGCTCACGCCATCCACCAGATGAGTCCGGTTGCCAGTCAACGGTTTGCCATCTGCAACTGCTCGGCGATTGTCGATACTCTGCTCGAAAGCCAGTTATTCGGGCACGTTCGCGGCGCCTTCACCGGCGCCACCGAAACGCGAGCCGGTCTTTTCGAATACGCCAACGGCGGCACGGTATTCCTCGATGAAGTGGGCGAGACCTCGCTGGCTATGCAGGCAAAGCTTCTGCGCGTAATCCAAAATCGGGAAATTCAGCGCGTCGGCTCGCCCGAAGTACGGCGGGTGGATGTGCGGCTCATCGCCGCCACGAACCGCGACCTCCGCAGCGACGTGGCCGTCGGAAGATTTCGGGAAGACCTCTTCTATCGTTTGAGTACCATCCAGATTCGCATTCCGAGCCTGGCCCAGCGTCTGGAGGACATTCCCGCGTTGGTCACTTTCTTCATCAAGAAATACAATGCCGCCTATGGCAAGCAAATCCACGGGCTCGCGCGGCGGGCACAAATGGTGCTCCTGCAGCATCCTTGGCCCGGGAATGTAAGAGAGCTCGAAAATGTGATCTCGAGCGCGTCCTTGGTCACGCTGAACGACTTTATTGATGTCCATGATTTGCCCGAACATCTGCAAAAGCCCGCCCGCGCCATGGGGCAGGATAGATTATGGCGGCCGCTCCCCTTGGAAGAAGTCCGCAAAGAGCATATCGACCGTGTCCTCGAATTGTGCTCGGGTAACCGGGTCCACGCGGCGCAAATGCTGGGCATTGGCCGTACCAGTCTTTATCGTTACTTAAAGCGCGAAGGAAAAGTGCGGGCCGCGGGAATCCCGGCGCCCTGAATACCCGAGCTTAGGCAAATCTACCTCGAGCGCACTAGCCGAAACGAACCTGTCACCACGCCTCCTCACAACTGCCGCAAGCGGCCGCCGCTTCGCCGCTTTTCGCCCGCTCGCCTTTCACGCACCCCATCGCTATGCTAGACTGCCCGAGCGGGTGAAAATTCCTGCCGATGCGTGGAACTTCGGGCTCTGTGCAACGAAAACCCGTGAACCCCGCCAGGCCCGGAAGGGAGCAACGGTAGCGGGACCTCTTCGTGTGCCGCGGAGTACCCGAAGTTCCTCTCATCGCTGAGAGCAGATCAGTTCAACACTCGCGATTCGGATCCATGAGCTATCAGGTTATTGCGCGGAAATGGCGTCCTCAAACGTTCGCGGAAATTGTCGGACAGAAGCACGTCGCGCGAACCCTGCAAAATGCGATTCAAAGCGGGCGCGTGGCGCACGCTTATATTTTTTCCGGCGCCCGGGGCGTGGGCAAAACAACCACGGCCCGCATTCTGGCGAAAGCGCTCAATTGTGCTCAGGGTCCAACGCCTTCACCTTGTAATGAGTGCGATTCCTGCCGTGAGATCGCCTCCGGAAGTTCGCTGGACGTCCTCGAAATTGACGCCGCCTCCAATCGCGGCATCGACCAGGTTCGCGAGTTGCGCGATATGGTGCGCTACGCTCCCGCGGGCGGCCGCTATAAAGTCATCATCCTCGATGAAGCTCACATGCTTACCGACGAGGCTTCCAATGCGCTCCTGAAGACCCTCGAAGAGCCGCCCGACAAAGTCGTTTTCGTGATGGCCACCACGCAGCCCGAGGATTTGGTCGATACCATCCGCTCCCGTTCGCAGCATTTCCATTTTCGCGCGTTGTCGTTTGCCGAAATCGTCGAAGCCCTGGGCGCGATCGCGTCCAAGGAGGCGCTGCACGCCGATCCCGGAGCGCTTGCGGTGATGGCCCGCGCGGCGGATGGCAGCTTGCGCGACGCCCTTTCGCTGATCGAGCAGGCGCGCGCCTATTGCGGCACGCAGATTACCGAGGCTCAAGTTCGAGAATTGCTTGGCGTCGTGCAGGCGGAAATCCTCGATGAACTGGTCGCCTCCATCGAGAACCGTTCCACGGAGCGCGCCCTCGGCCTGGTACACCGTCTGCTTACCGAAGGCCAAAATCTGCAGCAGTTCTGTCGCGAGGCCATTTCTCACTTCCGCAATGTGCTCGTGGCCAAGGTTTGCGGAGTAGATTCGGACCTGATTGCCGCGCCCGCCGAGGATCGCCCCAGATTGGCTCGCGCCGCGGCCGCGTTCAGTGAGGAAGACCTCACGCGCTTCTTTCAACTTTTGCTGCTGACGGAAGACGATCTGCGCCGCAAACCGGATCCTCGTCTGCACCTCGAAATGGGAGTGCTCCGGCTCGTCAATGCCGCGCGGCTTGCTTCGCTGGAGGAAGTTCTGGCGGAACTTTCCGGCAACGTTCCCGCCAGATCTTCGCCGCCCCGCGTGAATGCAGACGCCGCGACGGCGGCACGGTCCGCCCCGATCAAGTCTGCAACGGTGCCTGCAGCGCCGGTCTCAAAGCCTGCCTCGGGCAATGCCAGTCCCTCGGCCGGAGCTCCCGCCGCGGCGCGATCGACGCCCGCCCCTTCCCCCGATTCAAATTCCAGCGCTGCCGCCGCGGCACCAGCGTTAGAGCCGAGCACAAATGCGAGCTCCTCGCCCTCTTCCTCGCCATCCATGACTGGCCTGGAGGCCGCGCACGTGGACGCCATCAAGAGGGAAAGTTTCTCTCAATCCCAGTTTCTGGGCGAATTGGTTGAAAGCGCGCTGCGCTGGGAAGTCGACGCGGGTGAACTTCGCCTCTATTTCTCGACGGAACGCCGCGATTTCGCGGACTTATTGCAGTCCCGCGACCGCATCGAGAAATTGCGCACCATCGCCAGCCGTGTACTCGGCCAGCAGTTGCGAGTCTGTGTTAAACTGGAGGCCTCACCGGTGTTGAGTAGCTCGAGTAGCAAAATTCGCGCCGGAGAGAGCGGCCGCGAATTGCGCGCTCGATTTGAGCAAGACCCGATCGTGCGCGCCATGCTGGAGCGATTCGGCGGCCGGATCTCCGAAGTGAAACGCCGGGACGAAGGATGACCCATGGAAGTCAAGGCACTGCAACAGCTTCTTTCCCAGTTTCGGCAGATTCAGGAGAATTTGCAGAAACAGGTAGATAGCGTCAGCGTCGAAGCCTCTGCCGGCGGGGGCATGGTCGTCATTAAAATGAATGGGCAAAAACAAGTGACCGACGTGCGCATCGAACAGGGAGTGTTCGCCAGCAAGGATGCGGAACTGTTGCAGGACCTGATTCGCGCTGCCGTCAACGACGCTTGCCGCCGCGTCGATGAAGAGTTGGCCACTCAAATGAAGGGGCTGGCGGGCGGGCTTCCTGGAATCGCCGGCATGAAAATCCCCGGACTGTTCTGACTGCTTCCACGTGAACCCATGCTCCCTGTTTGTTTCCGGACGCCGGCCGGGCTTCGCTAATGCCTGACTTTGCCGAACCGATAACTCGGCTCATCGATCAATTCAAACGCCTGCCCGGAATCGGCCAAAAGACGGCGCAACGCCTTGCCTTTCACGTCCTTCGCTCCACTCCCGAAGAGGCGCTGGCGCTCGCCGATGCCATTCGCGAGGCCAAGCTGAACATCCGCGAATGCAGCGTCTGTAACAACATCACCGACACCGATCCCTGCCTTTACTGCACAAGCCCGACGCGCAATCACAATGTGATCTGCGTGGTGGAAGAACCTCACAACATCATCGCCGTCGAAAGAACCCGCCAATATAACGGTCTTTACCACGTGCTCGGCGGAACCCTTTCGCCGTTGGAAGGAATCGGCCCGGATCAGTTGAAGTTGAAAAGCCTGATCGACCGCCTTAAAGGTGGAAGCGTCTCCGAGATCATCATCGCCACCAACCCCACTGCCGAGGGCGAAGCCACCGCCGTCTATGTTTCGAAGTTGATCAAGCCTTTGGGCATCCGCGTAACCCGCATTGGCGTGGGCATACCCGTGGGCTCAGACCTCGAGTATGCCGATGAAATCACGATGCTCAAGGCCATGGAGCGGCGCCACGATCTCTAGTCTCCCGCCTGAACGAGCCGTCTAAACAGCCCCCCGCGAGCCGCGTCTGTGCCCGTTCGGCAAACCCTGGGGTATTAGCATCTTTCGCACGCCTACCGCTGGATTCCTCGACCTGCTCAGGTGGCGGATGCTACGCTTGTTCGTCGATTCTGGGAGGGGGCCGGTGCCGGAGTCTGTGCCAACAAACGAACCGGAAGCACACAAGCGCCGCAGTACGCGCATCGTGCAAGCCGTCCCGCTCACAGTTGTCGGAGTCGATGCGCTGGGGCGCCCTTTTCAGGAGCGCACATCCACGCTCATCATTAATTGCCACGGTTGCCGCTACCAGTCTAAGCACTACGTCCTCAAGAACATGTGGGTCACGCTGGAAGTCCCTCATCCGGAGCCGGGCCGTCCACCGCGAACCGTACGTGGCCGGGTGATGTGGATCCAGCGGCCCCGTACCGTGCGCGAATTGTTTCAGGTTGGCATCGAACTGGAAGTCACCGGCAATTTCTGGGGCATTGCTTTTCCTCCATCAGATTGGTTTCCGTTTCCCGAAGGCCTCGCAGGAGTGCCTTTGCCCGCCCCTTCGGTAAAATCGGCCACTCCGGCTCAGGGCCCTCGGCCCGCTCCGGCGGTTGCCGTGCCCGCAGAGGACAATCTACGCACGTTGCCGCTGCCTACCAGCGAGCAAGGTCCTTCCATAGAATCGTCAGAATCTTCGCTTATTCCCCAGATAGCGCGTGTGGTCGAAGAGACCAAGCAAGAACTGCAAGCGACCCTACGTCAGAGCGCGGCCGAGGCCGTTTCTCTCGAAGCCCGTCCTCTGATCGCGTCACTGGAGCTGCAGCTTAGGGGCGCCGCCGAAAAATCGCTGGAAGCCGCCGCCGGGCCCGCTGCCGAAAGGGCTTTTCAGCAAGCTAAACAACTTCAGATGGATGCTTTTCTCAAGGAATGCAACCGTAGCATGGCGCAAAGCGTCGAGCGCGTCGTCCAGCAGCTGGCATCTCGCTTGGAGGCACTCGAAAAAGAGCGTAGTGCTGCCTTCGACGAGAGGCTCGAAAAGCGCATTCAGGAGACTCTGGAGCAACTGCAAAGGCAGACCGCCGAACTGCGAGGGCCAATTACGCGAGAGACCGGCGCGGTTGGCGCGCCAGCCGAAAGCGCCCTGCTTCCGAGCGTGCAGGACCTGGAGCAGCGTATCCGCGCTCAGGTAGAACAGGCCCGCGCCACCCTCTCCGAGGTTGAAATGGGCTTCCATCATTTGCAGGAACAGGCCGCCGCCGCTTTCAGCTCCGCACAATCCGGTTGGAGCGACCGCGTGGAGGCCGACCTCGCCGGAGCGGCCAATCGCTGGAATCAGCAGATGGAAGGCTCTATCGAATCCGCCGGGCAACGATTTGTAGAACGCTTGGCGCGCCACACGCAGTCAGCCGGGGAACAGATCGAAAGGGATTTCTCGCTGCGGCTAGGCGAGGTGAGCAAAGCCTTCTCCGATACGGCCAATGATTCCGAGAGCAGGCTTGATAAGCTGCGAGCTTCTCTGGACCAAGCAAACGAGCAGGTCCAGGAATCCCTGCGAAAGTTGCAATCCATCGAGAATCAAATCTCGAGTCAAATCGACGACCAAACCGCCAAGCTCAATGGTCTCGCACAGGCCGCCGAGCAAGCGCTGGCGGAGCGCTCCACTGCTTTGCTCGAGGCGCAAAGCCAGGAAATGGCCCGGCGCGCCGAAGGCGCCATCACCACCTGGGCGGAGCGGCTGCAGCCCGCGCTCGAGGCCACCGGCCAGCAGACCGTCACGCGGCTTGCGGCTCAGATCAAGGAGGGACTGAATGCCGGCGTCGAGAACGCCGCGCAAATGCTGGTCCGCGTGGAAAGCGCGAGCGCCGCGGCGGAAGAGTCGTTGCGCAGCTGCGAGGAAAGTCTAGCGAAAGCTTCCGAGCAGGCCATCCAGTCCGCGCGCGAACGGGTTACGGACTTGGCCGGCGTGCTCTCTCGCGATTTCGAGGAAGCGGGCCGCGCAGCCGCCGACAGATGGATTTCAGAAATCGACGCCAAGGCTACCGATACCAGTCACCACACGTTCGAATCGCTCTTCAAGACCGCGGAATGGTACGAGAAGAAAATACAGACGCAGATGCAAGCGGCGGTCGATAAAGGCACCCAGAGCGCCTTTGATGAACTTAAAGAGAAGGCGCGCGAAATGTCGGGCGTTTTCGGCGCCGAACTCGATCACTACAGCCGCAGTTACGTGGAGCACGCGCAAGGGCAAGTGGAAGAGGCCGCCCGCGAAATCGTCGAAAGGCTGCGCAAACAAGCCGAGGAGATGGCGGCAGCTTCCGCAGCATCTATCGTACAACAAGCCCGCGAGGATTCAGAAGCGGCCCTCGCGGAGTTCCGCGCAAAATCCGGCGACCTTTCCGCTCAGATCAAAACGCAATTCGAAGCGCAAGCCGCCGAGGCTCGCGCAAAGGCCGAAGCCGAAAGCCGGCAGCTCTCCGCAGGATTCCACGCAGCCCTGAAGCTGCAGACGCAGGATGAGCTCGGTAACGCCCGCAAGGAATTGCTCGCGCAGATCGGCTCTGCCTGCGAAGAATTGAGCGACGAGGCTCAGGCGCAGCGGAAACAATTGACCGAGTATGTCGCAGCCTTGAATGGCCAGGCCATCGACGACTACAGGAGAAGGCTCGAAGCCGCTTCCAACTCGTGGCTGCTCACCACCGCTTCCAAGCTTAGCCAGCAATCGGAACAGCAGCTTCAAGCGCTGGCCCGGTCCGCCGAGGAACGCCTGCGCGATACCTGCAATGAAGTTTTTTCCGGCGTAGGCGAAGCTCTTCGCCGCCGGCTGGTAGACGCCGATGCGGTCCCTGCTCCGCCACGCAAAACAGGCGACTGACCACGCTCTCTTCCGCTTTGTAACGAGGTTAGTTCCTGCAACAGTCGAGACTTCGACCACCTTAGGCGGGTGAATCGGTATAATGGGCACATATGGCAAATCATGCCTACGCGAGCTTCTGGGCACGGGAGCGCGCGGCGGAAACGACGCTCGTGCATTTCGAGCGCTTGCTCGAAGCATTCCCTCTTTCCTCCGTTTGGCATGAATTCACCGGCTTGGTTATTCGGGCCGTGAACCCCTCGGAAGCTCCCTTGGCGGAACACGATCTTCGCGGCACGATGGCCGGCGCATCCGACGTAATCGCGCTGGCGCGCGAACGCGATAGCCCGGACTGCTCCTACGAAGTGGAAGGCCAGTGGGACCTCTGGCAGCGCAGTTTGGAAACGGGCGTATGGGAAAAGGGCCCCGAGCGAGTGCTGCTTATTTGCAACGGACTTGCTTACGATGACGGGGCCGCCGAAAACTCCGGCGATTTTGTAGCCGATGCGGGTTTTGAGCATCTGTTTACCGGTCATGCCGGCCTGCTCGGAGGCTACGGGGCTCGCAGCGCCCCCTCCGATCCGGTGGAAGCCGAATTCTTGTCTTGGATGACGCATGAGGAACACCTGCATGAGTACTATGAGAAAACGCGAGCCAACATCCAGGTCTTGATGAATTGGGTCAGCTCCGTCGAAAAAGCCCTGCCCTTGCAACGCCACCTTTTGTGGTCCGAAGGAGAAGAAAATCTTGAGGCTCGATTGGACGAAATTCTCGCGGTGCACTAGCCTCATGCTGGCCGTCGCCCTTTCGGCATCCGCTTTTCCGGCGCAGCGCGAGAATGCGCCGAAGCGCGCCAATGAGGTGACGCTCGCCGGACTTCGTCCTGGCCGCGATCCCCTCGCCGACGCGTTCAAACGCTATAAGCAAAAGTACGTGGTGAGTAAAAAGAGCACGGACAGCAAAGAATGGCGCGACACCTGCACGGGTCATTCCCTGGCCCTCGCGGTCGATCCTCTTTCCACGATTCAGCAGATCACGGTATCCTTGCTCGTCCCTCGCGATGGGAACTGCGATAATCGCCGGTTTGAATTCCTGAATCTGGACGATTGGGTTACGGGCAAGGGTTTGCGCCTGGGGGATACACGCAATCGCGTGGTCGAGCTCTATGGCGAGCCAAACTCGAGCGAGCCGGTGGTGCGAGAGGACGCCGATTTTGAGTTGCTCCACTTTGATTTTGCTTGGGCTGGGCCGGAGGCGCCTCAGGCGATGCAAGTGTATTGCGAACGCGATTCGGGGCGGGTGGTTGAAATTACGCTTTCCGCCGCCAGCCGTGGCGAAACAAACCGCGCTATAAACCAATGACGCCTAGAGATTACTTCGTGACCCGTGCAACGATGAAAACAAATCGATCCGTCGCAGTGAGCGAAAGTCCCGCCTGTCCTGGTGGGGAGCTCAGATGAGCGGCGCGCCTGGCGCAACCGTGCTCGCTACGGAGCCGCCGATACCGCCCGCCGCTAAACCCGTCCCCGGTTGGAAGCACCTCAAAAAGCTGCTTCCCTATATCGCACGGTCCAAGGGACAAGTCGTCGTGGGAATGGTGACCCTCGCCGCCATGGGCATTATCGGCACGCTGCAGCCGCTGGCCTTCGGCGTGATCATGGATTGCCTTTCGGGCAACTCGCAGCCTCTCGGTCGCCTAAGCCAGATGTCTCCGCGGCTGACACACTTGTTGATCCCCGACTATGCGCCATCGAGCGCACGCACACTCGTCATTTATTGCCTCATAGCGATCGTCATCGTCGCCCTCAAAGGCGTATTCTCCTTCTGGACGCGCTGGATTCTGATTGGCCTCTCCCGCGATATCGAATTCGATCTCCGCAACGACTTGCTCGATCGGCTGCTGATGATGGAGCCCGAATTTTATGTGCGCAATCGCACCGGCGAGCTCATGTCACGCGCAACCAACGACCTGAACGCCGTGCGCATGGTTTTGGGCCCCGGAATCATGTATAGCGCGACGACGCTCGTGACCATGGTCATGGCGGTGGTCTTGATGTTCCGGCTTTCGCCCGCTCTCAGCCTGTGGGTTCTCATTCCCGTGCCCATTGTGGTCGTGGTCGTGCGCTATTTCGGTAAGGTCATTCATTCCCTCTACGAAATCATTCAGGCCGCGCTCGCCACTCTTTCTGCAAAAGCTCAGGAAAATCTGGCCGGCGTGCGCGTCATTCGCGCCTACGCCCAGGAAGATGCGGAGATGCGCGCCTTTGACGCGCCCAATCGCGATTACGTGACCCGCAACCTCAAGCTGATCACCACCTGGAGCTTATTCATGCCGGCGCTGACCGCTCTCATCGGCATGTCCTTCGTACTGGTGCTGTGGTTCGGAGGCCGCCAGGTGATTTTCGGGCAAATCTCGCTGGGCGAATTCGTGGCTTTTTATACCTATATGGTCCAGTTGGTGTTCCCCATCGTCGCACTTGGGTTCGTCACGAACATCTTTCAACGAGGCGCGGCTTCCATGGGCCGCCTTAATTACATTCTGGACGCCAGTCCTTCCATCGATGATTCCGCGGTCCCGGCCCAGACGAAGGAATCAGAATCTCCGATGCGGGGTGAAATCGAATTTCGTCACCTCGACTTCACCTACCCGACAGCGCGCGATGTCTCGCCCGGTAAAGAAAATGGCAGACCCATCGGCAGGCCCGTGCTGCACGACATAAACTTGCGCATCCCCGCAGGCTCCACTTTGGCGATTGTCGGTCCCACCGGGAGCGGCAAGAGCACGCTGGCGGCCCTGGTGTCAAGGCTGTGGGAAGCTCCGCCCGGCACTTTATTCATCGACGGCCGGCTGATTCGGGAATGGCCCCTTGAAACTTTGCGCCGCTCCATCGGATTCGTGCCTCAAGATACGTATCTGTTCAGCGAGCCTTTGCGCGAAAATATCGCCTTCGGAGTGGACGCCGCGGAGGACGAGGCCGTCTTCAAAGCCGCGGAAACCGCCAGTCTGGACGGGGAGATTGCCAGCTTCCCCATGGGATATGCGACGATGGTCGGCGAAAGAGGAATGACGCTCTCCGGCGGGCAAAAGCAGCGAACCGCTCTGGCGCGCGCTCTGGTGCGCGATCCCCGGATCCTGATCCTTGACGATGCCCTTTCGAGTGTCGATACCGATACCGAGGAACGCATTCTCAGCGGACTGAGAGAATTGATGAAGCACCGAACCACTCTGCTCATCTCCCATCGCGTATCTACGGTCCGCTCCGCCGATCAGATTGTTGTCCTGCGGGAGGGGCGCATCGTGGAGCGCGGTACGCACGAAGAGCTTCTGGCCCAGGGCGGTTATTACGAAGAGCTGTACCAGAAGCAGTTGCTCGAGGAAGAATTGGAACGGGCATGAGCGATTTCAGAGAAGAAGAAGCGTTAGGCAAGGTTTACGACTCGCGCCTTGCCCAGCGCCTCTTTCGCTATCTGCGTCCTTATCGCGGTTGGGTCGCCATTGCGGCGCTACTGACCTTGCCGGTGGCGCCGCTCGCCGCCCTGGGTCCGAAGCTCTTCGAGATCGCTGTAGACCGCTACATCGTTCCTGCTCTCCATAGCCAGATCACGCGAGCCGCGGCGGCCTACGGCCTAGGCTGGGTTTCCCTGCTGTTCCTGGCGACGCTGGCGCTCGGCTTCGCGTTCCAGTATTTCCAGGTGCGCGTCATGCAGAAGGTCGGCCAGGACACCATGTACGACCTGCGCAAGGAGATTTTCGAGCACCTGCAACGCCTGCCAATTAGTTTTTACGACCGCAGCCCGGTCGGCCGTCTGGTCACCCGGGTGACCACCGACGTGGACGCCCTGAACGATCTCTTCGCCAGCGGCATAGCAGCTATGGTCAACGATGCTTTTCTCCTGCTTCTCTTCATCTTCATCATGATGGAGATGAATTGGAGACTGGCGCTGGCGACGTTCGCCGTGCTCCCGTTGCTGTTTGCGTGCACCTGGATCTTCCGCGACAAAGTCCGCGATGCCAATCGCCGCATTCGCACGGCCATCGCGCGCATCAACGCGTTTTTGCAAGAGCATATCAGCGGCATGAGCGTGGTGCAGTTGTTCAATCGCGAACGCAAATCGCGCGCGCAGTTTGCCGAGCTCAATCGCATCCACATGGAAGCCTATAAAGACGCGATTCTGGCTTTCGCCCTCTTTTATCCTGGGGTCGAGTTCCTGGGTGTGATCGCCATTGTCGTGGTCTTCTGGTACGGCGGCTTGCGCTCGCTGGCCGGGCTGGTTCCCGTCGGCGTGCTGATCGCCTTCATGCAATATGCGCAGCGCTTCTTTCAGCCGATTCAGGACCTCAGCGAAAAATTCAATATCCTGCAGTCCGCCATGGCCGCGTCCGAACGCATTTTCAAGTTGCTCGATGAACC
>Ga0207053_10011_pt1 | contig 43598 bp, 36 predicted proteins | sample Alteio_BWMinCont_59_FD_153290 | JGI IMG/M metagenome (GOLD analysis project Ga0207053, IMG submission 153290) | Enriched cells from forest soil in Barre Woods Harvard Forest LTER site, Petersham, Massachusetts, United States -... | ecosystem: Environmental > Terrestrial > Soil > Temperate forest >...
CGCGGACAGATTGTGGAGTTTTGGAGCCGTATATTGAAGGCGGAAGGACGAAAGCGGAAATTTCGCGGGGCGGCTGGGCGCCGGTGTCGGTGGTGGTCCACTGCGGGCGCGCCGGACGAGGAGAGAAGGAAGGTGGATTCGAGATGGAACAGCCGGGCGAAATCGCCGGAGCCGGGCGCGAGGGAAGACGTGGATTGGCGACGAACATGCGCGAGTATAGCATATTATTATGTAGTTATCAATGGAAATCAATGTTGACTATTAGTATTCGAATGGAAAAGCTGGAATTCGAACGAAAAGCAGATCCCTCGGTCGCCCGCAAGGATCTACGGATGCACGCAGACGGGGTTGCCGGGAGGCTAGGGTGGTCGAGGGCGGCGGTATATTCGGGCGTTCGAAAGAGGGCTCACCTACGTTTATTCGAAGGAAGAGGATTCGAATGAAGCGAAAAGCAGATCCCTCGGTCGCCCCGAGAAGCCACGCGATGCGGACAGCCCGCCCGGGCGACCTCGGGATGACAACGGGAGGCTAGGGTGTCCGACAGGGAAGAGGCACTACCGGTTCAGAAGATATAGCTCAGCGGGAGAGCGGCTATTTTTCGGGCATGACTTCGGCGGATTTGATCACTGCGGTGACGCTATATCCATTAGTCGATTCGCTATCGGCCACTACCTGGCGCATTACCACCTAGGCGGCGGAAGTAGGCTGAAGCTCGGCGAGCCATGAATCGAGGATCTTTAACTGGTCTTCCGGCGGATCGAGGAAAACGATGCCCATTCCCATCTGCTCTTGGACATGAATGATGTTTGCCTTCGCCACAAACGTGCGTTGATCACGGAAAATGATCACTTTGAGCGAAGTCCCGACCGGAAAGGTCTTGGGAGTTTCCACGTAAGATCCCGTGCGGCTGATTTGCGCGATCGTTCCCGAAACCAGCTTAGCGTCTTCGGGGTCTGCAAGTTCCGCTACGGCCATCAGACCGTAGCGGGGGGCCTTACGCCGGTCACTGCCGGACGTCATCGAGGCACTGGGCGAATCAGAGGCGGTCTTCGTCGTCATATTCGCATAGAAATCTTCACATAGCGGCATGGATACTTCCACCATTGCGAATTAGCCTGTCACAAAAAGATAAACGCCGCCGGCGCTTGGCAGGCAGCGCCAATGCGGCTAGCGGACTTGCTCGACGAGTTCGGCGATGGTGCCCATGAGGTCGTACTTGGTGAGGATTTCGTAGCGGCCTTCGCCCATGACCACGAAGACGGCGGGGCTTTCGTGGCTAAGGAGATGAGTAACGCGCTCGACGGGAGCGTCGCGAGGGATCTGCGGCAGCGGCTTGCTCATGACGTCGCGGATGACGAGCTTGCGGAGATCCTTGCCCTGCAAAGCCATGTTCAGGATCTGGTCTTCGTAGATGGTGCCGACGATATTGTTCTCATCGAAGACGGGCAATTGCGAAATGTCCTGCTCCTGCATGGTGCGCAAGGCGTGGAAGACGGTCTGATAGGGGCGAACGATGATGAGTTCGCGGACCTTGCCGGCGCGATGTTTCACGGAGACAACATCGGCGGCGCAGAGGGGAACTTCGGAATCGAGATAGCCGCGCTCGCGCATCCAGGCGTCGCTATAAATTTTGCTGAGATAGCGCGTGCCGGTGTCGGGCAGGAAAGCGACGACGAAGCCGCCGGCGGGAAGCGTGCGGGCCAGCTCGAGGGCGGCCGAGACGCAGCCGCCGCCCGAACCGCCGGTGAAGATGGCTTCGCTTTTGGCCAGATTGCGCGCCACGATGAAGCATTCGCGGTCGGTGACCTGCACGACGTCGTCGACCACGTCGAAGTGCATGGTGGAGGGAAAGATGTCTTCGCCGATGCCTTCGACGACGTAGCTATGGGCCTTGCCGACTTTGCCGGTCTTCGCGTACTCGTAATAGAGCGAGCCGATGGGATCGATGCCGATGACCTTGACCTGCGGATTTTTTTCCTTGAGGAAACGGCCGACGCCGCTGATGGTTCCGCCGGTGCCCATGCCGCAGACGAAGTGAGTGATCTTGCCTTCGGAATCTTCCCAAATCTCGGGTCCCGTGGTGCGGTAGTGGGCCTCGGGATTCATGCCGTTTTCGTATTGATTGGGATAGAACGAATTGGGAATCTCACGCGCCATTTTTTTGGCCACGGAATAGTAGCTGCGCGGATCGTCGGGCTCAACGGCGGTGGGGCAGACAATTACTTCGGCGCCAAAAGCCTTGAGCAGATCGACTTTTTCCTTGGATTGCTTGTCGGTGATGGTGAAGACCATTTTATAGCCGCGCACGGCGGCGACCAGGGCCAAGCCCATGCCGGTATTGCCGGAAGTGCCTTCGATGATGGTGCCGCCGGGCTTGAGGAGGCCTTTGCGTTCGGCTTCGTCGATCATGGTGATGCCGATGCGGTCCTTGACCGAACCGCCGGGATTCAAGTAATCGGCTTTGACATAGAGCTCGGCCTTGCAGTCGCGGGCCAGACGATTGAGGCGAATGAGCGGCGTATGGCCGATGGCTTCGAGGATGTTTGGGAGCTTCATGAGTCGATCAAGAAGCGCAGTGTACCACGCGGCCCGGCGCAATCAGGCCGAATGCGAGGGGGATTTGACGCAAATCCAACATTCATCCGTCGGATGGTCAAGTACAATGCGGACGTAGGCCACAGGTGAGGGCATGAAACGAATCAATATTTCTTCGGGAACCGTGTGGGAGCCGATCGTGGGGTACTCGCGAGCCGTGCGCGTGGGGAACGTGGTGCACGTCTCGGGCACGACGGCGACGGACGAGGCGGGAAGCATCGTGGGCGCGGGGAGCGCGTACAAGCAGACGATGCAGGCGTTGCGGAATATCGCCAGTGCGCTGAAGCGGGCGGGCGCGTCGCTGGGGGACGTGGTGCGCACGAGGATCTACGTCACGCGCATCAGCGATTGGGAGGAGATCGGGCGGGCGCACGGAGAGGTCTTCGGGAAGATTCGTCCCGCGACGGCGATGATCGAAGTGAGCAAGTTGATCAATGCGGAAATGCTGGTGGAGATCGAGGCCGAGGCCATCGTGGCGAGCGCGGGAGAGCGGAACAGCGCTGAGAAGGGAAAACGTTCAAAGAAAAAGCAGATTCCACGCCGCTCCCGCTCCTCGCGATGACAACATTAGATATTTTCGGGATTGTCGCGAGCTGGAGTGGAAGCTAGAGGCTAGTGGGAGGAATTTGAAATGAACAGGAAGGCGCCGGGCGCTGGCGCTTGCAGATTATGGAAACGGTTGGCCGCGGGTTTTTGCGGTTTGCTGGCGTGCGCGCTGCTGAGATTTGCGGGGCCGCTGCGGATCGAAAGTGCGGCGGCGCAGCAAACCGGCGGCGGGCAAAACCAGCTCACGGTCGAGCGGATATATTCCGCGCCCAGCCTAAGCGGAAGGGTTTTGCGCGATACGGTATGGAGCTCAGATGGCAAGCAACTGAGTTATCTCGATAACGGGAGCGGAGGGCCGGAAATCTGGGGCGTGGACGCCGCGAGCGGGCAAAGGCACGTGCTGGTGGATGCGCGACACTTGCGCGACGTGCTGCTGCCGCCGGCTTCGCGCGGGCAGCAAACGGGATTGGGACGGCTGAGTCCTCCCCAATACCTCTGGGCGCCGGGCGGGCAGGCACTGCTTTTCATTTCGGCCCGGGAACTATTTTGGTATGAGCTGAAGAGCGGGTCCGCGAAAAAACTGTTCGGGGAAGCGGAAGGCAAAGCGTCGGCTGGGGAAGCGGCGGATATCGACGACGCCAAGATTTCGCCGGATGGGCACTGGGTGAGTTTTCTGCGCAATCACGATCTGTGGGTGGTGAGCGTGGCGGGCGGAGAGCCGCGTCAGTTAACGCGCGGGGGCTCGGAGGAACTGCGCAACGGAGAGCTCGATTGGGTCTATCCAGAGGAGCTGGACCTGGAGACGGCGTATTGGTGGGCGCCGGATTCTTCGAAGATCGCTTTGCTGCGCCTGGACGAAAGCGCGGTGGAGAAATATCCGCTGGTGAACGAGCTTTCCTACGGCGGCGCGCTGACCGAGGAACGCTTTCCGGCGGCGGGATCGCCGAATCCGGTGGCGCGCGTGGGCGTGGTGGACGCGATGGGCGGAGACGTGCGGTGGATGGATACGGGCAGCGATCCGTCTGCACTGCTGGCGCGAGTGAGATGGCTGCCGGACTCGAGGCGGGTGGCCATCGAGCGGCTCAATCGCGTGCAGAACCATCTGGAGCTGCTCTTCGCCGATGCGGCTAGCGGAAAATGCGAGACCGTGCTGACCGAGCAAGACAAGTATTGGATCAATTTGAGCGACGATCTGCACTTTATGGCCGACGGGCGGCGGTTCCTGTGGTCGAGCGAGCGCTCGGGGTTTCGGCATCTTTATTTGTACGATATTTCCGGGAAGCAGACGGCGCAGATCACGCGCGGCGATTGGGAAATCGAAAACGTAGCCAATGTAGATGAGCAAGGGCAGGCCGTTTACTTCACTTCCACGCAGAAGAGCCCGATCGAGCGGCAGTTTTATCGCGTGGCGCTCGGTGGCGGCGAACCCGTGGAACTGACGCACGACCACGGCACGCACGAAGTGAGCATGGCTCCCGACGGCAAGCATTTCCTGGATACGTATTCAACCGCCATGACTCCGCCGGAGCAGCGGCTATACAACGCGGATGGCAGCATAGTGGCGACGCTCGAGGAAAACAAAGTCGCGGAACTCGGGACATATCATTTTCAGCCGGTGGAGTTTCTTACCGTGCCGGGAGCGGACGGCACACCGCTCGATGCGGCGATGATCAAGCCCGAGGGTTTCGACGCCAGGCGGAAATATCCGGTGATCGTGCATCTCTATGGCGGGCCGCACGGGCAGGAGGTGCGGGACGCGTGGGAGGGCTCGAACCTTCTCTGGCACGAGCTGATGGCGGAGAAAGGGTTCGTGATTTTTATCGTGGATAACCGGGGCACGGCGGGGCGCGGGCATAATTTCGAAACGCCGATCTATCATCACTTCGGCAGCGTGGAGCTGGCGGATCAGCTGGCGGGAGTGAAATGGCTTTCGAGCCAGCCTTACATCGACAGCTCGCGCGTGGGAATCTGGGGATGGAGCTTTGGCGGCTACATGACCTGCGTGGCCATGCTGCGCGGGGGCGGCATCTTCAAAGCGGGCTTTGCGGGGGCGCCAGTGACGGATTGGCGGCGCTATGACACGATCTACACCGAGCGCTACATGGGGACGCCGCAGGAGAACGCGGAGGGCTATCGGGATTCGTCGCCGGTGAATTATGCGAGCGGCCTCGAAGGCAAGCTGCTGGTGGCGCATGCGACCGGAGACGACAACGTGCACTTTTCGAATTCGGTGGCGCTGGCGGAGAAGTTCGTGGAGGCGCAAAAGTATGCCGAGTTCCTGATCTACGCCGATCGGGGACACGGCATCAGCGACAGCGCGGCGCGGATTCACGTGTTCAACCGGGCCACGCAATTTTTTGTGGAGAACCTGGGGAAGTAGAGGCCAAGGGGAAGAGAAGTCCCGTGTTATGCTCACTGAGTTTGGAATCGTGCGGGGAGGCACACATGAAGATTGTCTTAGCTTTGGTGATTTCCGCAGTAGTTGCGGGATTTGCCGCCGGGATTCCGGCGCTTGCCGGCGAGAAACCGCAAGCGGCGCCGGCCGCGACCGGGCAGGCGACTGTGTTGGGCGATTTGATTAAGGACTGGCAGGCCCAGAAGAAAACGATGATGGAGATCGCCGACGCCATGCCGGAGGAGAAGTATGACTTCAAGACAACGCCGGTGCAGCGGAATTACGGCGAGCAGGTGATGCACGTGGCGCAGGTGAACGTGGGGATTCTGAAACTGATCGGCGGGAAAGCCGCGCCGCCGACGTTCACGCCGCAGAGTGCGAAGACCAAGGCGGACATGATCAAGGCGCTGGCCGACTCCTATGATTGGGGCACCGCGCTGCTTCAGGAGCAGACGGACGCAACGATCATTCAGACGGTAAAAGCGCCAGCGTTTCTGGGGCCTTCGACGCGGGCGCGCATTTTCTGGTTTTTAATGGGGCACTCGATGGATATTTACGGGCAAATGGCGGTGTACCTGCGGCTGAATGGAATCGTGCCGCCGGCCAGCCGGCGTCCAGGCGTGTAAGCGATAAGCCGAAGTTGTAGGGAGTAGCGCCGATTTTATTTTAAGGGCTGCTGGAGTAAGATGGCAGCCCACAGACGGAATTAAGCGGCCGAGTTGCGGTTTCGGCTGCTCGCGTTCTTACCCTCCGGAGGTGTCCCATGGCGAAAGGGCCGAAGAAGCCGGATCACGAAGATTCGAAGGACGCCGAATTGCGCCGCCAGAGGCTGGGGCGGCGCGAATTCGTTAAGCTGGTCGGCGGCACGGGCATGGCCGTTTCGGCTACGGGCGTCCTGGGCGGGGCGGCACTTCTGCCGGAGATTGCCCAAGCCGCGCCGGGCGAGGTGGTCGGTCCGAACGCGGTTCCGATCATGTTGCGAATTAACGGGCAGATGCACAAGCTGACGCTCGAACCGCGAGTGACCTTGCTCGATGCCCTGCGCAATCATCTGGACCTGACCGGCGCGAAGAAGGTGTGCGACCGCGGGACTTGCGGCGCTTGCACCGTGCACATGAACGGCAAAGCGGTGTATTCGTGCACCGTGCTGGCCATCGACGCGGCGGAATCGGGCGCCGATATACGCACGATCGAAAGCCTGGCGCCGGAGGGACAAATGCATCCGCTCTCGGCGGCGTTTGTCGAAAACGACGCGCAGCAGTGCGGGTTTTGCACGCCGGGCTTCGTGATGGCGTCGAAGGCTTACCTCGATGCTCACCCCCACCCCACGTATGACGAAGTTCGCGCGGCGCTGGGCGGGAATCTATGCCGCTGCGGGACGTACATGGGCGTGCGCCGGGCGGTAGTCATGGCCGGCGGCGGAACCGCGGTAACGAAAAAGGAAGGTGCGTGATGGCTGAAGAGAAATGGCCGCCAGCGGAAGAACGTTCCCTGATTGGCAAGCGTATATCGAGAATTGACGGGCCGTGGAAGGCGTCGGGGCGGGCGAAATACAGCTATGACGTCAACCGGCCGGGAATGCTTTTCGGGAAGATGGTGCTTTCGCCTCACGCGCACGCGAGAATTATGAGCATCGATACGAGCGCGGCGGAGCGCGTGCCGGGATTCCGGGCCTCCCAGATCATAGTGGAGGAAGGCCGGGAAGCGCAGTGGGCCGGACAGGAGATCGTGGCGGTGGCCGCGGATACGGAAGAACAGGCGCGGGACGCGGCGAGGGCAGTACGCATTCAGTATGAGGTTTTGCCGCACTTGGTGTACGACGTGTCGCCAGCGGAAGCCGGCGCGAACGCGCTGACCGCCAGCGAGCAGAAGGAAGGCGACGTTGACGCCGCCATCGCGGCTTACGCGCAGAATGACGTGGTGATCCACGAGGGCACCTATGAGAACCCCACGATTACGCATTGCTGTCTCGAAGCGCATGGACAGGTGGCGGAATGGGAAGGCGACAACCTGACCGTGTATGCTTCGACGCAGGGCGTAAGCACAATCGGCGGGGAGCTGGCCACGGGTACGAAGATACCCGCCGGCAATGTGCGCGTGATCATGCCGGTGATGGGCGGCGGATTCGGGAGCAAATTCGCGGCGGATACGTGGGGCGTGGCTTGCGCGCAGCTTTCGAAGAAGACGGGCAAGCCGGTGAAGATGATGCTGGAGCGCAATCAGGAGCTGATGGGCGCGGGGGCGCGGCCTTCGCTGCGGGCGAAGGTGCGGCTGGCGGCGAAGCGCGACGGCACCCTTGTGGCGTGGGATTCGGAGTCCTGGGGAACCAGCGGACCGGCGGGAGGCGCGCCGATGCCGCTTCCCTATGTATTCACGAAAATTCCGGCCCGGCGCACGCGGCATACGGCCATCCGGACCAATATCGGGCCATCGCGGGCCTGGCGGGCGCCGAATCATCCGCAGATGTGCCTCGTGACGCTATGTCCGATGGACGATCTGGCGGCGAAGCTGGAGATGGACCCGGTCGAATTTTTGCGCAGGAACCTCGACTTTACGGTACGGCCGGAGATTTACGCCGCTGAGCTCGACAAGGCCGCCGAGTTAATGGAGTGGAGCAAGAAGTGGCACCCGCGCGGGCAGGGCAGCACGGGGTCGATTCGGCGCGGGGTGGGCGTTTCGGTGCACACCTGGGCCGGCGGAGGAAACCAGAGCAACTGCACGGTCACGATTCATCCCGACGGCTCGACCGAAGTGTCGATGGGCACGCAGGACTTAGGGACGGGCACACGGACCGTAATCGGCATCGTGGCGGCGGAAACGTTTGGGCTGCCGCTCGAGGGCGTGAAGGTCAACATCGGGGATTCGAGCTATCCAAAGGCTGGCGCGTCGGGAGGATCGACAACGGTGGGAGGAGTGAGTTCGTCGACGCGAGACGGCGCAACGAAGGCGCTCAACGAACTCTTCGCGAAGGTGGCGCCGTCGCTGGGCGTGGCACCGGAGCGGCTCGTGGCGCGAAACGGCCAGATCATGGAGCAGGGCAATTCCTCGAAGAGCATCTCCTGGAAACAGGCCTGTGCGAAGCTGGGCACGACTCCCATCACGGCGAACGGCCAGACGGTGCGCGATTTGATCTCCGCGGGGGTTGGAGGAGTGCAGATGGCCGAAGTGAGCGTGGATATGGAGACGGGCCTCGTGCGCATGGAAAAGATGGTGGCGGTGCAGGATTGCGGGCTGATCATGGACCTGAAGACGGCCGAGAGCCAGGTTTACGGCGCTTGCATCTGGGGCGTCACGTATGCGCTGTACGAAGAGAAGATCATGGACCGGCAAACGGGGGTCTGCCTGAACCCCAATATGGAGTTCTACAAACTCGCCGGGATAAACGACATCGGCGAAATCGTGGTGTACATGATGAGCGGCCCTGGATACGACGAACGGGGGCCAGTGGGGCTTGGCGAGCCGCCGACGGTTTCGCCGGGCGCGGCGATTTCGAATGCGGTTGCCAATGCGATCGGGGTGCGCGTGCCCTCGATCCCGATTACACCGGATCGAGTGCTGGCCGCGCTCGAGAAGGTCTGAGGCGAGGAGGGCATATGGAAAATTTCGAATACGCTCGGCCGGAAACTTTGTCCCAGGCGGTTGCGCTGCTGGGTGCGAAGCCTAACGAAGCGGAACTCCTAGCCGGCGGCACCGACCTGCTGGCGCGGATGAAGGACTACGTCTCATCTCCCAAGCGCGTGGTCAACCTGAAAGGCGTGAAAGAGCTTTACGGGATACGCTCGGAATCGGGCGGGACGGCCATCGGAGCGCTGATGACGATCGAGCAAGTGGCCGAGAACCGCATGATCGCAGAGCAGTTTCCGGGGCTGGCGCAGGCGGCGGAAAGCATTGCCGGGCCGCAGATTCGCAACATGGGAACGGTGGGCGGCAATTTGTGCCAACGGCCGCGGTGCTGGTATTACCACGCCGGATTTGGCCTGCTGGCAAGGGACGCCTCGGGGAAGTCGCTCGTGCCGGGAGGCGAAAATAAGTACCACGCGATTTTGGGCAACGAAGGGCCGGCATATTTCGTGCATCCTTCGAGCCTGGCGCCCGCGCTGATCTCGCTGGGGGCAAAGGCTCGCGTGCAGGGGCCGAAGGGCGCGCGAGAAGTGGCGCTGGCGGAATTTTTTGTGACGCCGAAAAGCGACGACGAGCACGAAACGGTGCTGATGCCGAACGAGATCGTTACGGAGGTCGTTATTCCGGCGGCGGCGCGCGGAAGCAAGAGCGCTTTTTACGAGATCCGCGAGAAATGGGCCATGGATTGGGCGCTTGCCGCGGCAGCGGTTTCCTTTCGCCTGGAAAGCGATCGCGTGAGGAACGCGAGAATTACGCTGGGGCAAGTGGCGCCGGTGCCGTGGCATGCGGCAGCGGCGGAGAAGGCCATCGAGGGCCAGCCGCTCAACGCGGATACCGCAAAAAAGGCGGGCGAAGCGGCGGTCAGCGGGGCGCGTCCGCTGAGCCAGAATGGATACAAAGTGCAATTGACGAAAGTTGCGGTCCAACGGGCGCTGCTTGCGGCAGCGGGGAAAGGAGCCTGAAGATGCCTCGCTTAAACGTATTGATCGAACGCGGAGAGATGTGCCACAGCCTTCGCTCGAAGACGATGTTCTATCAATCGGTGGTCGAGGACGCCAGCAACCTGGAGCACTCGCCGGAGGGTCCCTACTGGTGCGCGGAGACACAATCTCTGGTCGGGCCGGATGGCAAATTCGCCGATGCGGAGGCCTGCCGGCCCGGAAGCGGGCGGGGCTGCTGCGAAACGGCCTAAGAGGATCGGTTGGTAGAGGTTAGGCAGAGCGGCATTTTATTTTTCTCGTAGTCCTCATACCGTCTTTCGGAAACCTAGAAGAGTAGATTCCTCGCCGTCCGCTTCGCCATACGCTCTTCTCTATAAGGGGCCGCCGCAGATCGGTTCAGGCCGGACTCCTCGTGACGATAGCTTTGGATGCGGTCCAGCATCCGCGCTCGAAACCCCGCCCAGGCAAATTGCATCATTTCAGATGGTGGATTCCGACAAACTGGCAAGGAGTGTCTATGCGCAGACGGCAGCGAGGCTTTTCCCTGATCGAACTGCTGATCGTGGTGGCCATCATCCTGATTATCGCCGCGATCGCTATTCCCAACTTATTGCGTTCGAAGATGGCGGCGAACGAAGCCTCGGCGGTGGGTTCGCTGCGAACATTGGACAGCTCCTGCGTGGTTTATGACACAACCTACGGGAGCTATCCGAAGAGCCTTTCGAACCTGGGGCCCGGCAATCCGGCGACCTCCGCGTCGGCGGATTTGATCGATTCGTTGCTGGCGGGCGGCACCAAGAGCGGGTACGTTTTCACCTACACGCCCGGCGTCAGCGACCCCAGCGGAAACGTGTTGAACTACAGCATCACGGCAAGTCCGATCAGCCCGGGCACGACTGGCCAGCGCGGATTTTATACCGACCAATCCGGGGTGATCCGCGCCAATACGACGGGTACAGCCGACGGCAATAGCCCGCCGCTGAGTTAGCGCGGCGGCGGGTGGCGCTGCCAATCGCAGATGCCTCGAAGGTTCCCGGTCCCTCCAAGACCCGTGGTGAATCTGATTTAGGGGGCCATAAGAGTTGGGCGCGCCCAGAGGTGCGAGAGTGGAGTTTGTCCATGTGTTCACCGTCTTCACGCCAACCTACAATCGCGCGGGCACGTTACCGCGAGTCTACGAGAGCCTGAAAGCACAGACGTTTCGCGATTTCGAGTGGCTGATCGTAGACGACGGATCGACGGACAACACGCGCGAGGTCGTGGAGAAATGGCAGGCGGAAGCAAATTTTGCGATTCGCTATATCTATCAGCAGAATCAGGGCAAGCCGACTGCCTCCAATCGCGGGGTGCAGGAGGCCGCGGGCGAGCTATTCCTGACGCTCGACTCCGACGATTCCTGCGTGCCCCAAGCGCTGGAACGGCTCAAGTTCCACTGGGATTCGATTCCGGGAAACGAGAAGCTCGGATTCTCCGCCGTTACTGCGCTGTGCGACAACCAGCACGGAACGATCGAGGGGGACAAGTTTGCGCGGGACGTCCTGGACTCGGATTCGGTGGAGATGTTCATGAAGTACAGGCCCCGCGGAGAGAAGTGGGGATTCCAGCGGACCGATGTGCTGCGGCAATATCCTTTTCCGGTGACGCCCGAGGCCAATTTCGTACCCGAGAGCGTGGTTTGGCTGGCGCTATCGCGCCGATATAAGACACGGTTCGTCAATGAAGTCTTGAGGACGTACCACATTCGGGACGGGGCACAGGATCATCTCTCGTCGCTGAATACGAAGGTACTTTGGGGAAGGGCTTTTTTCTACCGCCAGGTGTTGAACGAATTTGTGGATTGGGTGCTCAAGTCGCCGATCTGCTTCATTCGGTGCGCGGTTATGTTCAGCCGCTATTCGTTTGGGTTGGGGAAGGGGCCGGTTTCCCAATTCAAGGAACTGAAAACGCTTCGCGCGCGAGCGTTGCTGGGGGGCTCCCTGCCCGTGGGATTTCTAATGTATCTCAGGGATAGAAGGCATGCTCTGCGAGATTCAGCATGAGACCCAGCGGCAGGTAAATGAGAGCGGCGAGGAGTCCCCACCCGGACCGAAGAAGCCAACTCTTCCGTAGCTAGGCTTGCGATTTATGTGTTTTTGCTGGCGCGCGTGCGCGTACGTATGGCAAGCGAACTGTTCGTTGCTTAGCGACCGAAACCGCGGGTCGTCCGGCAGAGTCTGGAACTAGAAACCGGCGGCGCGACTGCGAGAGTTGCCGCCGGCGATCCCGGCTGGCTGGACGGGAAGGATCTGGCTCGCGGAGTAAGGCGCTTCTTTTTCGCAGACGTGGCAGCGGACGAGGGTGACGCCCGCACCCGAATCCGGTTCACCGGCGGTATCGCGGGACGGAGAGGCGGGAACAAAGGTACGGGTTCCGCAGAAAAGACATACGACGGCACGACCGCTTTCATTTCTTGATCTTTGGGTCATTCTTTGGGTCATTAGGACCCTCCCGACGAGATTGGTCTTCAGGGGGATGCGATCATACCTCCCTGCCTATGTTCTGTCCATAAGCTTAAGCCTTGATAGGGCAGGCGGGCCGTGATTCCGGGCGCGACTTATATATGTTGTTAAGTATAAACAACTTAAGGTGGGCAAGACGCACGGCAGTTTTCCTCAGGGGCGCGCCAAATCAGATGAAAAGCCAGACGGAGAGATAGCCAATGAGAGCGCCCAACAGCGCGCCGACGACGATATCGGTAAGGAAGTGCATACCGACGACGATACGCGAGATGGCGATGAGCGCAGCTACGGCGAGCAGGCAGGGCAGACACTGCGGATAAAAACTGCCGACGGCGGCGGCGATGGCGAAAGAAGTCATGGCATGGCCGGAAGGAAAAGAAAAGCGATCCGGCGGCGTAATCACGGCCCAGCAATGCGGCTCGATTTCGCAGGGGCGCCGGCGGCGGCTAAGCGGCTTGACTCGCTGAAAGATGAGGATGGCGACCAGAGCGGAAAGGGCGCCGGCGAAGAAAGCGCGGTAACGGTTATGTCCGCCGCAGACCAGTATAAAGATGCCGAGCGAATACCAGAGCCAGCCATTGCCGAGGCGGCTCATCATCAGCATAAGGATTCGTATGGGCCGCGGCGCGCGCCAGCGGTGCAGGTGGCGCATCAATCGCAGATCGCGCTGTTCGATAAAGCCCCAGAGGGCTCTGGCTACGGCCATGCGCAAACCTCCGCGGGCCGGTTCATCAGAGATTCCATGGACTCGCCGCGGCGACCGGAAGAGTTGACGCGAGCGCTCCAGCGGCGGGCGAACAGGGATTCGTCGAGGAACGTGGCGAGCGTAACCACCGGCACGAGGAGCGCGAGGGGACTGAACAGCAAGGTCCAAGGCCGCTCCTGAAACATTTTCGAGGTGATGCAGAGAACGTCGCGGGTGAGGCGGAAATAGCCGCCGCTGGTGCCCTGAACGAGAGCCTCTTGGGCTCTCAAGCCGGCGAGAAACTCATCTTTATCGCGCGCGCCGGGGACCTCGGTGTAAGCGGAACCGAGAGAAGGCAGCACGTGAGAATCGCTGCCGCCCAAACCAGGTTTGCCCAGGCGGCGGGCGAGCTGCGCGGCTTGGCGATTATGAAAGGTCGGCATTTGGCCGCTGCGAGACTCGATCGCGGGAACATAGGCTTCGAGCCATGCGAAATCGTCCGCCGCGCGGCGTCCCGTAAGGCTCGAGAAGATGTGGTTGACGCTGAAGAGCAAACGCCGCTCGGTCAAATAAGCGAGCAAGCAGACGAAGTCGTCGCGGCGGCGCTGGATCTCGAGATGCTGGCGTTCGGTGAGATCGAAGACGGCGATGTGCACGCTGGTGCCGCTGGGCATGCGGCAGGTGACCTCTTCGCTCAAGAAGAAATCGGCGTGGCCACGCAGGGATTCGGCGGCTCCGACGGAGTCATGGTCGGTGAGGGTGACCAGATCCATGCCCTTTTGTTTGAGGACCGCGTAGACTTCACGCGGATCGTTGTAGGATTCGCGGCAAATGCGGTTCAGCAGGGGGACAGTGCACATCCCCGAGTGAAAGGAATGGACGTGCAGGTCGCATTTCATCGACTACCAGGATGAATGGCGATTGTTACAGGAACAAGAATGCCCTAATAAAGTGCAATTACATACACCGATTGGATAATATCCTTTTATGGGTACTTATTAGTTAGCGCGCGCCGAATCCGAGGGATTCACGTGCGAGAATCGCAGCGGATGAAGCATATCGTCTTTGTTTACTTCGACGCGGGCGGGGGCCATCGAAATGCGGCCGTGGCGCTGGAAGCGGCGATCGAGCAGTCGAAGCTGACGTGGGAAGTGCAGCTCGTAAATCTGCAGGAGATACTTGATCCGATCGATGTTGTTCGGCGGCTCACCGGGCTGCGCATTCAAGACGCCTACAACCGCATGCTGCAAAACGGCTGGACGCTGGGCAGCCCGCAATTGATGCGCGTGCTGCAAGGCATCATTCGCGTATACCACGGGAAAACGGTGCGATTGCTCGAGAAATACTGGCAGGGACTGAGGCCGGATCTCGTTGCGTCGCTCGTTCCTCATTTCAATCGCGCGCTTTGCGAGAGCCTGGGAAGGGCTTGCCCAGGTAGACCGTTCGTGACGATTCTCACGGATATTGCAGACTACCCGCGGCATTTTTGGATCGAGAGACAGGAGCAATTTTTGATTTGCGGCTCGGAGCGCGCCGTGGAGCAGGCGCGGCAATTGGGCCATCCCGACGAGCACATTTTTCAAACCTCGGGAATGATCCTGAATCCGCGCTTTTATAACTACAGCCCGGTCGACCGCGCGGCGGAAAGAGTGAAGCTCGGGCTGGCTGCTTCGCGCATGACGGGACTCGTGCTTTTCGGAGGCCAGGGTGCGCGAAAAAAGATGCTGGAGATCGACCGGCGGCTGAGCGACTCCGGGCTACCGATTCAGTTGATTTCGATCTGCGGAAAGAACGAGCGCCTGGCCGGCGAATTGCGCGCGCAGGTCCGGCCGATGCCGCGCCTGGTCGAGGGGTTCACCACAAACGTGCCCTACTACATGCAACTCGCCGATTTTTTCATCGGCAAACCGGGGCCAGGAAGCATTGCCGAAGCGCTGGCGATGGGCTTGCCCGTGATCGTGGAGAGAAATGCCTGGACCCTGCCTCAGGAACGCTACAATTCCGTGTGGGTGCGGGAAAAAGAAGTTGGGCTGGTTGTATCGAATTTCGATACCATCGTCGAGGCTGTCGGCCGATTGCTCGAAGAGGAGACCTTTGCCCGGTTTCGCTGCAATGCCGCGAAGATGCACAACCGCGCTCTATTTGAAATTCCCGATATCCTCTCCCGAATTCTGGAAAAATCCGACAATTGAGCGGCGCTCGCTTGTTGCAACCGGTCCCGTCAAATTGGTGATTGCATGCCCGATGGAATTCGCGATGCGCTCGTAATTTTCAACCCGGCGGCCGGGCGGGCGCGAGGCGTTCAAAAAGGTCCGCTCGAACGGGCGCGCAAGGTGCTCGCGGGGCACGGAATCGAGTCGGAATTGGCGCCGACCGACGGGCCCGGTTCGGCGCCGGAGATGGCGCGGCGGGCAGTGCGCGAGCGCAGGCAGATGGTGATTGTTTGCGGAGGCGACGGCACGCTGAACGAAGTCGTGAATGGACTGGCAGGGAGCGCGGTTCCGCTGGCGTTACTCCCGGCGGGGACGGCGAACGTTTTCGCCAAGGAATTGGGCATTCCGTGGAATATCGAGCGGGCGGCTTCGCTCGTGCGAGGCAGTCGGCTGCGCCGCATCGCTTTGGGCCATGTAACCACAACGGAATCGGGAGAGGCCGGCCGGTATTTTCTCTCGCTCGCGGGAGCGGGGCCTGACGGCACGATGGTTCGCGCGGTAAACCAGACCCTCAAGAATCACACCGGAACAGGAGCATTTTGGGTGGAAGGATTCCGGCAGCTGGCGGTATACCGTTTTCCTCGATTCCGCGTGAGTTTTGAGAACGAAACGGCAGAGGCTACGCTGATGATTGTGGGCCGCACAAAGCACTATGGCGGTCCGCTGCAGATCACGACCCGCGCCGATCTTTACGGAAACGATTTTGAAGTGATGGTGTGCGCGACGGGCAGCCGCTGGAAATATCTTTCTTATATTCCCCTGCTTCTGGCCGGAAGGCTGCGGCGCGCTCGTCATGTACGTTTTGTGAGGTCGGCCGCGATGCGTTGCGACCCGATCGGTGCGGAGCCGATCTGGGTGCAAGTGGACGGCGAGCCAGCGGGGCGCCTGCCGGCCGAGTTTCGGATTGTGGCAGATGCGCTGAGCTTGGCTATCCCCCAGAAGCCAAATACATGAATTCACCTATGCATCTTTTTAGGGGTTGCCGGGTTCAAATCCCCCAGCCCTGTTGAGGGGCGCAATTCCATTACTTAGCGAACGGAGAGGGAGCAAATTCCGCGCCTGTCTTGGAGGAGCGGCAAAGAGCTCCGGCTGCCGTTTGTCTATTCACCTAGGGGAGGTCGTCCATGCGTCGTATGTTGGCAGGCATGCTTTTCGCGTTACTTCTGTTCTTCGGGCTCCAAACGAACGCCAGAGCGCAGGAAATCCTTGTACCCGCGGGGACACTGCTGCACTGCACCGTCGACGAACCAAACTTTTCCCCGGCTACGGCCGATATAGGCGATCCGATACTTTGCCACCTGAACGGCGTGCAAGAGTTCGGCCGCGTAGCCTTTCCGCGCGGCAGCTATATGCAAGGGCATTTGGAAGCGGATCGCGAGCCGGGACACTTCTTCGGCAAAGGGTATTTAAGGGTGGAATTCGATCGCATCGGGCTGCCGAGCACCGATGTGCCAGTGCCCAGCAAGGTGGTGGCGCTGCGGGGCTACCACGTTGACAAGGAGGGCGACATTAAGGGGAAAGGGCATGCCAGGCGCGATGCGGTAGAGTGGCTATTGCCGCCTCTCTGGCCCTGGAAGGTACTGACTTTGCCTCTGCGAGGCCCGCAGCCTGCGCTGAAGGGGGAGTCGCAACTGACAGTTAGGCTGATGGACGACATCGTGATTCCGAAGGGATCGATGTTGGAGCCGGGTTGGCGCTACTTCGGCGGATCGTCGCCTTCGCAGCAATCGGGCGAGATGAGGCCTTCTTCTTCGCCTTCTTCAAAGGATGCGCCGCCCGCGTCACAGCCCGCTGCGACTCAGCCGGCGCAGCCGCCAGGGGTGCAGCCAGTGCGTACGCAACCGGTGAACGACGTCGTGCCGGAAAAGACGAATGGCTTGACGCGCGTGACGCTGATTGCGCTCAAGTCCGACCAGACCTATGCCGCTGCGCACTATCGGATCGACGGCGGGCAGCTTAATTATGTGCTGGCGAGCGGCGCGACTGGAGCCGTAAGCGTGAGCGACGTGGATTGGGTCAAGACTACGCAGCTCAATGCGCAGCACACGAGAGCCGAAGGCATCACGGTCGCGCAGGCGCATTAGCCTGCGGGTTCCAGATCCTTCAGCGCGAAGGCGAGGAAGCGCCCGAGACACAGGGGGTGACCTCGCCTCTGTGCTCACTACACTCGTGCGGGTCGCCAACATCGCCGAAGAGTTGTGGCTCACCAATCGAGCCGTTGTACTCCGGAGGCCAAGTCGAAGTGGCGATCGCGGCTCAGGAGCGGAAGACGGTATTGCCGGCATAGCGCCGCAATCCACAGGTCGTTAGTGGGGATTGGCTTTCCGGCATGCCTCAATTCAACAGTGATAGCCGCGTGATGAGGTGTTGTGTGCTCGGTGATGTCCAACGTTGATTGGGAGGTTGCTCTGGCGAGATCCGGCTGATGCATTTCTTGTGGGCACCGCTAAAGTATTCGATTTAACCTCCGCCCTTGAGTCTCAACCAAGTAGTACCCAATAGCACCTTTTTGAAGGCTCGAGTGAAACCACTGCTGCCGCGAGAGCGCGAGAGTTCCTTCCACATGAAATCAGGCCTTGATGCGCTCCCGCACTCTCTCCCGTGTGGCGATGGCGTCGCCGACGATTTGTTCCGGTACAAATGCGGTGAACTTGCCATTCCGTTTGAGAAGACGACCGTCGACCATTACTGTATCCACATTGGAGGGCTCGAAAGCCTCGACTATCATGTGCGTTGGATCAGTGAACACCCCCATCGTCAAAACATCCGTCTGGACCATGATTAGGTCAGCACGCTTGCCGGGTTTTAAGGATCCAACCTTGTCGTCGATGCCCAGCGCACGCGCGCCGTGGATCGTGCCCATCTCGAGCACGCGTCGCGCCGACAGCTTGAACTCGTCTTGCGCCTTGGCACATTCCGCGTTGCGCAGAAGCTTCAATATCCCCGGCATATGGCAGTTGCCGGTCAGCGGCACACTGTCTACGGACACCGCGACGTTGATGCCCGCGTCCATGAAGTCGCACGCCTTGGTCAAACCATAACCAATGCGCAATTCGGAGCCCGGCGATACGCTAATGGATGCGCCGGAAGATGCCACAAGCTTCATTTCGTCGGGAGACGTTGCCAGCATATGGATAAGCAGCATGTCGCTTTTGAGGTAATCGGCGAGCGCCTGCACTTGTCCAGGGGGCGTATTTTCTCGTGAGGCCAAATGCATCGTCACTCGCCGTCCGAGCCCGCGCGCGGTTTCGATCTCCTTCTTCGCCTCTGCAACGCGCTCTGGGGGCGGGACGTTCCCGCGATTTCCTCCGGGGAGGCCTCCCCACGTGTATGCCAGAGTCAACAGTCCGTCGTTGGAAATTCTGTTCCAGTCAGCGTGCAGCTTCTCAAAACTGGCCAGGTCTCTCGCCTGTCCCGGCGGAATACCCCGGTATGGTCCATAAGACCACTGCGCTCGGATGCCCAGTTCCCGCAGGGCCCGGATGTCCTGTTCCGCATGTTCGTGACTTCGGACGTTGTGGCATTCATCATTTACTGTGGTCGTTCCGGAATAGATAGCCTCGGCTGCAGCGAGGCGCGTCGAGTAGTACATGTCCTCAGGCTGCATCGCTTCGCCGTACCGTGTCGTCACTGGGAAATAGCCGTCCTCCTTTTTATCGCCCGCCATGCAGCGCAGGTAAGTCGTCCACATGTGCCAGTGAGTGTCCACAAATCCCGGCATGACGATCATCCTGTGTGCATCGAGCACGGCTGCGCCGGGAGCCGCGAGGCCCTTCCCTACAGCGATAATTTGACCGTTTTTCACGTGCACGTCGCCATTCGCAATGTCCCCCAGGCCTTCGTCCATCGTCAGGACGTAACCATTTCGGACAATGAACTCGCCGCGGGCCGGCATCGCGCCAGCGCCATTCGTCGATCGTGAAGTAACTCGGGGCGCCGTCTGTGTGTCCGCGGACTGCGAGTAAGCGGCCGATCCGATTAAGCTTGCGGCGCCAACTCCCGCGAGACCTTTTACAAATCCACGTCTGCCAATACGTTTATTCATCGTCAATACTCCTCAACACATTTTCGACTAATCTAATTCCACGCATTTTCACCGGGCGACTGCCGGTAATCATAACCCCACTCTTGACGATTATGCGCTTAACGACGCGCGCTCAGCATAATCAGAGATACATTGGGAGGGAGGCGAACTTGCCGCCAGTGGACGTTTTCAATAAGCGAGTGCGCGGATCGACAAATGCGCACAAAATCTTCCGCATTCAGTCGGCGGCGCATATGGCACCGGTGCTCGCGGCTCCGACGAGGGGCCACACGAAGGAGATTCCTTGCCGCTTGGATTGCCCTAGGATTTAGGGCCCGACCTCTCGAATTTGCCGGTATAGCTCCGCGATGGGCACTGCCCCCGGGCTATTCCCGTTATGCATTGTGATGATCTGTTGCACGTCCAGACCAAGCCGTTGGATGTTATCCACTAAGTTCTGCTTGAGATGCATGAGGGTAATGGGGCCGGTCTCTGGTTCAGGAAAGACGTTGAAGTCATCGCATTGGATCAATATCCGTTCCTTCGGCAGGTATGCCACCAGCATGTCCGGGGAGTGGATTTGATCCTGGAGCAGGTGGATTTCAAGGGTACGGTCTCCGTCAGTGATTTCGGCCTTTTGGCCCACAGCCAGGTACGTGGCCTGTTTCGGATTCTTAGAGAGGAGGTCGGGTTTCAGGGTGTGGGGCAACTTAAAGACCTGCTCGTAGTACGGCACGTTCATCGCCTGAGTGACGATGGTCGAGCCCTCCGCCACATAGGTTCGCAATCCACCCGCGTGATCGAGATGATGGTGCGAATTGATTATGTAGCGGATCGGTTTATTAGGAACCAACCGTTTCGCTTCCGCGATCGCCGCGAGCGAGCGCTCTTCGCCAGTGGGAGCCTCGTAAAGCGCCAGGAAGTCCTTGAACTCGACCACCGCGGTCTGGGTACCGGCCATCAAAGCCCACACACCGTTAGCCACCTTTGCAGTTTGTATCCGGAGTGGAGGCGGTGTTGCTTGCCAGCGTGACTGTATACCGTCGGGCACCTGTATATTGTCCGGCGCGTTCGGCTGGACGTCAGACACGTTCACCTCCAGCATCGGGAAGCCGCCTTCGGACTGAACGATCTTCATGGGAAATTTAACGCCGGAGAAATCCTTGTAGTCGGAATAGGTTGTTTCGAGCGCCATGTCCCCGAGGATGTCGCTGTTGATCCACGTCTCCACCCGGTCGAGCAGGTTCTCGCTGTTGACGTACCCGTTCATTTTATATTTGCCGTTCCAGGTGAACGAGACAACGGTTGTGGGCTTGCCATCCACGGTTTTCGATTCCAAGGTCGGACTCGCGGCCATTGCCGCCTTGACCCAACCATACGGCGTGAGCGCCATTTGAAGCTGGCGCTGCTCGACTGCCCCGGCTGCGGGCGTTGGGGGGAGATCGGCGGACCGGGTCGGGCCGCCGAAGCTCCACGCGTACATTCCGCTCAGGAAGGTCTTCTCGTGTATCGCCCCGATAAGCGGTTGGTATCCCGCGCCGCAAGGCGGTCTGGTGTAGTCTTGCGTCCAGGAGGCATCCTCCATCGAGGCGCCCTTTTCGTAGTCCAAGAGACGGGTATATGTCAGGATCGTGTATCTAGGCCAGGGGTCGAAGGCATTGCACTGACCGCCAAAAGTATAGGTATACCCAGATGTGCCGGAATACTGGATTGTTTTCAAGTTAGCCGCACCAAGCGCCCGCGCGACATCGGCCACCACTTTCCCTACGTTCCGTTCGTCCTTCGCCTTGCACGTGCCCGCAAGTAGCACCAGAAAAGCAAAAGCTACGAACCCTCTTCTCCGCATGGGGTTTTCCTCCGAGCAGATTAGAATTACCTATGAAGAAAGGACGATTGTCGCGCCGTCATGAATCTGGCACCTGGCCGAAACTCCATCCTAGCCTGCCAACTCATCACACTTGGCCAAGTAGACTGCTAGTAATCTTCGTCCCCTAGCCGAGGAACCAAGGCCCAACAAACGATTTTGGACGGTCGGTGCAAATTCACGTGGTGGAATCTGCCACGAGCATCGACGCTTGTCAAGGTTTCCATTGACAACATCTTAGGCTTGTGCTAATCAGCCGACCATCGGTCGGGGCAGTTGTTCGTGTTTGGAAGCCGGAGTCATTCAAGCCGGTGCCCTCATTCAAGATGCGACGATGAAATTGCGCGGCCCATCCGCGAGATTTTCGCGCAGGGGTAATGATTCTTAAACGGGGAACCCTTTGCATTGAAACTTAGGGGGTGCTTAATGTGCGCTAGCGTGGCTCGTGGGAGTTTGTCGTTGCGTGTGATCGGGGCTCTGGCAATCGCGTTTCTTGCGCTTGCAGCGGGACGTCTGGGGGCGCAAACAGTTGCAGGGACGATTCTTGGTAACGTGCTCGATTCTTCCGGCGCGGCAGTTCCCGACTCCGAAATCACTATTACAAACCAGGATACGGGCGTGGTCCGAATTGCGGCCAGCACCGCGGACGGCGTGTACAACGTCCCTTCGGTCCTGCCCGGCAAGTACACGGTTGAAGCCAAAGCGCGGGGATTCAGCCCAGCACAGGTGAAAGACGTGGTGGTGAATGTTGGCTCGGACACGCGAGTCGACTTGAAACTCCAAGTGGGCTCGACGACCCAGGCGGTCACGGTGACCGAGTCGATCCCGACGGTGGAGACGACGAGCTCGGAAGTGTCTCAGGTCATGGATGAAGACCTCATTAAAGACATTCCTCTGAATGCTCGCGACTTGCAGCAATTGGCTGTCATTCAACCCGGCGTTCAATGGAATTTTTACAGCTCGTTCCCTGGGAAGTACCTCTCGGTTCTGGGCGATCGCGTGTCTCATAACCGCTTCTTGCAGGAAGGGATGGACACAAACTGGACGTACAAAATTTCGCCGACCAGCTTATCGGGCATCCTCTTGGGCGTGGAGGCAACGAAGGAGTTCAAGGTCCTAACAACCGACTTCGGCGCTGAGTACGGCGAGGTGTCGGGTGGAACCGTTAACACTCTCTTCAAGTCCGGCACCAACCAATTGCACGGCAGCGCGTACGAGTATTACCGCAACGCTGTGTTCGACGCGAAAAATGCGTTCGATGTGACGCCCGGGGCTCCGCCGTTTCAGCGGCATCAGTTTGGTGGTGCGCTGGGCGGGCCCATCCGAAAGGACAAGACGTTCTTCTTCGTCAATTACGAAGGATTTCGCTCCAGTCTGTCGCTGTCGGACGTGGGTACCCTGCCAGACTCAGGTGCGCGGGCGGGTACGCTACCCTGCAACGTATTAGCGGCAGGGACAGCAGGCTGCAACGGCTCGAACCCGGACACCTATGTGCCGGTTCCAACCTCCGCAGCCATTCAACAGCTATTTTTTCAGGGGACGCCCAGTTTTCCGGCTCTGATGCCGGCCTGCAACGGCGGCGAAGTTCTCAGCAATGGCCACGCCACCGGGATATGCGCCTATAACACGAACCCGGTTCAGGTGATCGACGAACACTACGGGCTGGTCAAGATCAACCAGAGTTTCGGTTCGAAGAACACGCTTTCGGCCAGCTACAACATCGATCAATCCACCCTGTTCGCTCCGGCGTTCAACCCCGTCAACGCCGACGATCAATACTTTCGCAGGCAGACCTTTACGGTACAGGACACGCAGATTATCTCGAGCAATGTGGTTAACACGGTGCGCTTTGGCGTGAACAGGGTCTATTTCTCTTACTTCCTGGATAACGAGGCGCCCATCAATCCGGCTGTGTTTGTAAACCCGAACCCGGTCTTCACGCCGAGCCCGTTCCCTCAAATGCCTGGCATCAGTATCGTCGGAATAACGGGTGTCGGCCTGAACGCCCAGGGTGGCGGCTCGTACGCTCCCCGCTGGATTGGTTATACCTCGGGAATTTTGAACGACGACTTCAACTATCTTCATGGGAAGCACGCCTTCCAGTTCGGTGTCCAGGACAAGAAGTGGGATGACAACACGGAAATCCTCAATAATCCTTCTCGCGGCACCTATTCGTATTCGAACCTGCAACAGTTCCTGAGCGGCGCCGCCCAGACCTTCACCTGGAGTACCCAGAATGGATCGACCTTCGGGAATTTCCAAGGCGCATCGGACTTTGGCCGTAGTTTGCGTTTCAACTTGATCGCCTTATACGCCGAAGATACCTACAAGATAAAGTCCAACTTGACGTTAACGTACGGTCTGCGTTGGGAATATGTGCCGGGACCCAAGGAAGCACGGGGACGTATCTCAACGATCAACAATCCCAATCCGGAAACCTCTTCGGGAGCGGTGGCCGGTGGACCTTACTACACTACTTCCGCGCATGACTTCGCACCGCGTCTCGGATTCAACTGGGATCCCTTCAAGAAGGGCACAACGAGCGTCAGAGGCGGGGGCGGCATCTTCTACAACCAGATTGAAGAGGACTCTTTCTACTACACAGAGCCTCCGCAGCCCCCATTTGTTAAGAACGTGACGGTGAACAATGTGATGACGTTTCCGTTCAGTCCGTCAATTCTGACCTCGCAACTGGCCGGCGGCCTAAAGCTGAACTATACCGGCTGGATGCCGCCGAATCCCAAGACCCCATACAAGGTGGGTTACAACCTGACGGTCCAGCAGGAGCTACCCGACCATATGAGCCTCATGATCGGTTATGTGGGGGCGCAGTCGCGGCATTTGGGCAGGATGATAACTTTCCAGGACTACTACCCAACGACTTCGATAACCCCAGGGCAAGTCCCGATGCTGAACGGTGTTCCGATCGCGGGCGCAGTCACGAACCCGTTTTGTACCGCGGCAGGTGAAATCACCTGTCTATATTGGGCTGGTAGTGGCGTTAAAAATTCCAGCCCGACCTTCGTGAATCCGAACTTCGGCGCCGGCGTTTCCGGCGCGATATTTGACGCCAACGCCTTTTATAATTCATTGCAAACGGCGTTGGAACGGCGGATGTCACCCGGGCTGTACGCGCGCCTCAACTATACGTTTGCTCGTTGCATTACGGATGCGAGCGATGATCTGGGAGGCGGCGAAACCAACGGCGGTTCCAGCGGCGAGGTGGTCGATCGCAGTCACAGTTCGAGCCGAGGACGCTGCTCGTTCCAGGGGACGCATTCAGTCAATCTGACACTTACCTACGACCTGCCATTCGGCCGGAATCTCAAGTCCGGATTCGAGAAGCAGGCTTTCGATGGTTGGCAGCTCACCTCGCAAACCGCGGTTACCTCTGGCACGCCGTTTGACGTCAGGGATGGCGCCAATGTCTCCCGTTATGCCGCTTCCGGAACGGGTTTGGACCGGCCCAATTGGGCCCCGGGTTGCAATGCTCAGAACGCGATCAATAAAGACAATACGGCCAATTATATCAACGCGAGCTGTTTCCAACCGGCTCCTTTTGGCTATCTCGGTGATGTGGGCGCTCTGAGCCTTACGGGGCCCGGCCTGTGGGACACCGATGTGAGTTTGAAGAAGGCCTTCCCGTTCAAGCAAGAGGGGAGGGTACTACAGTTAGGCGCCGACATGTTCAACGCCTTCAACCGCACCAACCTGGCGGATCCGTCCACGCTGACGGTTTTTTCTTCTGTTTCTGGCACGACGACTCCGAGTCCGATCCTGAACCCGACGGCGGGCAAGATCACGACCACCCTGACGACGTCGCGCCAGTTCCAGATCAGCGCGAGATTTGCATTCTAGAGGCTATGACTCGTATTCAACGGCAGTCGCAAAGGTTCGGTCGATGTCCCTTTTGTGCTTGCCGGAACCGAATTCTTGCCAAGGTCAATCCTATCTGATCGCTTCGGGTGTCGTTTGAGAGATCGCAGCCAGGGCGGAGACGAGAAGAAGGGAATCGCTGCACGGAGCGAATGCGAGGACTTCGCAGACGCAGCGGAGCCGTACACGTCATCACGCCGCGGCTTTTTGAAACGGGGGACGGCCCTTTTCGCCGGCACTGCTGCCGCTTTGGCCTTACCCGACGGTGCGACCGAAGCTGCCGCCGAAGGCAACGAAATCCTCGCACAACTCGAGCGCGCCAACAGCGATCAGGGGCGTCGCCTGCTGATCAAAGGCGGCAGCATAATCAGCATGGATCCTGCCATCGGCAACTTCGTGCAAGCGGACATTCTTGTTGAAGGCAAGAAAATAGCCGCGGTCGGGCCAAATCTGAGCGCTGCCGCTCAGGCCGGGAAGGCTATTGTTGTAAGCGCGAAGGATCGAATCATCATCCCAGGGTTCGCCGACCCGCACATCCATAGCTGGGAGGGGCAGTTGGGGCGCATCATTCCCAATTCCAACGGCGTTCCGGACGACGCCAAACACAGCTACATGAGCGTCACACACCGGCGATTTGCGTTTTACTACCGGCCCGAGGACATCTATATCGGCAATCTCATTACCGCCTTGAGCTGCATTTCCGCCGGGATCACCTGCGTGTGCGACAATTCTCACAACTCGCGTTCCTCCGCGCACGCCGACGCTGCCGTGAAGGCGCTCTTTGACTCCGGTGTTCGGGGTGTTTTTGCCTACGGCCCTGCGTTATATGGCGACTGGGACCATCAATGGCCCAAAGACCTCTATCGCATCAAGCGGCAATCTTTCTCCTCGGAAGATCAGTTGGTTACTTTGCGCTTGATGGACGTTCCTCCGCCGGCGCCGGGACCGGATAGCTTCAAGGTCGCTCGCGACTTGGACTTGTGGATCAGTTTCGATGGAGGTGGCAACGCTCCGCTGCTGCCGCAATTCTATCGCGACGGGCTGCTGGTCGGACACGAGAGCTTTAACCAAGGCGGCGGAATACCGGAGGCCAACTGGCAGGCCATTCGGGAGTACGGGGCGAAAATAAACGTGTGTCCACGGTCGGATTCGCAATTCCGGTATGGAGGCGCCAACACGGCCATGAACTCGATTCAGGAAGCCCTCGATCACGGCGTGCGGCCCGGCATCAGCAACGATAATCCCACCGCCTACGGCATCGATATGTTCGAGGAGATGCGCACGCTCTATTTTCTGCAGCGCGTCATGGCGCAAAGTTCCAAGTTAAGCGGAAATCCGAACCCGCCGAGTGCAATTACCGTGCGCGATGCTCTCGAGTTCGCCACGATACGTGGCGCCGAATGCTGCGGCTTGGACCGCAAGTGCGGCTCGCTCACGCCCGGCAAGGAAGCGGATTTGCTGCTGATCCGAATCAACGACATCCATCTTTTTCCCCAGAACAACATCATCGGCACGGTCGTTCAAGCTTCGACGATCGGTGATGTGGATGCAGTTTTTATTGCGGGCCAGGTGAGAAAGTGGGGCGGCCAAATGACGAGTAAGCTTCTGGGAAACGACTTGAGCAAAATCGCAAAATTGGCCGACGAATCTCGCGAACATCTTTTTGCGGCTGCCGGTTGGCCGCTCGATCCGTTCTCCGATTAATTGCGGAGACTTGCGCCTGGCACGCTGGAATCCTATTCCGAAGACCCGCGTGTTTTTTACTCAGGATCCGCGGTGCCAAGCTGCCGATTTTTGTCTCCCCATCCGTGTGTCGCTCCACATTCCGGGCAATAGGTCGGCGGCTCGCTATTATCCACGTGGTGTCTCACCGGCGGGAGCGTCCTCAGATATGCGAAGATGGACTTCAAATCTTCATCCGTCATATTCCTAAAGTTGGTCCAGGGCATGTATTGGCTGATCTTCCGTGTCTTTCCCACAAATCCCGTGCGCAAGGTCTGAATAAAGAGAGCTTCGTCGTAATAAGAGATGCCGGATGGATCGGGAGTTAGGTTCGCGCTTGCGACTCGTCCCCAGGGACCGTTCGTTGTGACGCCGCCCCCGAACTCAAGGCTGCGTATTGGCTGGCCCATTGCTTCGTAACGGCCACGTCTCCGCTGAGGCGTGTGGCAACGCGTGCAATGAGCGATGGTGACCAGATACTCGCCACGCCTGGCAGGCTCGGAAAGATCAGGCAGCGGTATGGGATGCGTAATCGGTTGCGGCACGTTGTTAATCAGGTACTTCACTGGATATGGAATGAAGCTCTTCGGCCATTTATGGCGGACGGGAGGAAGCGTGCGAAGATAAACCACGATCGAAGCCACGTCTTCGTCGGCCAAGTGGCTGAAATAAAGGTACGGCATGGTCGGCGAGAGTGCGCGCCCGTCATGACCGACCCCTTCCCGGATCGCTCGGGCTATCTGGTCGTCGCTCCACGTAGCGACGCCCGTTTCCGGATCAGACGTGAGATTCGGCGGTATCAACCGTCCGGGCAAACCTCCGCCGGCCCCGTACATGCCTGGCAGAATTGGTGAATCGTGCTGAGTCCAGTCATGCGGCGCGTGACATTCCATGCATTGCGTCACCGCTTCGACAAGATATTTCCCTCGCGCCAGTCGAGCCGGCGTTCGTTCATAGGTAACATTCGTCAGCGCTCGCGCTTTCGGACCGATGAAGGGGCGCCACCCCACGGTCACGCTGATCCCCACGACCAGGATGAGTAGGATGATCAGAAGCCCGACCCATAGGATCCGGCCAACTAATCTCACCGAGGCCTCCTCTTGAGCGCCGGGCAGCACGCTTCAATGAACCCAAATCGCAACTTGAGTTTCTGATCGATGTTTGCACGGAGATATATGTGCCAAACCACGCCACTCCGTCAAGCTCAAGAGAAAACGGCCTCAACAGACATTACGAATCACAGTCCATTGAGAACCAGATAAGCTCTGGCAATGTTTTGCCACGCGTGGCCCGAAGGTTGGAAGTTCCATTTTCAAGAATAAACTTGACACCAATTCTTAACTGACATATACGGCAGCCAGCCACGGCGGTTTTTCACACAAGCGACAGCGGTCGGGGGCTCGCTACGCGGGCCATAGGGGGGAGCATGCCGTCTATCCGCGAATTTCGTGCTTTCTGTGTCTTTGTGTTGAGCGCTGCGCTGTTGAGCGGGGTCGCTAGTGTGCGCTTGGCCTCTCAGGCGGCTACCGGAACGATCTTGGGAACTGTGACGGATTCATCGGGCGCAACGGTCCCAGATACCACCGTGCGGATCACCAACGTAGGAACCGCTGCCACCCAAATTGCGATGACTGACTCCCAGGGGCTATACCGTGTTCCCGCTTTGCCTATCGGAGACTATGACGTGCAGGCTGAGAAAACGGGTTTTGAAACCGTGCTCCATAGAGGAGTCACGCTTACGGTTGGTAGGGAACTCGTAGTGGATTTCTCGATGCCGGTCGGGCAACTTGCCCAGACCGTTACAGTGGAAGGAGAGGTCCAAACAATCGATACGACGACGTCAACGATCTCCAATTTGGTTGAGCCGACCCAGATGCGCGAACTTCCTCTGAACGGCAGAAATTTCGAGCAACTCATTCTGCTCGCGCCGGGCGTGACCATTATGCAAGCCATCGGTCTGACGGCTACGAACGGATTCGGCTCCTCCTATTCCATTTCCGGGAGCAGGACGAGAGGCCAAGCGGAACTGATGGATGACAACGACATCATGAATTACCAGGACCGCAACGCCGGGTCGGGCGTGCTGGGTAGTTCCTTGGGCGTCGATGCCATCGCGGAATTCGAGGTCCTGACGAACACCTACAGCGCCCAGTACGGAGGGAACGGCGGGGTTATCAACTCGGTGACCAAGTCCGGCACTAACGATTTCCACGGTTCAACATATGAATTCTTCCGCAACAGCGCCCTGGACGCGAAGAATTTCTTCGATCCTCCGCAGAAACCTCTCCTTCAAAAGAACCAGTTTGGGGCCACGTTGGGCGGGCCAATCAAGAAAGACAAGCTATTCTTCTTCGCCAATTACGAAGGTGTCCGGGCCAACACCGGCACAGATACCGCCTTCATTCTTCCAGACTCTCTGGCTCACAGTGGATTTGCGCCCAATAGCGCCGGAACATATGTGTGTGCGCCTACCGTAACCAACGCGAACCCCGCAGGCACCATCCCCTATCTCAGCAGCGGCGCGAACAACGCCGCCTGCGCCGCCACGATCCCTGCGTCGGTCCTTCCTTACCTGAATTTGTTTCCGAGTCCCTCCCTGTATCCCAATACTCCCAACGTGGGCGGGGTGGTCACCGCGGAGGAAACCGCGAATTACCCTGGCAGCGAGAACTTCGTGGTGGGCCGCGCCGATTGGGAAATTTCAAGCAAGGATTCCGCCTTCGCGCGATATCTCTTCGACCGCGGAAAGCTTTTCGAGGCATTCGACAGCTCGACGTTGTCCCCCGCGGCCCCTCAGGCATGGGGCACGAATGATTCCACTCAGAATCAGTTTCTCTCGATTGAGGAGAAGCACATCAAGTCGTCCAACGTAATCACATCCTCGCGATTCGGCTTCTCGCGAACTTTCCTCCAGGCATACAGTGCATTCAGCGACCAACTATTTGAATTCGATGGCCCCAACTTGTGGAACGGTTTGGGCTTTCCGACGACGGCCAATGGGTCTTTTAGTATCACGCCGCAATTGCTCAACCCGAATTACAACCGCCCGAGCTTAGGGGGAGGATCGGCGTTCCGCGATATCCAGAATAAGTTCAGCGGCGGCGAGGATATTTTCTGGAATAGGGGAGCTCATGGGCTGCGATTTGGCGGATTTCTTCAAAAGCTGCAGACCTATGGCGTCACCGCGCCGAGCGCGGGCGCATGGTCCTTTCCTAACATAAGTGCATTGCTGCAAGGTAGCCCAGTTTCCTTCAGCGGGACCTGTGTGGCGACAATCTATCCAGCTTGCTCTGCTTTGCCGCTCCAGACACCACAGCACCATTTTACGGAGACCGATTTCGCGTTTTACATTCAGGATGACTGGAAGGCGACGAGGACTCTCACGTTCAATATCGGTTTGCGTTATTCACCGACCACCGACCCCAAGGCAAATGGCTACACGCTTCAAGGTGTAAATCTGCCCCTCTCGGCCACCTACAATCCGGCTTTGCCTATGCCGGGATGCACCACGGCCGTTGCCACCCCGCTGACACCTTCAACTCCTACATCGTGCATCATTCCGGCGGGGACGCTGGCCAGCACGCCGATTCACACGATCTACCTATCCAATCCGTCCTTCCACAATTTCGATCCCCGCATCGGCCTAGCCTGGGATCCCTTCAAGGACCATAAGACTTCCATCCGTGCGGGTTATGGCATCTTTCACTCCCCGGTGACGCCGTTCGACTACGCGAACTATATTAATTCTGTATATGTAAGCGTGAACCAGAGCTGTGCCTCGCAGGGTGGGTGTGGCGCTTTCCCAGTTCCTTTCCAGACCGCGGCCAACCTGACGACCGGCACTCAATCCTTTAGCGGTGTTGACCCAGGGGATAAGCAGACTCCTTACCAGGAACAGTGGAACCTGACCGTGCAGCGCCAGATTGGCAAAGACACCATGATCAGCGTCGGTTATGTCGGTTCACACGGAGTGCACCTGATCGGCTATGTGGATGAAAATCCTGCTCTCCCCAGTGGCGAACCCGGGGCTATCACCGTATGCGCGGCAGGTTGTAACATGAAGCCCGGGCAAGTTCTTATCCCCTATACTCCGATAGCCAGCCAGCTTGCGGGAACGCAACAGATAGGGGGATTCACAGCCATTACGGCAACGCCCGCGGCGGGCGCGGTGGCTTCGTTTGCCTCCGCAAATGGACAACCTATCGTCGATCCATCAACGGGACAGAATTCCTATTCGAACGTGGTTTGCAACCTTACGGCCGGAGCTCTAACCGGCTGCAACGTGGTGTCGAATAATCGAGGCGATCCAGCCCTTACCTATTCCGTGATGAGGCGGACTACTTTCTTCTCCAGCTACAACTCCCTGCAAGCGAGTTTCGTCCGCCGTATATCCAGCAACTTCCAATTCCAGGCGTCGTACACCTACGGGGAGTGCACGGACAATTCTTCGGGCAGCCAGCCGCTCGAGAACGGCGAATACACTCAGAATCCTTACAACACGGCGAGCGAGAAGGCATGGTGCGGATACATGATCCGCAATACCCTCTACGCGAACGGTATGTACATTCTGCCGTTCCACAAAGACCGTCTGGTATCCGGCTGGCAGGTGGGCGGAATTTTCAACTATCACACCGGCACGCCGATGTGGGCAGTCGTCGGATGGCAGTCTGGTCTGATTTCCTCGGGCGTGAATAACCAGCGTCCGAACGTTGTTCCCGGCTGCAACCCGTACGAGGGCACCATCTCCACATGGATCAATCCCTCTTGTTTCACGATGCCGCCGGTCGGCGAGCCGGGCAACAGCGCCAGGAGCGACGTGTTCGGCCCGCACTCGACGAGCTTTGATTTTTCGGTCACAAAGAACACGAAAATTTCCGAGCGATTCAATCTGCAGTTCCGTTCGGAGTTCTTCAACTTGTTCAATCACGTGAATTTCAGGAACCCCGCTCAGCCAGTCATCAACCTGTACTCAGAGGCTTCGCCTCTGCCGCCGAGTTGTGCCACGACGCCTACTAATTGCTCGGTTGCCTCTGCGCTAAGCCCGCTCACTCTCACGGATACCTCCGCGCGTCAGATCCAGTTTGGGCTTAAGCTCATTTTCTGATCGGGTAGAGAAGCCGCGAATGATCGGATGAGTAAGAAGCAGGGGACAAGGCGAAGAACGGGAACAAGCCCGCTCGACCTCAAAAAAAGATGCAACGCTACCTCAAGCTTTCAGCTCTTGCAGTCGCGGGCGTGATGCTTGGCTCTGCCGCTCTGCGGGCGCAGAGCGGCAACGCACGCCAAACGTCGGCGCCCCCAACCCAGAACAGCTCCAAAGTGCCGGACCTTTCCGGCGATTGGGCGCCGCCTATTCTCGTGCGGCTTGGCGGACTTACCGGCGGATCCGACGCGGGAGGAGCCGCCAACCTGGGAGGCGGAGGGCCTGCACGGCGGGGGAAAGACGACGGCATTCCTTACCAGCCCTGGGCGCTCCAGAAGATGATGTCCGAAATCTCGCCTACGGGAAACGAAGCGAGTTTCGTAGCGGCTACCGACCCCAACACGAAGTACTGCGAACCCGTCGGCGTGATGCGGATCTATGCATGGCCGGCAAAGACACGGTTCGTTCAGACTCCCGTGGCTGTTTACATTTTTTACGAGTATGGGATGAATTTTCGTGTGGTTCGTCTGAACAGCAAGCATCCCGATGATCCGGACCCGCAATGGTGGGGGGACTCAATCGGATGGTATGAGAACGGCGACACGCTGATAATCGATACGGTCGGGTTTAACGATAAAACCTGGCTCGATCAAGCGGCGCGCCCGCACACGGAGATGCTGCATTTCGTCGAGCGTTATAAGCGGGTGGATGCCAACAATTTGCAACTGGACGAGACGGTGGATGATCCGGGAGCTTACACGAAACCGTGGGATGTGCATCTCAACTTCATTCTATCCACGACGGGCTTTTTGCGCGACCAATGGGTCTGTTCAACTCGCGAGAATCAGCAATTTATAGAAAATGTCGGCAATCCGGCGGATGCGCATTCATCCGGCAAGTAGAATTAACATCTTCTCGGACGCTCGTGGGACGGTGTTTTCGATTCCCGAGGATTTGATATGATCCGTACACCCAAACGGAGGCGCTTGTGAGAAACAAGCTCGCGAACCTCATATTAATTGTTGGCTGCCTGGCGTTGAGCATTCCCCTTTATGCTCACCACGGCAATGCAGCATTCGACAACGGTAAGTTGCTTAGCTTGAAGGGCACTGTCACGGAGTGGGTGTGGGCCAACCCTCACTGCGTGCTCAAGTTCGATGCCAAGGACGAAAATAACAATGTCGTACACTGGAGCACCGAACTGAATAATCCGCCCGAGATGGTGAGAAACGGCTGGACGAAGCAAACCCTAAAATCTGGCGATGAAGTCACCGTCTTTTTGATTCAGGCGAAAAATGGCAATGCCATCGGTCGTGTCCAGAAAGTAGTTCTTGCCGACGGCCAGGTACTTCAGGCCATGCCGGGGATTGGCGCTCCGCCGCGCCAAAACAATTCTGACTCACCGGATGCGCCCAAACAGTAGGAGCCCTTGGCAATCAGAAGCTATTTCGTGGGCAGCGCCGTTCGGTGCTGCGGAAGTTGGCTGGCAGTTCCAGTCTCTTGAGTGACGCTTCTCTGGGTTATCATCGCGGTCAACGTGCAAAAAGTCTGAATGGGCGGAAGGGGCAATTCAATGCGAAACCGATTGCTTGTTGTGGGTGCGATCGTGCTAGTGGTGTGCTCCGGCGTGGCCTCTGCCCAATCGACGCAGCCTCAGCAGGCGACTGCGGCAAAGGGTGAGAAACCTGCTCCTGCTCCCGCTCCGCCACGTGATCTATCGGGAATTTGGGATGCAGGACGCAAGGGCATTCTGCCGAACGCAGGCTCCAAAGCCGCGCCCATGACAACCTGGGGACAGGAGAGGTTCAACGCGAATAAGCCGGGCTATGGCCCCAGAGAGGTCCCGGTTGGATTGACGAACGATCCGCTGGATACTTGCGATCCTGCGGGTTTCCCTCGCGACGAACTGTTCGAGTTGAGAATGCTCGAGATCGCGCAAACTCCTACGCATATGCTGATCCTCTATCAATATCAACGGGCATGGCGCGTAATCTGGACGGACGGCCGAGAATTGCCAAAGGATTTGGATTCGCGTTGGTATGGATACTCAGTTGGGAAATGGGAGACGGATGACACTTTTGTCGTCCAGTCGAACGGAACAGAGGAGAGAACCTGGCTCGATGATGAGGGCGACCCTCATAGCGACGAACTGCGCGTGGAAGAGCGGTTTCATCGTGTCGACCACGATACCCTCGAGCTGACCGTGACGATTGACGACCCCAAGGCATATACCAAACCTTGGGTCGCCGTGAATAAGGCAGTTCTCAACCTTCGCCCTCCCACAACCGACATTATGGAAATGATTTGCGTGCCTTCTGAAGTAGATGCGTACAAAAAGTCCATTGCCGATCCGGCCGCCGCTGGCACCACAAAGTAGAAGGCACCACAGGATGGGTTTTTCGGCGATAGGTTCCGAAACTGTGACACGACGTGAAGGTGCAAGGTGCTCTTGTGAGTCAACCAGAGGATAAATTCGCCCCGGTAGCGGGTTTCTTCCTGGCTTCGATCTTGGCATTTCTGGGTGCGATGCTTCTGTCGCCTCTCCTTCGCGCACAAACTTCCTCGACACGATCGGTGCCTTCCGCGGGGGGTCAATCTACCAAAGTACCCGACCTATCCGGAGATTGGGCAAACGATCCCTCTGGAATAGGCGGCAGCCTGAGCCTATCAGACCCACATGGCAGAAACCGAGGCAAGGAAGACGACGTTCCTTATCAACCCTGGGCGCTGACCAAGACCTTGTCGGAGAAGACGCCGACCGGCTCTGACTCCGACTTTGAGGAGACGACGGACCCTAATATCAATTATTGCGAGCCGGTCGGACTCATGCGGATCTACATGTGGCCGTCGAAGAACAAGTTTATTCAAACACCGGAAACTGTTTACATTTTGTACGAGTATGGCGTTGCTTTTCGAGTCGTCCGGCTGAACAGCAAGCACGCCGACGATCCTGACCCGCAATGGTGGGGAGACTCAATCGGGTGGTATGAGAACGGCGACACGCTGGTGGTGGACACGGTTGGATTGAACGACAAGACTTGGCTCGATCAAGTGGGCCATCCGCATACGGATAAATTGCACTTGATCGAGCGGTACAAACGCGTGGATGCGGATACGCTGGATCTGGATGTGACGGTTGACGATCCCGGGGCTTACACGAAGATCTGGCATGGACACCGCGTCCTCAAAGCGTCGAAGACGGGCTTCTTGCGTTACCAGTGGGTATGCTCCACGCACGAAAACGAAGAGTATAGGGACAAACTAGCGAAACCGGCTCTTGCACCATCATCTAGCAAATAGGCCGAAGGAGGAGCGATGGGAGAAGCAGTCAATATTAGTCGAAGGAACCTGTTGCGGACTGGTGCCATCGGCGCCGCGGGGATCACGCTCGCGGGGGCTTCCAAATTAGGTATCGCGGCTGCCCCGGTGGCGCCTCAATGTAGTAACCCGGAGCAGGACCTGCAAGCCAAGCGGGAAGAGGTGGAGGCCTTCTTCAGGGATTACTACGACGCGCGAGATATGCTCGACGTCGACCGCTTCATGTCTCACTGGGCCGATAGTGCGACCTCTGACGACATCGTGCTCAATGCCAATGGTCCCTGCGCCACGCCCCAAGCCAAGGCCAACGTCCGCGCAGGCAGTGTGCGGCTATTCGGGAACTTGAAAGCGCCCGGACATCTCGCGAGGTTCGTCCACGCGGTGGGAGACATGAAGTATGGCGTTGTGGCCGAGTGGGTGCTTGTGGCGGGCAGTTTTTTCAAGAGTCCGGCCGATCTCCTGAACGTCTTTAATCTGGACGGCGGTCTCATCAGCTACAAACCGGACTACTGGGATAGCGGTCAATTGACCTCCACGGAGATTTTTTCGACCGACCCCGCGATCAAGGAGGGAGTCGCCAACCCCGCGATTCCTGTGCATCCCGGAGGCGTGCCGCGACAGGGCAAGTGCACCACCGAGTATCCGCTGAACACGCGTTACGCTTCGCCCGAAATGCTGGCCTTCATGACAAAATTCCACGCGGCATTGAGCTCTGGAAGCGCCGGGCGAATCGTTCGGTACTTCACCGACGATGCACTGTACATCAATCCGGTGCTGCGCTTGCATCAGGGCGACACAGGATACGGGCCTTACAATCGGGGCATTCAAATCAGGGGACAGAAAATGATCGCGCGCATGTTTGACGCTGTTTTGCCTTTGCTTCCCGATGCTAAAGACTCGACTGTGCTTCATGTGGTCGGCGGCACGCCCGGCGGCGGATACGAATGGAACAGCGGCGGTATCTACGCCAAAGAAGGCCTGACGAAGAGCGGCATTCGCGGCGCGACAGCAATCGATCTTTTTGGCGACCGCATCACGCGGATGTCGGTAAAGTTCGACACCATGCAAATGAGCCAGGATCAGCGCGACGCGATCAGGCGCGCCCTGGCCGGCGCGTGTCTCGCGGATTAGTCCTAAAGAAACACGAAGCGAATTCAATCTGAGGTCAGTTCGGCTATTGCAGTTCTATGGCAGGGCCCGAAGCACATCTTCGGGCCTTGTTCGCTTTATTTTCCGATATGCATGCTCAGGAAATGAGCGAGATCGGCCAAGGCTTCGTGACTTTCCGGAGCTTCGGTATCGTCGTCGAATCCGTGCCACATTCCTTCAAATACGTTCAGGTCCGCCTCCACGCCCGCATTGCGCAGCTTGCGGTGCAGCATCACGATTTCGCTCAGAGACATGTCGCGCGTCCCCGTTAGAAGGTAAGTTGGCGGATATCCCTTGGGGATATCACCCTCGAGTGGAGTTCTGGGCGGTTCGCCGGGTTTGCGGGGAACCGAAAGATCCATCGGGCGTCGCGGCGGCCTGGCCGGAAAAAGATATACGGATTGGATGGCATCGACGCCGTCATTGAGCGTCCACGTATCGCCGCCGTCGGCCGCTCCTCCGCAAGTCAGCAAGCCAGCAGCAGCGGGAAAGGGCAGCTTTTGTGCCGGCAGCCAGGTCAGAGTGGTCTGCAGCAAACTACAGCCGCCCGACGTTCCAAACATGGCGATGTCCTTGGGCTTATAGGTTTTCAGTAGCTCGCTGTATGCGGCCAGGAGCTCGCGATGAGGTTCGGTCGACGGGTTGAGGCCATAGTGCAGGGCGATGACCTTCACTTGTGCGAGGCTGGCAACCGCAATCGCCGTGGAATCGACCTCGAATTCGAGCATCACCTTGTCACGGTTTTTTGCCGGCATCGTTTTGGGCGTATAAGTAGCGGCGTCGACGCCGCCCACTTTCCCGTCCTGCTCATCCACGGGATAAAGTTTCAGCGCCATAGCCTTCTCGCGCCCAAATAGATTTTCCAAGCGCTTGGCGGCCCAGGCAGGGTACAGCTTTGGATCGGTCGGCTGACCGGCGTTCAGAGCGGAGTTGATGAGCGCCATGTAGGCGTCCCTGGATTCCTTGCTGGCATAGCGGGGAAAGGGGATCGTTCGGGCCCCCCAGTGAAGCGTGCCATCGGGATCGACCTTGACTTCGGGCGAGACGGGAGCCTGCGAAAAATCATGTTTGTCTTGAGCGAAGCTGACCATCACCGCCGCGACGATGATGCCAGCCGCCACAACCGAGAAAGCCGTTTGCAATATGCGACGCGTTGCACTCATGGATTTCTCCAGGTCGGCGCGAAATACACACTTTTTTTCTACGCAGCACGACGAACCGGGCTTCCGTTTGAACCGCTCCGATAGGCGCGCTTATACACCCGCGGAACTTCCGAGTAAACCTTGTTCTTCGTTGCACAGTCTCGCCACTGGGAGACGTGTCTCCATCGGAGCGGGCATGAGAAACACGGCTGCCGGCCAAGTTTTATTCTGCTTCTGCAACTTACTCAACGGAAGTCGATGTTGGAACTAATCGGCTTTTGTGGGGTAGGCTGCAGCAGAACGGGTGTTCTGTTGGGTTCCCTGGGAGGCGTGCGGCGGTTCTTAGCGGCTTACGTAGGTGGATGCGTGCAGCAGACAGCGACGTAACGTTGCATTTAACGATGGAATTAGTCACTGATGCCCAGTTTCGTCTTCTGCGCAGGGGGAACTCGCGATTTACTCACGTCATCCCCAACCGTTGCTCGCGGCGAAGGGAATTTCCCCTACTTCCGAATCGGTGAAATGTGGCGATCGTGGTGAGAAAGGAGGGCATCCACCCATTGTCTCTGATAGCGCTCGCCGATCGATTCGTCCTGTCGTGATGGGAATCGAAGTCAGGGCGACAACTGCATGCAGCCGACACGGGTCGCCTCGATGCCGGTTCGGCTGATGACTTGCTATCTGGGCTGCGTGGGGTGAGGGGTTGGAGTTCCGCCGCTGTTATCCGGAGTCCCTTGGAGAAAATCGTCGAAATTGACGCTGGCCGGTGGGGGCGCCACAACGCCAGGGCGGGTGGTGAAGCCGATCAAACGACCCATAAAAATGACGCCGATCCATATGGCGAGGGACAAGGCGGCCAAAGCTTTGCCCGCAGGAGGCGCTGACGGAGCGTTATCCCAGCGACGAATGGTCCGGCCGGCGGTGATCTCAAATAGGAGCATGTTGAGGCCAGCGAGCAGAAGCAACAGCATCTTGGTCCGGAAAAAAAAAATTGTGATAGTACACTTGGGCGTTCGTTATGAACATCAGCGATCCGGTCAATGCCGTCAAGGCAAAGGCGGCCCACGTCCATTTCAGAATGTCTGACGCCATCCGCTGGAACGACCGCTGGGTCGAAGCAATCCCCAACAACCGAAGGTCGATGATCGCAATCGTGCCGAAAACCATGGCCAGCCCAAAGACATGAGTCGATTCGATCAGGGGAAACAGCAAGAGCGAATCGCGAATCCTGGTGGCAAGACCGGACGCTTCGAGCGACTTAAGCAGCGCGGCGATATCCATGGGCCGTTCTAATCCAAAACCATTAACAGCCACCCACCCTTATTTCGGCTAGGCTTTCGTTGCCGGCGACCAAGAACCCCAGACGTGGTCGTAGGCGATCAGGCGTCCCAGGATAATAATGCACACCCAGATCAGGAACGCCAGGATCGCCAGGCACTTAATGGATCTGCGGTCAACGAAGATTTCTTCCCACCGTCGCTCGTGTTTCCGGAGTGTGATTTGGAAGATCGCCGCGATGAGCACGCTGATTGCCACGAGGGTCATTTTCAACCAAAATGAAAAGCTCACTAGTTCACGCACGGGTTCGCCGATTACCATCAAGATTCCCGTTGCCAGCAGCAAACACAGCGCGCCCGTTAACCAAGGACCGAACCGGCTTGTAGTTTGCCTCAGTGTTTGATCCATGGATGCCCAACCCAGGATGCGGAGGTCGATCATGAAAACGGATCCGAGCGCCACTCCGATGCCAATGATGTGAATGGATTGAATCGTGGGGATAATCCAGCTGTTATGGTTTTGGATGAAGACACTCAGGGATGTCGTCGACAGCCACTGGGCAAATTGCTTCAAGTCAGCCTTCCTTGATTCGCGTCCCCAGCATTATGCTTCCGGCGTGAGACGCCTGGGCGGCGCGAGAGCCGTGGCGCCGGCATCGAGGGACAGATAGCGCTTAGAACGTGGTCCCACCGAGAATTTCGCTGCCCTTAACCGTGTCGCAGGTCTTGCCGGGAGCGGGCGGTGTTTTCCAGGGGCATTTGGCGATGGCGCCGGTCCGTGATCCAAAATTGCTACCGTCCCGGAGAGGGTTCATCTTGACGCTGAATATCGTACCCGCGGGGAACGCGGCCGCCGTAATGCCTTGCTGCGCCATAGCCGCGGCGCCCGCCATCTCGACGCCCCAATCGACGTACTTGCCGTCTTTGTCCTTGGTCAATTTGCCGTCGGGCCCGACTAAATAAAAATGGATTTCGGCGTGGTTAGCCTGAGCGACGAACTGGTGGGCTACGCCAGTTAACACCAGGGTTTTGGTGTCATCATACATGGCGAAGGAGTGGTGTGATGACGCTGGCGTGACGTAGAGACCCAGGGACACAAATGCGGCGAGTCCCGCAATGATCCAGCCTCTCGTTGGCTGTCTTTTCATTATCGTAACTCTCCTTTCGATTGGCGGCCGCGAACGCTCGAGGTTGCCGGTCGCAGCCGCTCACGTCCTTAGTTCTTACTTAAAAATGTCGAGTACGTCCTGGGGCAGCGCATCCTGCGGCTTATCCCAGCCGACTTCGAAATACTTTTCCCAGTTCTGGGCCCACGGCCGGCCATAGTAGTCGATATATCGAGGATCGGCGCCGGTAAGTTGAGTCGGCCTGCCATTCGTATTTCGGAGATTGCTCAAACACTCGATGTAAGTGTACCGCCGCGCCGGATCGCTCGGGGCGGCTTGCCGAACGAAACGATAGGTGGCATGCAGCGGCTGTACGAACGCTTCGGGATCGTAAAATACCGCCTCATGGTCGAGGCCCATAAACTTGCTGTCCGCGTCGTATACGGGCTTGTAGGTCTCGACGGTTTCTATCTTGTCGCTAAATTCGAACATGGAGTGCGACAGGGTCCAGGCTTGAACATTTGCGGTCCAGGTAATTAGAGTCGTTCCATCCCAGAATCCGACTGTCTCCCCGTACCACTGCGGGACCTTTTGCACATGATCCTTTCCAATCAAGACCTGGCGCAAGAAGTTGGCCGCGATGCCCGACAAGAACTGGACCTGCCACGGAGTCATGGTGAGTTGGAAATTTCCGCCCTGCGAAGCCTCCGCCCACCAGCGCATAAACCCTTCCGGATAACAGAAGGAAGCTTCCCATTGCGGCGCATTGTCCACGGCCTCGTGATAGTTCATCTGAACCATGCGCTTTTGATATTCGGGAGTGAGTAAAGACAGTATCGTGGGCACTTGATTGACGGTGCCCCAAATCCACTCGGCGCCGTGATCGGCTTTTTGGTCCCGCGCATAGTAGCCATCCCAGTCCGGCGTCGTGGCCTTGGTATATACAGTGGGGCCACCCTTTGCCTTCGCTGCCGCCAACAAAGCCTCGTAATGTTCCTTGGCCGTCTTATAGGGGTACGGGCTCACAATCTTCGATCGTGGATAATCTATGCTGCAGTCGCTCCACGCTGCCGATGTCGGCGGGTTCTGCCCAATACGGCGCGAGGTCCAGATATCCGTTAACTGGCGGGGTGTGTTGCAACGGAAATAGCGCTGGTCCGACCAAAGCTTCTGATCCTTGTAGAAGTTCTTCGACAAAAACAGATCGAGTGGCAACGCCTGCATTCCTGACGGCGGCCCCGCGAAGGTCGGCGTATTTCCTCGTCCGAAGCCAAAGGCGCGTCCCCCCGGCTGGCCTTGGTCCTGCGTCTGCTGTCCCTGCGGGGGCTGCTGCGCCTGTGCTCCCGGCTGCTGCGCGAAGACGCTTGTCGATACTGGGGCGGTCGGCGACATCCAGGTGAGCGCGATCATAGCCACGAAGGCAAACAGTAGAACGACTAAGCTGGCTTTCATGTGGGTCTATTCCCCCCAGGCATTTAACACCTAATCGTCACGTTAGGCGGCAGCATATGCCGGTTGAGCAGGGCTGGCAAGAGCTTGAGCAACTCTAGGCGATCATGGCTATGGGCGGCTGCGATGGGCACAAAAGAATTCCCGCTCGCCGGGCGCTGGAGTAGTATCGCCAGCGTGTATCAAGTCCCTAGACGGAAATCATCGACAGGAAAGATAGTTATGAGAGTTTGCTGTTGGCTACTGATTGCTAGTTTGCCCCTTATCGGAACGGCGTGTACCAAAGCAGCGGCACCACCCACTCCCGCGGAGGCGCCGCCGGATCTCTTGAGGCCCGCCACGATCAAGGACATCATGGATTCCATGGTAGACCCCAACGGAGACTGGGTGTTCGAATCGATCCAGGAGATCGCGGACGAGCACGGGATCAGCGAAAGAGCGCCAAAGACCGACGCGGAATGGGAGGACGTCCGGCGTCATCTCTTCGTCCTGGTTGAAGCGCCCAATCTCTTGGTCATGGAGGGCCGCAAAGCCGCGCGGCCCGAGGATAAATCCAGGAATCCTCGAGTTGAAAATGAGCCGAAGGAAGTCCAGAGGTTGCTGGACGCCGACCGCCCGAGCTTTATCCGCCGTGCGCGGAAGCTTCAGGATGCGGCCGCCCTGGCGATGAAGGCAGTTGACACCAAGGATAAGGATGCTCTGTTTCACGCGATCGGGGATATCGACAAAGCCTGCGAGAGTTGCCATCTGCACTATTGGTACCCGAACGACAAAAGGGCTCAGGAAGCCGCCAGGGAAGACGGGATCACGGAATATTGAAGAAGGTCGCTCCCCAGATATCGGGATGAGAGAACGACTCAACAGCGCTTCGGCGAGCTCCATGAATTGATTGCGCTCCGCATCTCGATCAGGGGCCTCCCTTGATCCCGCGGGCGATCTTTGACGAACCGCAATCGCTGCTTCGCACGCCCCTCGGACGCTGAGTTCGAAGCTTTCCGTTAGCGCGGACATGTGAAATCGGCCCATCCTAGCGTGACAGGAAAGCCCCGCAACTTCCAAACGGCACGGAAATAACTTGACAGCGCCATTCTGAGGGCGTAGTAAGGCACCACTCCTGGGGCTTCTGAATCCGAGGTCAATTTGGATTATGGATTCTACCCGCTCCTTTTATTTTCGCGAGAGACAACTCAGAGGAAGGTGTGCGCATGCTAGCCAATATGCGTCTTCGCAGCGTTGTCGTCGGGGTTATAACGTTCCTCGTTATATCAGGAATAAAAGCTGATCTTGCGGCGCAGCAGAGCACAGCGACGATCCTGGGTACCGTAACAGATTCATCCGGGGCGATTATCCCGCAGGCGACTGTGCAGGCGAGAAACGTGGAAACGGGCGCTATCCAAACAGCCACGAGCGATTCGGCGGGTCGATACCGCATCGCGGATCTGGCCATTGGCACTTATGACGTGCAGAGCGAAAAAATGGGCTTTGAATCGGTCGTCCGCAAAGGGGTGGAGCTCACCGTGGGCGGCCAGATCGTGGTTGATTTTTCGCTTCCGGTCGGGCAACTGACACAGACCGTGACGGTCGAAGGTGAAGTGTCCGCCGTTGAGACCACCTCGGCGGCCCTTTCCAATGTCGTTGAACCCACCCAGATTCGCGATCTCCCGCTGAATGGCCGTAATTTCGAGCAATTGATTTTGCTGGCGCCGGGCGTAGTGACCTTTCAAGGCATCAGCAGAGGTCTGTTCTACGGAGTATCGAACGCTTTCTCTGTTGCGGGATCAAGACCTAACGGCCAGCAGATGATTCTGGACGACACGGACGTCATGGACTATATGAATCGCGGCTCAGGTTCAGGCGTGCTCGGCACATCCATGGGCGTCGACGCCATCGCCGAGTTTCAGACGCTGACCAACACCTATGGCGCGCAGTTTGGCGGCAATGGCGGAGTCATCAATTCGGTTGACTAATGCCCATCGAATAAGCCAGGAGATTGTTCCCGGTGGAGCTGTTGCTCGTGGCTGCGGGCGCGTTGGC
>Ga0207053_10008_pt1 | contig 42103 bp, 40 predicted proteins | sample Alteio_BWMinCont_59_FD_153290 | JGI IMG/M metagenome (GOLD analysis project Ga0207053, IMG submission 153290) | Enriched cells from forest soil in Barre Woods Harvard Forest LTER site, Petersham, Massachusetts, United States -... | ecosystem: Environmental > Terrestrial > Soil > Temperate forest >...
ACTACCATGACTGACGTCAGCGTGGTCGTTCGCGACACGGACACAGGTAGCGACCACCTGGTGAAATCGAACGATGCGGGCCTTTACGTGGCGCCGCTTCTGCAGCGATCCCAATTTATCGGCTTATCGCACAGGTGGGATGAATCGACTCGCCAACGATGGTAAATGCCCTCCCGTTTTTCTCAACTATTGGAGTGGGAGTCTCAACTTTTAAGTCTCCACTTCTCAACTAGCTTTTCTCCCGGCGAGGCATGGAGACCAGTCATTTCCTGGATGTGAATACAGTAGAAAATTGGAGCGGCTGGGTTCGGCTGGCTGCGAACTTGAGAAGCAGCGTATCCAGCCTCCCACCATAAAGACCGCCTTTCTAGCAACGATTGTGCTCGCCTTCGCCACTGGCTGTATTCCGCTGTGTCTGGAAGCTCTTCATATCGGCCAAGAATGATGACGCTGGCCCAATTGTCCGGGCCCAATACCTCGTCCGTTTGGACGCACACGAGGGAGTTCGAGCGCATCCACTCAATTTTTTGTCCGAAGGTGGCAAATCCAAAGAGGTAATTCGGCTGGTGGCCAAAATAAATCGGCACGATGTAAGGCTGATTATCCCGTGCGCACGCGAGCCTGCCGAACCCGACGCGAGCGAGCAGTTCTTCACACTCCGGGGGCTTCATCCTGTCGATCACCATGCCCAACTCCCTGGAAGGTTTCCGAAATCGCCTAGGTTCAGTGTGTTGAGCTGAGCGACCGTATGCTGAGACGTCCTCACCCTGTAACATCCTCTAAGATCCACTTCCGGGCCTTCGCCCTCTCATCCACCCGAAAAACCTTAAATACCCCGGGAATCACAAAACTGAAGGCTCGTAACGTGAAACCAACCCATTCAAGATCGGTAACCACGGCGATGCGCTCCCAGCGAAGGAGATGCTCCATCCCGACCTTGAAATCTTCCCACATGGCGCCGTACTCAAATCCGGAAAAGTCGGTGTCAATCAGATAATAAAGGCGGACCTTGCCTTGTCGCTTGAGTGCTTCTTCGACAGCGGGAATCAGCACAGTTTCATAATCGTGTTTGGTGACGTGCCCCTTCCAAGAGAGGACAAGGACCTTAGTGGGGAATCCCTTAAGTGCTTCAATCATGTCCCGGCTTTGTTAAATCCCAAAACGACGCGCCACGAACAACATTTTGGTTGCTTACTACTTCAGTGGAGCTTCCTCGCTTCGGGCCGAGACTTTACGTCGCAGTTTCAAGGAACACCAACACAATTTTTCGATGGGATCAAGCTACTGCACCTCAAAGACGAGTCCTCATTCCTGTTTTCGAAGGCTGGGATCAACGGACACTCTGTTCCAGAGACGCAACGTGTAGAGCCGCAGGTAAACTAGTCGGCGAACTGATGGGCCGGGTACCCCGAGCGAAGAACAAGTGCAATTGGGGAAGAATAGTTCGCTACTTCGAGCCATGTCCCGAGAAGTCGTTTTCGGAACCTGGGCCGCCCCTACCGCGAACGGGCTCGCTTCCACTCCGTTGACGATGACGTCGGCCCAGAAGCCCTCAGCCAGCACAACAGACCCCAACTATTCACTGAATGCGTGAAGTTTGCGTAGTCAGGAATTCTTTCAATAACCCGTTTACTTCATCGGGGCGTTCGAGTTGCGGCATGTGCCCCGCGTTGTCAATCACAACGAAGCGCGATCCGCTGATATCGCGATGCAGGCGTTCGCCTTGCCCCTCTGGCGGGCCGTTCAGTTCGTCGTATTTCCTCAATCGCACACGCGCGTTCTTTGAATTGGACCGTTCCGATTAGCTGTGCCACCGTGAACGAGTATTACCTGGAGATGTGCATGACAGGCGAACAGATAACCGGTAAGCGCGAAATACTATTGGTGAGCGACTTCGATCAGACGCTCAGTTACAACGATTCAGGAATTGTCCTGTGCGAGATGCTGAGCATCCGCGGTTTTCTGGAACGAGTTGCCGGACTTTCGAAGATCCACCTGATTCAGCAGGGCGGCGAACTTCCCTATCTCCTGCTCCATGATCCCGAGTTTCGCTGCGTCCGCAAGGAGCACCTCTCTGCAGTTGGCAATCGCATCCGCCTGAAGGCCAATATCGGGTATTTGCTGCAGCTCCTAGATCAAATCGATGACTATCACTTTACGTTCCACGTCGTCTCGGCCGCGCCGGAAGAGGTCATTCAATCCGCACTCGAGGGCATCGTTCCGGCTGAAAACATTCACGGGACACAGTTCCGTTACGATCCCGGGGTCGGCGAAATTCAATCCATTATCCGCGTTCCTGCTGGTAATGGGAAGGTGGCCGTCGTGGAAGATTTGCGGGCGCACCTTGGCCTCAGCCATGATTCCGTCGTCTACGTGGGCGACGGCAATTCAGACGTCAACGTGATGCTGCACGTCAACCGCTTCGATGGACTGACCATCTCCGTTTCCGAAAAAACTTCTGCTGCTCAAATCGCCAAGCGAACGGTTCTGAGCGAAGACGCTTTAGGCGTCCTGGTCCCGATTCTGCAGGACATAGCGGGTTGGAATTCCATGCAAATCCGCTCATTCTTTACTTCCAGGGGACTCGTCCTCCAGGATTGGGATCGGGTTCGCACCGATTGGCTTACGATTCGTAGCGCTGGGCCCCCTGATACTCCGCTCCTGGAAGGCCGGACATGATGAACATCAGTATGATCGGATGGGTTGCCACGGCCGTATTCGCCATCTCTTACTTCTTTCGACGGCCCGCGACGCTTAGGAAAATTCAGGCGTTCGCGGCGTGTCTCTGGATCATGTACGGTGTAGCCATTGGCGCTTTGCCGGTGATCGTCGCCAACGTCATCGTGGCCGGTTCCGCTCTGTATTCATCGTTTCGACGTTCGGGGAGTACCCTCGTGGTGGAGGCCGTGCCTATAAGCGGCCAGGTCGAGCGAAGTGAAATCAAGCGTTTTCCTGAAGAAATCTGATAGCGACGGGATTTTTTTCGGTAACTGGCCCACAACCAGATGCGCGAGCATTTTCAGTTTACAGGCTCTAAACGTGAATTGACTCGCACGGCACAGTTATGGTTCCGCGCTTGTTGCGAGCGGATTACAAGATTATTGCAGCCATTGACGTTCCGCTGCGTTTTTTCCATCGCACATCCGCGTTCTTTGAATTGGACCGCCCAGATTTAGGTATGCCATCGTAAATGAGCATTATTAGTTACTGACAGCAGCAAAGGTTTTAGGTGGAGGGGAATTGAAGTGAGACTCACGGGTGCAGGTTTTTGGGCTCGAATTATCGATTTCCTAAGTACGCGGTTCTCTTCAGATCGAATAAATACCAACTCGTTCGCACTGCGGTGTTATTAGTCGGTGCGGCGTCCCCGACCTTGGCGTTCGCTCAGTTACAGAGCAATACGCAACAGCTCGATCATCAGGAAATTGTTTCCAGCGATTCCCCGTCGCAGGACTTGTTTACAATCAATAATCCCCGGAACCAAACCGTACCTGTTTCCGAAGTCGAGCAAGAATTCGGCCGCACCGATCCCATTCGACCCCGGCTAACACTGCTGCTAGGTTCCGAGAAGGACGGTATTTATTTTCCGAAGCACGAAATACGACTCAAGAAGTGGGACAAGTAAATGTTCGCACAGGGCGTTGTGATGTTGGCTGCCGACGCACTGCTACCATAGGATAAGAAATTCTCGCTCACGCGGCTCGCCGTATTAGAGGCAGAGGATACAGTGGATGTTCACGAGTTGAAGAGGTTTCCGACGCTGCTACAGCCCAATACTGCCTCTTTTAATGACGCGATAAAAGTACGCGATGAAGGGATCTTCCGCGCTGGTATGGAAGCGCTCCCAATCCAAAGTAGATTTTTCAGACCACCGGATATGGTAGTGATTTGTTTTTCGTCTTTCTGGCTCACCGGACGTTTCTACCGATGGAGTTCGGGGGAGACTGGGGACAATTAGTGTGGCAACGAGCCATCCTGACCTAATGAAGTCGACAGCGTTTCAGAGAGGCAGGCAAGTGTATGAGGCGCGGGCAGCTTACATGCGAGAAAGCTTCGGCAAACAAGAAGCCATCGATGACTTCGTGAAGCTCCCTTTAGAAGGAGAACTAGCAAGTCAAGCGGTGGGAAGACATCTGGGCGGAGTTTGCACCCCAGTCTCTGAAGCGTTTTCCACTAGCTCTGGGAGCCTCTGAACCACTAACAGGCTCCTAATTAGCAGATGGCGTCCAGAATAGCGCGAAAATCGAAGCCGAAACAGGCGCGTCTCTTCCCAGCACCCGCTGAGCAGGTCTCGCTTCCGGCTGCGGCATTATTCAGTTTTCTCAAGGAGACGCGGGGAATCACAAGTGGACCACCTCTGATCTTGCTAAGACCCTGCACCTCAGTGCGTTAGCAGCGAAGTCGGCGCTCGCGATCTTGTAAATGCAAGGCTACGTCAAGCAAACCGGACCAAAGGAATGGATGACTACGCCAGCAGGCGAAACTGTCTCTGGTTCCAAATCTCCGAGCTACAGTCGGGAGACGATTGAGCGATCTCTAGCCTCGCTCGCTGACCATCTCACGCTCGTGAATCAAGATTCGTCGGCTGAGTATAAGATCGCGGATGCGGTCGCATTCGGTAATTTCCTATCAGAACGTGCTCGCGTCCAGGCGGCGGATGTCGGGATCAAGTTAGAGCCTCGAAATCTGACAGCACACCGCCCACACTGGGCGAGTGAGCACGAGCGCCAAAAAGCCTTTTTGAAACAACTACGAGGCAGGACGCCGCTGGTTAACCTTCATCCATACGCGGAGTGGATGGATGCCAGGACGCATCGCAAACTGCTCGGCTAGAAGCCGAGGTAGGGCATCTCTCGGATGACTAGGCTGGACATTTTCAGACCCTAGTTTTGAGAAGGCTGCTGTCCTGTTTTTTCCACAGTACCCTATTCGCAGTAAGCAATCCTTAGGATTGTTGATCGACGGGCAAGCGGCGTACGATGGCGTTCATCTAGTCTCCCGCAGGAGCGCACCCAGGCGTTCCTCACAAATCCGCAGGAGGAAAGACTATGCCAAACTGTCAAAGAACTGAACATCCAAGTCGAAAACAAGCCGGGTACGCTCGCGAAGTTATGCAATGCGCTTTCCAACCGAAAAGTGAACATCCTAGCCTTCCAGGCGTCCATTGCTGAACGCAGAAGCCAGGTTCATCTGGTTGAGGATAATCTGGCTGTGGCCAAGACGGTGTGGCCAAGACGGTATTGCATGCCGAAGGATTGACCCATAGCGAGAATGACGTAGGACAAGTAGCGTTGCCAAACCGCGCTGGCGAACTGGCGCGTGTCGCGGGGCGGCTTAGCGAAGCCAATATCAACATCAACTACGCTTACGCCGGGAATGACCCGGGCACGAACACCCCGTTGTTATTCTTCGGGGTGGCAGAAGTTGGCCCCGCAGCACAACTGCTTGACCAATCCGCGTCTTCCGCCGCTGGCAGATAGGCCCTGGGCTCTTACGTTTCGAATTAAGCTTTTGTGAAAGGAGTCGCTATGGGTTGGTGGTACGAACTTCGAGGATCAAACGGCAGCTTAGTCATGTTCGGCACGAGCTACGCGACTCAAGAGGCAGCCACGCGAGCCGCTGAAATTACGAAGCGAAGGATGTGTAAGCACCGCGCCGATGTACGAATCAAAACTGGCTTTACGGTAGTCGGCATTCGCCCAGGCCCTCGGTAAAAGGTTGATCTGTTGCTGCTCGGTGGCCGACACGCCACGCGAGCTTGCCCCAGCTACAAAGATCGTCCTTATCAGCGGCTGCCTTCCTCCCCAGTTCGGCTCGGAACCAGTGCGGCTAACTGGCGCCAAAGCACACGTGGAGAAAGCCAGCCTGAGTCGAGTCAAGGACATCGTTGACGAATACTTGGCTCAGGAGTTCAGCGGCATTTTCTTGAGACCGCTATCGCCCTACGGTTTCGCGATCAGAGCCAAACCGGCTTCTCGGGCGAGCACACACGGAGAAGCGGAAACGATTCGGCGCTGACGAGATCTCAGCCAGCGGAGCCTTCCGCGCTCTCCGCTTGCGCCTCCCTTGCCGTGCCCACAGGTTTAGCCGTGATTTCGAGTCCGTTCTTATTCATATCGAATCTCTGTTTTCGGTCCAAACCTTTGACAAACTGACGCACCGCCTTAGCAACAGCTCCGGGGAGACTCGACGCATCCACATTGGCCGACGACTCCACGGTCCCTGAATTTCGATCCTGATAGCGGAAATGAACCTCAAACGTTTTCATGATCGTAACTCTCCCTTTCTGACGACGAAAAAACCGTTTCGCGCTCCAGGCGGCGCGGACCTTTTGACCGCAGGAGACCAGTTTTACTGCACGGCGCGCATGCGTTGGCCGACGAGCAGCGCTGGATTCGCGCCGGGGCGCGGGCTTAGCGCCCATGATAGCAAAGGACCACGCTGATACGGGCACGTACTGCGCTTCGCGCTGGGCTTTGACCTATATCGACTGTGCGGGGGGCCGGGCGAGATTTCGCCGACTGCCATAGACGCCAAGTGCCTCCCCTCTTGCGAAGGGAGGCACTTGGGTAAGACGAACGATGTGAGCACTTAGAAAATAAACCTGCCCATGATCTGGAATTGGCGCGACGTCGTTACAGTCGCGTACGGATTGTTGACGTTGATCGCGCCGAAGTTACTGACTGGAGCGCCAGTAGTCGTGAATGCAGTCAATACGGTCGGCGGCGAGAAGTTGGAGCGGTTAAAGGCATTGAACATATCCGCGGAGAACACGAAGGTCTTGCTCTCACGCACCGGAATCGTTTTCCGTAAGCTAATGTCCGTGCTAAACACGCCCGGCCCGGTGAAAACGAGCGGACCAACATCTCCAAGGTAGCCTGGAGCGGCCAGCGCGAAGCAAGCCCCGTTGATGTAATTAACTGGATTGTGCTGATTGATTGCGCCCGTTGGGCTGGGGTTGGGGCAAGCCGAGGAAGGAGCAGCCCAGTTCGGGCGATCCGCGCCGGCTCCTCCGGTTGTCGTATAGCGGCCCACGTCGCTGCCTGCCGTGACCGTAAACGGGATTCCCGAAGCAACCAGCGTTTGGCTCGTGATCTGCCAGTTGGCGAGCGTGTCCTTCACCAGCAAAGAGTTGGACGACTTGAGCCAAGGAGTGTCATACGCGAGCGTGAGGTTGGCTGAGTGTGTTGAAAGATACGAACACCGGCCGCGCTGATCCGAAGGAATATAGATGAGCGGCCCGACCCCGCCCCCGCCGTTCGAGTACTGTCCCGGCAGGTTGTCCCCTGAATCGGCAATGCACTCCGCATATGTGTAGTTAAATCGCACGAGCAGTCCAGGCGATACGCGCCGTTCCAACACCGTTTGCAGGGCGTTGTAATGGGAGTTGCCGTCGGTGATGTTGCCGCTGACGGAGTTGTTCCAATTGGGATTGTTGTAGCACGGCGGCGCAACCTTGCCTCCCTGACAGTCGGTCGCATACGGGGTCAAACCCAGACTCGCCTGAGTGGCAACAGGAAGCAGATTCACATTTTGCGCGCCCAAAATCTGACCACCCGAACCCACGGTGGTAGAACCCGCCCAGTAGTAGCATTCGATGGAGTTCGGTTGCACGCAATTTGGATTCACGACAGACCCGGGAATGGCTACGCCATTCACCATCGGCAACTGCCCAGGCGTTTCGATGGTCGTCGGGAAGAAATCCGAGTAGTTGTACGTCCTGCCCTGATGCCGTCCCTGTGAACCCACGTAGGCGATCACAAAGGTCAACTTGCCGGGCAATTCCTGCTGAATGGCCAGATTGAACGCGTACTTCGTGGGGGTCTTAAAGTTAGGAGCCTCCACGCCTCCAAAGGTCTCTTTTTGGAAAATGTCACCTGTACTGGCCAAAAACTGATTCAAGGACGAGTTCGATGTTCCCAGTACACCGGCGGGAGCTAGCGCCCCGCTCGGCAGCGTGTTCTTAAACGGAAGAGTGACCGGCAAGGTTGTCGTCGCCTGACCGCCAGGCAAGGACACGGCGATGGCAAATGGAGGCTGCGACGCGAGCGATGGGTACCAATAGTCATCCTCCATCTCGGAGAAAAAGATGCCGGCTCCGCCCCTCACGCTGGTTGTCCCCTTCTTGAAGGGATCCCAGTTGAAGCCCAGACGGGGCGCAAAATTGTCCTTCGGGGGGTTATACCAGGGCGCGCCTACCTGTGGCGTTGCGCAGGTAAAGGGATTACAAGAGCCGTTCTGAGCAAACAGATTGGAAATGCGGTTGTGCTCCTCCGCCGGAGACGTCGTATATTCCCATCGTAGTCCATAGCTGAGCGTGAGATTTGGCTTAACTTTGTAAGTATCCTCAGCGTACACGCCCCAATTCATCAATCGCTCGCCACGGGCAAAGCTCGAATCGTAAAACTGTCCATTCACGGGATCCGTATAATTTTGGACCCACCAGCTAAAGCTCGATGCCCCAGGGGTAGTTGGGCAGTTGGTGTCGGTCGTCTGAAGAGCGGGAATAGGACCTGTGGGCCCAGTCAGCCCGCCGCAGAGGAACTGATTCAGAGTTCCGAATGAATACGCGCCGCGAGGCGTGGACATATAGTTCTCGATATTGTCCCACCACTTCTTTACCTCGATGCCAAACTGGAAGGCGTGGCTACCATGCAAATAGTTGACATCGTCGGTGATCTCGCCATTGGTGTAACCGATAAACCGGGGCACGTAGTTAAATCCCAGGGCCGGCGCACCAATATTGTTCATCCCCGGCACGGAAATGGAAGGAACCTGCGGGAATGGGCTTCTGCTCACGATATTGGGGTTGACGTTGACGTAGAGGCGAGGATCGATCGTCGCGGGCGTGGCGATATCCAAATTTCCGAGGTAATTAATTCGATCGATGCCGAAGCGAGCCGTATTCACCACGTTGGCCGAGATGATCTGCGTATCTTGCACGGTCCCTACCTGCCGGCGCATGTATACGTCGTCGGCGGTAATGTCCAGCTGTGTCGGCTCGAATTCGGTGGCCTGATCGATGTTATAGGTGAAGGAAAGGGTATTCTTGCTGCCAAAGCTACGGTCGAGTTTCGTTACGCCGTAATACTCGCGAACCGCCTGATCCGGATTGCTATTGAAATTACAGAGGCCGATAGCCGCGCTGGCGCCGTAATTGCCGTCGTTGCAGGCTGGCACCAAGGGTATTTGTGCTCCCACCGCGCCGCCGGTTGCCGGCGCCCCAAAAAAGATCTGCTGGATCGCAGGTACGGCTGCGTTCCTCGCGGCCAGGTTCGGCACCGGAGATGTAAACGAGGCGGCCGCGTCGGAGCGCAAGCTTTCAAAATCGGCAAACCAGAAGGCCTTGTCCTTTTGAATCGGTCCGCCTATTTGGCCGCCATACTGATGCCGGTGCAACGGAGGAACCGTTGCGCCATCGAAGAAGTTGCGCGCGTCAAATGCGCTGTTGCGATAGTACTCGAAGATCGTGCCATGGATATTATTGGTGCCCGATTTGAACGTCGTGCTGGTAACTCCGCCCGACAGCTCTCCATACTCAGCCGGCGGGTTCTCGGAAATAACCTTGAACTCTTTCACCGCGTCCGCGCCCATCAAGATGTTGCTCGCCAAGCTGACTGGCGACGTGCGGAAAGTCCAGGTCAGGTCGATACCTTCCTGGAGAAAGCGATTATTGGCGACCCTATCTCCGCCGATAGAAACTTGCTTGCCGAATGAGCTCGTGAACGTCTGCTGAACACCTGGCTGAATAACCGTCAATTGCTGCAGGTCGCGGGCATTCAGGGGAATATCCTTGATGATATTCGTGTCCATCACTTGGGAGACATCCGAACTGGTCGTCTCCACGGCCGGAGCCGCTTCGGTGACGGTGACTTGCTGCGTCACCTGGCCCACTTGAAGCGTCAGGTTCGCACGCGTATCCGAACCGACGTTCACGACCACGTTTTTTACCTCAGCCGGGCTAAACCCCGCCGCTTTGGCCGAGACGGTGTAGTTACCCGGCAGCAGCGAAGGAACGTCGTAGACGCCATCGCCCGTGCTCACGACGGTTCGCACTACACCGGTATCTTGGTTTGTAACGGTGATTTGCGCATTCGCAACGGCCGCGCCGGATGGATCAAGAACATTTCCGATAATTGTTCCCGTGACGGTTTGCCCGTGCAACTGCGCCGGGACATTCATGAAAACCAGGCAAGCGAGGATCGAGCACACAACCGTACCGAAACGAAGAAACGAACCACAACGCAAGGATTTAAGACACATATAACCCACCCCCAGAACTCTCTGAAGAGTTACAAAGAAGAAACACATTCCCCAGACTGCTAATGGGAATATGGAACAGGATTCATGCGCGTGTCAATGAGAAAAAGACGGTATATGTCTGGATTTTGTCAAATTTTAGATCGCGGATTTACACCCGCTGCGCGACGCTTGCCGGGGAATAAAAGAGCGCGCTGAGTTCCTAGACAAAAGCGCCGGCGCTCGCTCGTGGTCCCATCTACCGCTTATCTAGCGCTTTTCTGGCGCTTAACTAGTAGCAACAAATTGGCAGCGGGCTGAATCCAATAGGTAGCCAAGCGAATGGAGTCCGAGTTGTCCTTCAGGAGAAATCCAATTATGCAATCGCCGGTAAAGCTTATCGCGGGAATTTGTCTCTTGATGGCCGCTTTTTCGATTCCTCACTTTGCGTCTGCCCAACAAGCACAACAAAAGGACGCAGCCGCGGGCGCCCCGGTTCAGATGGTCGTCAGCGTGGAACCGAAGCACGGCAATGAAATCCCGGCGATCACGCAGCCGGACGTCATCGTCGATCAAGGCCATGACCGGCGCCCGGTCACCGGCTGGGCGCCGGCGACAGGAAATCGCGCCGGCCTGGCTTTAGCAATTCTCATAGACGATAGCGCGGGAATCAGCTTCGGCTCCCAAATGGAAGACGTTCGCGCTTTCATCGGAGAACAGGCATCCACCACCTTGATTGCGCTTGGCTATATGCAGAACGGCACGGTGCACCTAGCGCAAGATTTCACGCCGGATCATGCCGCCGCGGCGAAGGCCTTGCGCTTGCCCCAGGGCTTTGCAGGCGCCGAAGCCAGTCCGTATTTCTCACTCACCGATTTCATCAAGAAATGGCCTTCCAATCCCTCCACACCGCGGCGCGAAGTCCTCATGATCACTGATGGTATCGATGCCTATTACGGAGGCGGATATCCCGATCCCTACGTCGATGAGGCCGTTAAGAATGCCCAGTGCGCCGGCGTCGTCGTGTTCTCGATCTATACGCCCGGCGCGGGCCACTTAGGGCATAGCTACTGGCGAATCAACTGGGGCCAAAATTATCTTTTCCAACTCTCGGAAGAAACCGGTGGAGAGTCCTACTACTTCCTGGGCCCTCAAGCCCCTGTGTCCTTCGAGCCCTATCTCAGTCAGATGACTCGCCAGCTCTCGGATCAGTTCCTGCTGACGTTCGTCGCGAAACCGCAGAAGAAAGCGGAAACAGAGCCGGTAAAAGTCTCCACCGAGATTCGTTCCGTCGATTTGCTGGCCCAAGACAAGGTGTGCGTCCCGGCTTCTCCAGAGAATTAATTCGACGAGAGCGAATCCATTACCTGACTGCGCCGGCCAGGCCGTCCCGCCTGCGGATTCTCCTTCGAATTAGGGGGACTGAGTAGAACCTGGCACGATCTGCCTCTGTTTCACTGTGAACGTGTTGGCTGCGCGGAAATGTGCCCCACGCCTCCCCGGAATCCAACGATTTGTGACACCTCGCGGGTTTATGCAGTTCTTAGGGCGCGTTTATGCGTTATTTATCTTCCTTGGCGCAGGATAGGCAGTGGATGGCAGGTCAATGAACAACCACTACCATAGCACCATCACAAATCTCCCAGGACAAGTCGAAACCCGGGAGATTGGCCCAAGGTTTGCTTCAGGACCCCTTGAGGTCAACGTCGTGTTCACGGATCCGGAAGCCACGTCGGTCGCTTTAGGGTTCGCCCAATCCTTGGCCCTGGATCTCGGAGCGCATATCCGCTTGCGAGCGGCGGTCGCTGTGCCGTTTCAATTGCCTCTCGATGAGCCCCCGGTTTCCCTTCCGTTTTTCCGTGAAGTTCTGCGGAAGCTTGCGCGCGGGCTGGAGAGGAGTACATTTCAGCCGACAATCCATTTGTATCTCTGCCGGGATCGTGTTCGGGCTCTTTCGCAGGCGCTGAGGCCGAACTCCCTGGTCGTGATCGGCGGACGAAAGCGCTGGTGGCCTACGGCGGAAATCCGGATGGCGCGTGCGCTTCGATCCGAGGGGCATCGGGTTATTTTTGTCGATTCGAAAGCACGATCGGCGCTTGAGCCGTTGGTCGTCGCGAGGTGATTATGCTGGACATTTTCTATATTGGAATTGTCGTCGCGTTCTTCGTTTTGCTCTGGGGCTTTACGAGAGCGGCGGAGCGCCTTTAGGAGGTTCCGATGGAATACGCCATTGCGGGAGTGGTCGCGGCGGCTCTGTTCGTTTATTTGATGTATGCGCTGCTTCGGCCGGAAAAGTTTTGAGGTGCTGAGATGACTTGGATAGGTATTGCGCAGATTGTGGCCTTCTTCCTGATTTTGCTGGCCATCACCAAGCCGTTGGGCGCATTCATGTATCAGGTCTTCGAGGGTGAGCGGACGTTTCTTCATCCCGTCCTTCATCCGTTGGAAAAGCTGATCTATCGAATCGGCGGAGTTCGCGAGGACGAGGAGCAGTCCTGGGTACAATACACCGCATCCACCATTTCGCTGAGTATGTTCAGCTTCCTTTTTGTGTATCTCTTGCAGCGGTGGCAGGGACATCTGCCGTTCAATCCTGCGCATTTTTCAACGGGTCAAGCGCCACAAAATGCCACCTCGATGACGCCTGACCTGGCATTCAATACGGCCGTCAGCTTCATGACCAACACCAATTGGCAGTCCTACTCTCCTGAGACTACCGTCAGCTATCTGGTTCAGATGGCTGCCCTCGCGGTCCAGAACTTTGTCTCGGCCGCAGCGGGAATGGCCGTGGCCGTCGCCCTGATTCGTGGATTTGCGAGGCACACCGCGAAAACCATAGGAAATTTCTGGGTTGATGTGACTCGCTGGACGCTCTACATCCTGCTCCCGGCCTGCGTGCTCGCTACTTTGTTCTTTGTATGGCAGGGCTCCATTCAGAACTTTAAACCATACCAGACGATCCAGACCTTAGAGGGCTCCAGTCAAGTGATCGCGCAAGGCCCCCTGGCATCGCAGCTCGCCATCAAAATGCTGGGCACGAACGGCGGCGGATTCTTCAATGCAAACTCGGCTCACCCCTACGAGAATCCCACACCGCTGTCGAACATGTTGCAAATGATCCTGATCTTTTGTGTCGGTGCGGGGTTCACGTACATGTTCGGGAAGATGGTGCGCGACACGCGCCAAGGATGGGCGCTCTTTGGGGCCATGGCCGTGATGTTCATAATTGGCGTTTTGGTCTGCTATTGGGCCGAGCAGCGTGGCAATCCAATCGTCGCCAACACGGGCCTCGAGCGCACGTACACCGGGAGCCAGCCCGGCGGCAACATGGAAGGCAAGGAAGTCCGCTTCGGCATCGCTCAGTCGGCTCTGTTTACGACGGTAACCACGGACGCCAGTTGCGGCGCGGTAAACGGGATGCACGACAGTTTTACTCCGATTGGCGGGCTCGTTCCCATGTTCAATATCCAGACCGACGAGGTGATCTTCGGAGGCGTCGGCGCCGGCCTCTACAGCATGTTGATCTATGCCGTCATTGCCGTTTTCATCGGCGGACTCATGGTCGGGCGCACCCCCGAGTATGTTGGCAAGAAGATCGAGCAGAAGGAAGTAAAGATGGCGATCATTGCCGTCCTCTCGACTGCCGTGGTCATTCTGGGATTCACGGCCCTCAGTTCCGTAGGCTCATTTGCGAAGAACGGCTACTGGAATGCGCCAGGATCCGCCGCCGCGAATACGAACAATAACGGCGCGCACGGCTTCTCTGAAATCTTGTACACATACTCCAGCGGTGCGGGCAACAACGGCAGCGCCTTTGCCGGAATCAACGCCAATACGCCCTGGTACAACCTGACCATCGGCCTCGACATGCTGGTCGGAAGGTTCCTGTTCATCATTCCAGCTTTGGCCATCGCCGGCAGCCTGGCGGCAAAGAAGCTCGTACCCACAACCAGCGGCACCCTGCCGACAAATGGCTCGCTGTTCGTTGTTCTGCTGATCGGAACGGTCGTTATCGTCGGAGCGCTCACGTATTTTCCCGCGCTTTCGCTCGGTCCGATCGTGGAACATTTCCAAATGCTGAATGGCAAGTTGTTTTAGCGTGACCAGGGATAAGGAGCTCGAAATGTCTACTGTCATTGCCCCTCCGACGGAAACGAAGCCGGAAATCAAGGGAGACGCGACGACTCTCATCTCCCGGGGTGTTCGAGCGCGCCCGCTGTTCGATCCCGAAATCATGAAGCGCGCCATCAAGGAATCCTTCGTCAAGCTCAACCCCATGCTGGTAGCGAAGAACCCGGTGATGTTTGTCGTCGAAGTGGGAGCGGCTTTGACGACCGTATTTGTCGTCAAGGACGCGTTTAGCGGTACCGGCGGAACGCTCTTCGGCATTCAAATCGCCCTATGGTTGTGGTTCACGGTGGTTTTTGCCAACTTCGCCGAAGCCATGGCCGAAGCCCGCGGCAAGGCTCAGGCCGACGCCCTCCGTAAGACCAAGACCGACACCATGGCGCGGAAGCTTCTCCCCAATGACAAATTCGAAATGGTTCCAGGGTCGAAGTTGCGCTGCGGAGACGTCGTCTATTGTGAGGCAGGCTATTTGATTCCGGGCGACGGCGAAGTCATCGAGGGCATCGCCAGCGTCGATGAATCGGTCATCACGGGGGAGAGTGCCCCGGTTATTCGCGAATCTGGCGGAGACCGCAGCGCCGTGACGGGCGGCACCAAGGTCCTATCGGACCACATCACCATCCGCATCACGTCGAATCCCGGCGAAACATTCCTGGACCGCATGATCGCCCTCGTCGAGGGCGCGGTTCGTCAGAAGACCCCCAACGAGATCGCTCTCAATATTTTGATCGCCGGCCTCACCTTGATCTTCTTGCTGGCCGTGGCGACGTTGCCGCCTTACGCGAAATTTGCAATCTCAGCCGTTGGCAGCGGCAGTGCGCCGAGCGTCGCTGTCCTGGTCTCGCTTCTCGTGTGCCTGATCCCCACCACGATCGGCGGCCTGCTTTCCGCCATTGGCATCGCGGGCATGGACCGCGTGATGCAACACAACGTTCTGGCCATGAGCGGAAAGGCGGTGGAGGCCTCGGGCGACGTAAACACGCTGCTTTTGGACAAAACCGGAACCATCACTTTGGGCAATCGGCAAGCCGTGGAATTCATAGCCGTCGATGGCGTGGGTCAAAGCGAACTGGCCGATGCCGCACAGCTTTCCAGTCTTGCCGACGAAACGCCGGAGGGGCGCTCGATTGTCGTGCTCGCCAAGCAGATGTACAACCTGCGCGGCCGTGAAGTGGGCGAGCACGAAGCCAGCTTCATTCCGTTTTCCGCATATACGCGCATGAGCGGCGTGGATATCGACGGCCGCCGCCTGCGCAAGGGCGCCACCGATGCCATTGCCCGGTTTGTAAAGGAGGCGGGCGGCAGCGTGCCGTCCTCGCTCTCCGAGGCTTCCGATCGCATCTCCAGGAACGGCGGCACTCCGCTCGCCGTGGCCGACGGCCCGAGAGTTCTGGGCATAATCCATCTCAAAGACATCGTGAAAGGCGGAATGCGTGACCGTCTCGCTTCGCTGCGGGCCATGGGAATTCGTTCCGTCATGATCACGGGAGATAATCCGCTAACCGCGGCCGCCATCGCGCAAGAGGCCGGCGTGGATGACTTTCTGGCCCAGGCTACGCCGAAAGACAAGCTCGAATATATCCGCAAGGAGCAAGCGCAAGGGCGCCTGGTAGCCATGACCGGCGACGGCACCAACGATGCTCCGGCGCTGGCCCAGGCGGACGTCGGCGTGGCCATGAACACCGGAACGATGGCCGCCAAAGAAGCCGGCAACATGGTCGACCTCGATAGCAATCCGACCAAGCTGATCGAAATCGTCGCCATCGGCAAGCAACTGCTCATCACGCGCGGCTCTTTGACCACTTTCTCCATTGCCAATGACGTGGCCAAGTATTTCGCTATCATCCCGGCCATGTTTGCCTCCATCTATCCGGAGCTCAACATGCTGAACATCATGGGATTGCATTCGCCTCAAAGCGCCGTGCTCGCGGCGGTCATTTTCAATGCGCTCATTATCATCGCGTTGGTTCCCTTGGCGCTTCGCGGCGTGCAATACAAGCCCGTTAGTGCGGGCCAGATGCTGACGCGCAATTTGCTTGTCTATGGCCTTGGCGGGATCATCGTGCCATTTCCTGGAATTTGGCTGATCGACAAGATCCTGGTGGCGTTGCATCTCGCGTAAAGGAGCGGATCATGCTGAAAGAACTAGGACCGGGATTGCGCTTGACGATAGCTTTCACGATTCTTACGGGCTTTCTGTACCCCGCTGTGATGACCGGCCTCTCGGTGGTCATTTTCCCCAGGCAGTCGAAGGGCAGTTTGGTCACCGTGAATGGCAAGGTTGTGGGCTCGAGCCTTATCGGCCAGCCGTTCGCAAAGCCCGAGTATTTTCACCCGCGTCCGTCCAGCGCCGGCAATGGCTACGATGCCAGTGCGTCCGGCGGCTCGAATCTGGGCCCCACCAGCGCCAAGCTTCTCCACGGAACCACCAAAATGGATGACAAGAAAAATGAAGTCGTCGATTTCGATGGAATCGACGACCGCATCGTTCACTACTGCGTTGATAACGGCATTCCCTACGAATCGTCGGTGCCGCTGGACCAGTTCAAGGACTCCCAGGGCAATCTGGATGACGTAAAACTGATCAAGGCCTTTAACGATGACAAGGCGCCGCTGGTCTTCACGCCGAAAACGCCGATCCCACAGGACGCGGTGACCGCCTCGGCTTCGGGTCTCGACCCGCACATCAGTCCCGCTAACGCCGAGATGCAAGCCGCGCGCGTCGCCAAGGCGCGCAATGCCTCCGCGGAACAAGTGAAGCAACTGATCTCACAATTTACCGAGCGCCCCGATTGGGGCTTCTTTGGCGAGCCGCGCGTGAATGTGCTCCTGTTGAATGTCGCTTTGGATCAGCACTTCGTTGTTTTGAAATAGCGCGCGGAAAGCGCCGGCGCCTCAGGCAGACGTTCCGATCGCGGAAAGGATCGTTTGCTGCCGGAGGCTCGGCGCCGATGGAGTCGCCAACTAGATCGAAAATTAGAACACTTGAGCTATCGCCTAAAACTTCTCGCTTTCCTGGTCTGCGCGCTGGCGGTCTTTTTCGTCCTCAATACGGGTTATTCCGCTCTGAACACAATTTCGCGTCTAGACGCAGTGGAGGCGGAGCGTGACCGGTGGCAGCGTTCAGCGGAAGTCGTGCAAGCACTGGCCATTAAGCCAGGCGATGTCGTTGCCGACCTGGGCTGCGGTTCGGGATATTTTTCGCTAAAGCTTTCGCCGGCGGCGGGTAAAACCGGCCGCGTCTATGCTGAGGACATCCGGAGATTGCCGCTTGTATTCCTCTGGTTCAGGACCATTTTGAAGAATGAACGCAACATCGCCGTCGTGCAGGGCGATCCGGCGGACCCGCATTTGCCTACGGCACGGGTGAATGAGCTGCTCATTGCGAACACGTATCATGAGCTGACCGATTCCCAAGCGATCCTCGCCCATGTGCGGCAATCGCTCGTTTCTGGCGGCCGCCTGGTGGTGATCGATCGCGCGCCGAACCCCGCCGATAGGGGAGCCACCGGATTGGCCGAACATGAGATTTCGGCCGAGCGGGTGGAAAGCGAACTGCGTCAGGCGCAATTCGAGATCGCCACGCGGCAAGATCGTTTCATCGAAAAAGATCCCGATGACGAAAGCTGGTGGCTCATCGTTGCGCGCAAACCCTAACCTGCCGTGCTTTCTGGGGACAAGTACATGAACTCTCTCTCGCTTTTTGGCTTGATCGCGGTCAGTCTGATGTTGGTGTTTTACTCATTGGAGCGTCGCAGCCGCTGGTATACGCTCGCCTTCGCCGGCGCTTGTGCCTTGGGTTCGGTGTACGGATTCCTTCAGGGAGCCTGGCCTTTTGGATTTGTCGAGGCCGTATGGTCCTTCGTCGCCGTCCGGCGCTGGTGGCTGGGCGCCGTATCCTTGGGCTGAACGCTGCGCCATTTCATCTCCAACCGAGCTCGATAGAATAGGTCTCCATGGCTACCGATCCCCCGCACCGTCCAAGCCCCGAGCAACTGCTGGCGGGAATCGAATTGGAAGAGCTTCGCAAGCGGCGCGGCCGGCTGAAGGTTTTCCTCGGCTACGCCGCAGGAGTAGGCAAATCCTTCCAAATGCTAGACGAAGCCCGCAGGCGCAGCGAGCGGGGCGAGGACGTCGTCGTTTGCGCCCTGCAGCCCGAATATCCCGCCGAAGTTCAATCCCTACTGCAAAAGCTGGAGATCATTTCGGCACTGAAAACCGAAGGGGCGGAAACCATTGACGTCCCCGCCGTGATTCGCCGCCATCCGCAAGTCGCGCTCATCGACGGCCTTGCATATGACAATCCCCGGTCCAGCCCCAATTGCCATCGCTGGCAGGACGTCGAACAGTTGCTCGACGCCGGCATCTCGGTCATCGCCTCTCTAAACCTGCAATATCTCGAGAAACTTCAGGACGAAGTGGAACGCATCACCGGCAAGCGGGCCTCCTGCACAATTCCTCGGGGCTTTCTCGACCGAAGCGCGGACGAAATCGTCGTCGTGGATGCGCCCGCCATCGATAGCCTTTCGCGCGGGGTCTCTGGCGTGGATAGCGCCGCGCGGCTCGCCGCGGAACACAAGCTCTCCCGCTTGCGCGAGCTCGCGCTCTTGGTTGCCGCGAGCGTAATCGACCGACAGCTCGAAACCTACCTGCGTTCCCATGGCATGGATTCCTCTTCGTGGGGCGTGCAGGAGCGCATCCTCGTCTGCGTCACGCCCCGATCCAGCGCTGCCCCAATGCTGGAAAGCGGCCGCCGGAATGCGGATCGCTTCCAAGGCAAGTTCTATGCCATATACGTGCATCAGCCCGTTATCTCGCACGAAGATCGGGCAATTCTGGAACAGAATCTCAGCTACGCGCGCCAATTAGGCGCCGATGTCGAGACCCTCACCGGGCTCGACGCGGCCGAGGCTATTTTGGATTTCGCGCGGGCGAAAGGCATCACGCAGATTTTTGTCGGCCATAGCACGCCAGAAGGAGCTTGGCGCCGCCTCTGGAGTAACTTAATCGAACGCCTCATTCGCTCTGCGGAAGGAATAGATGTCGTCGTCTATCCCCACCAGCCCTGATTCGAGCCGCGATCGCCAGCCGCAGCCTCCGGCCCAACTTCGCGTTTTTCTGGGTTATGCGGCGGGCGTTGGCAAGACGTTCCGCATGCTGGAAGAGGCGCAGCAGCTTAAGCGGCTAGAAAAAGACGTCGTTGTCGGCTACTTCGAGCCGCACGGACGGAAAGACACGATTGCAAAGACCGCCGGACTGGAAATGATCCCCAGAAAAATCATCGCTTATCGGGGTGTCACCCTTCAAGAAATGGATACGGACGCAATCGTTAAGAGGCGTCCGGCGATCTGCGTTGTCGATGAATTGGCGCACACCAACGTGCCTGGTTCGGAGCGCACCAAGCGATGGGAGGACGTGCAGGCATTGCTGGACGCGGGAATTGACGTAATCACGAATATGAATATCCAGCACCTCGAAAGCCTTAACGACAATATTTTTAATATCACCGGCATCCGCGTCCGCGAAACCGTGCCCGATTGGTTTGTGAAGAGTGCCGCCGAAGTGGTGATGGTCGATGCGACAACGGGAGCGCTTTTGAACCGGCTGAAGCGAGGAGATATTTATGCGCCGGAAAAAGCGCAGCGGGCCATGGAGAATTTTTTCAAGGAATCGACGCTCGCAGCCCTGCGCGAGCTTGCTCTGCGGCAAACCGCCCACGAGCTGGAGCGCAGGGAAATCGCCGAAATGCCGGGGCTCGCGGAGGGGCCTTCCGCGGCGGCGTCCCGCCCGGAAAGAGACATTCACGATCGAATTTTGATTTACGTAACCGCGGACCCTTCGACAGCCATGCTCGTCAGGCGCGGCCGCAGAATGGCGGATTATCTCGGCGCGGAGTGCTTTGCGATCTGCGTGCTATCGCGCCAGGACGGCCGCCGTTCCGCAAGTAACATGGAAGGCGCCGAGAAGCATCTGAACTTCGCCCGGAATCTTCATATCGAGACGCGCATCCTGGAGGGCGACGATTGTGCGGAGACCCTCGTCGATTTTGCGCGTCACAATCAGGTCACGCAAATCCTCGTGGGCCGGCCCAAAAAATGCAGCCTGTTGGGCCGCCTGCTCGGCACCGATCTTGTGTTGCGCGTCGTCCGCAAGGCCAACGACATTCGCGTGATCGTCGTCGCCGAACGGCAGCGGCAACCCCAATCTGTCGCGTAATGCGCAGAAGGGCCCGGCGGGGGGTTCCCGCCGGGCCCTTCTGCATTCGTAAAGAGGTCCCCTTAATTATAGACCGTTAGTTCGACGACGTGTAGACCGGCTTGACCGGCTTGGCAACCAGAAACGCAGGATTCGCTCCCGCTTTGGGAGTGAATTTCTCCACGCGTCCGTTGTCAACCTCGGCCAGGTACAGGTTTCCGTCCGAGTCTACGCTCAGTCCATGAACGCCCCACAGGGCGCCCGGGAAATTGCCCATCGCTCCCCAAGCGTACAGCAGGTGTCCCTTCAGGTCCCACTCGACCATTTTGTTGGTGGTGCGATCGAACGTCCAGATGGTGTTGCCGGACCCAATATAGAGAAGGTGCAGGCTCGACGGATTGGCGTCCACCTTCCACTCGTATTGATATTTACCGTTCTCGTCGAAAACCTGTACGCGGTGATTGTTGCGGTCGTTCACGAAGACGTCGTGGGTCTTTGGATCCACCGCCACCCCGTGTACGTTGCTGAAGTAACCGGGCCGCGTTTCCACTGCTTCGTTGTCGCCGCCACCTCGCGGACCGCCCTTCTTGCCCCAATCCATGATGAACTTGCCGTTTTTGTCAAACTTCGCTACGCGTGTCCCGGTGTAGCCGTCGGACACAAAGAAGGTGCCGTTGGGCAGCCAATCGAGATAGGTCGGACGATTAAAGTGCGTGGCGTCCGCGCCTTCCTTCTCTGGCGTGCCGATGGTCTGCAAAAGCTGCTTGCCATCGTGAGTGAATTTGTAGATGACCTGCATGTTGTCGTCTACCACCCAAACGTTCTTGTCTGGATCGTAGGGGCTGATGTAGACCGAGTGGGGCCGCCGGAAGATCTTGTCCCACTGTTTCCACGTTTCGATGATATTGCCGTTCCCATCGACCACCACGAGGCAGTTCTCCCAGTTCGCGTCCACACCCATCTGCCGGTATGGCGGACCCTTTATACCCAGGTCGGGCGCTTTGCCCTCCCAGGAAGTCAGCCATTCGGACGTGTCGTTGTCTGTCCCGCCCGTTCCTGGAGGAGAGGCAGTCGTGGTGTCGCGCCACAAGCCTGCGACCGGAAAGCTGATGCTGGGTCCTACGTCCGGCAGCAACCTCGCTTTAGGCGCCTTCATCGCTGGCAACTCACCGCGGAAGAGCATGTAAACGCGATTGGGGCTTTCCGCAAATACGCCCTCGGCCGCGCCGTAAGTCCACTTCTGGTTTCCGGGTAAAGTGCTAACGTCCTTTGGCCAATCCTTCACCACGTCGTAGGGTCCGTCAACGTCTTCCGCGCCTAATGCTCCCGCAATAGCAGCGAATCCTGCTCCAGGTTTCGCTTGTCCCTCGACCCGCGCCAGTCTGCCGGAGACCAGTAATCCGATCCCCACGCCGACGGCCAACATCAATGTCATCAAACCGACTTTTCGCATAACCCTCCTCCGAAAACGTCCCGCTCTGTTCCTGCTGAGCGCCCTATTTGAATTTTGTGTGTGCCCTGCCTGACAAGCTGAGATCGTCCCGCAAGTCTACATCCGTTGCCCTCGCTGCGTCACTCGTTTTCTTGCTCTACGGCGGGCCAGGCTTGGCCAGACGCGCACGCCGGGTATGGCGATGGTCGCATCTTGCGACATTCCGCTTTTGTTCGGCCCAATGATCTCTGCTAAAATGCCTCCTCCAATCCACAGCAGGAGTTTCCATGGCCCAAAGATGTGAAATTTGCGGGAAAGGCCCGCAATACGGAAATGTCATCAGTCACGCCAACAATACGCGTCGTCGTCGTTGGAACCCCAATCTGCGCCGCGTCCGCGCTCTGGTGAATGGCGCCCGCAAGCGGATGCGCGTTTGCACCAGTTGCCTGCGTTCGGGTCGCGTGAAGAAGGCCGCTTGATTCGCCCGGCTCATCCCCAACGCCCCCAACCCAAGGACTGCGCGTGGTAAGAAAAGTACTAGCCGCGGCGCTTTTGCTTTCGGCGACGGCAATGGCGGGTTGCAAACACGATGCGCCGCCCGGGCCGGACGTCTGGGCGGTAGTCAATGGTGAGCAAATCGACCGTGCCGAAGCGGAGCAGTATTACAAAAGCCGTCTGAATCCGCAGGCGCCTACTCCGTCTCAGGAAGAGGCCCTTTCCCTGACGCTCAACGTCGTCGATGAACTCATCAATAACGATATCCTCATTCAGCGTGCGCGGAAAATCGGCCTGGAAGCCACTGACGGCGAAGTCGAGGATAAGTTCACGGAAGTCAAAAGCCCCTACACCGAGGATGAATTCCAGCGGCAGCTAAAAGAACGCGGCGTCACAACCAACGATTTAAAGGAGAATATCCGCCGCCAGCTTTCGGTCGAAAAGCTATTGAACCGCGAAATCTCGGCGAAAATTTCCATTACCGATCAGGATATTTCCGATTTCTACAACCAGAATCGCGCCCAGTTCAACGTAGCGGAAGCACAATACCGCATCGCCCAAATCCTGGTCACTCCCCGCAAGGATCCGCAGCTTCACAATCGGAAGAACGACGACGCCACCACGGACGTGGAAGCTCGCCGCAAGGCCGCCGCGCTCCTGCAGCAACTTGGCAACGGCTCCGATTTTACGCAGTTGGCCATGGATTATTCCGAGGATCCCGCCACGGCCTCTTCTGGCGGCGACCTGGGTTTTGTTCCCGAGTCTTCCCTCAACCAGAGCGATCCCGAGTTGAAGCGAGCGGTGATCGGACTCAAGGTCGGCGAAATCAGCCCGGTCATCCAGCTTCACGACGGCTATCACATTTTGAAATTGATGGCCAAAGAGACGCCCGGCCAGCGTGAGATTTCCGATTCTCAAGTGCAGCAATCGATTCGAGACACCTTGCGTAGCCGCAAAGAGCAGCTCTTGCGGGCCGCCTATATCGCGGAAGCGCGTAACGAAGCCAAGGTCACCAATTTCTTGGCTCAGCAGGTCATCGAATCCAATGGAAAATTGCCGGAAATTCCCAAGTTTGGGAGCAGTGCTCTCGCGCCCTTGAATCCTGCGGTTCCTTCGCAACCCTGAATCGAAAGCGATCTTCCCCGCGCCTTAATGAATCGCCAAGAGCGCCTCGCCCGCGGCCACGGCTTGCCCTTCACGAACAAATATGCGCCCGACCGTCCCGCTTTTGGAGGCGCGGATTTCATTTTGCATCTTCATCGCTTCCACCACCATCAGCCCTTGATCGGCTTCCACCCTGTCTCCCGCCGAGACCAGAATGCGAATCACTTTTCCTGGCATCGGAGCGCTAACCTCCTGCTGCCCTTCCGCTCCGAAAACCGCAGCCCGGCCGCGCCGCCAAGCGCGAGGATCGGAAATGGAGGCGCGGAATTCGTGTCCGCCGCAGCGCACGAGGATTCCTTCCGCGGCCGGTATCACAACTGCCTCGAATGCGCGGCCGTTTATGATGATCGAGTAGGTGTTGGGAGCCACTTCCAAGGCATCGATTTGCGCGCTCTCGTCTCGCACGCCAAATTGATTCGCGCCGGTGCGTAGGATTTCAATCTGGCGAACGAGAGTTCCAATGCGAACCTCCACTTTCATTTGACAAGCCTCACAGCGAGGCCTCGGAAAAGCCCGCCCGGCAAATCCCTGCGAGAGGCCATTCCATAGTCAGCGGTCGGGAGTGCGCGAGATTTGCTCGCGCCTTCCCTCTTCCCGCCAGCGCGAAACAGGCTGCGCACACTGGTCGTTCGCAGGCCCGGATTGTCCCACGTGCCATAGGGCGGCGGCGATCATGGCGGCCTCTCTCTCCGGCGCCTCGCTGGCGGCGCGGGGAGCTACAAGAGCGGCGAGGCGTTCATCGAGCCAGCGCGTGTGAATGGCGCCATTGTGGAAATCGCTTTCCGAAAGAATTCTTTGGAAAAGCGCCGTATTGGTGCGGATCCCCATGACCTCCAGTTCTTCGAGCGCCCTCTTGAGCCGCGCGAGTGTTTCCGCGCGATCGGCGCCCCAGGCAATCAATTTTGCGAGCAGCGGATCGTAGTCGCTGGGGACGGTCCAGCCCGAATAGATGCCCTCGTCCAAACGAATCCCCGGCCCATGCGGAGCGCGCCAGGAAACGATTTGCCCTGCCGAAGGAAAGAAATGGTTTTCCGGATCCTCCGCGTAAATGCGGCATTCCATGGCGTGCCCGCGCAAGCTGAGGTCTTCCTGCCGGAAAGGCAAAGCTTCGCCTGCCGCCACGCGCAGTTGCAGATGGACCAGATCGAGCCCGGTGACTGCTTCCGTCACCGGATGCTCCACCTGGAGTCGCGTGTTCACCTCGAGGAAATAGAAGTTCCGCTCCGCATCCACCAAAAACTCGGCCGTTCCCGCATTGCTGTAGCCCGCTTCCCGCGCCAGCCGAACGGCCGCCTCGCCCATCGCCCGGCGCAATTCGGGAGTCACAAAGGGTGACGGTGCTTCCTCGATCACCTTCTGATGGCGCCGCTGTACCGAGCATTCGCGCTCGCCAAGATAAACGACGTTCCCCCGTGCATCGCCGAAGATCTGTATCTCGATGTGACGCGGCCGGTCCAGATATTTCTCGATATAAAGGCGCGCATCGCCGAACGCATTGAGCGCCTCGGAAGCTGCATCGCGCCACGCCGCCGGAAGCTCGTTCGCGCTCACAACCGTGCGCATGCCCTTGCCGCCGCCCCCGGCGACCGCTTTCAGCAATATGGGGTAGCCCATCTCGCCGGCAATGCGGGTTGCCGCCTCCATCTGCGGGATCGGTTCGCGCACCCCGGGGACCATGGGGACGCCGGCCTTGTAAGCAATTTGCCGCGCAGCCGTTTTTGAACCAAGCTGCTCCATTGCCGACGCCGACGGGCCTACAAAAGTGATGCCCGCATCGGCGCAGGCGCGCGACAACTCGGGATTTTCGGCCAGAAAGCCATAGCCCGGATGAACCGAGTCGCATCCCGCCCGCCGCGCAATTTCCATAAGCTTATCGATCCGCAAATAGCTCTCGCGCGCGGCAGCCGGCCCGATGGGATAGGCTTCGTCGGCCATGCGCACGTGCAGGCTGGCGCGATCCACTTCGCTGTAAATCGCGACGCCCGCGATGCCCAGGTCGCGGCAGGCGCGCAGAATGCGCACCGCAATCTCCCCGCGATTGGCAATGAGCAGCTTTTTGAACATGCTTCGGCAGCCGAATGCAGGGGCATTCTAGCATTTACCTCTTGCATCCCCTGAGATATGGAGAGCGGGCTAAAGCGGAATATTGCCGTGTTTCTTCTTCGGGTTTTCGTCGCGCTTATTCTCCAGCGAGCGCAACGCGACGATCAGCCGCCTGCGCGTTTCGCGCGGCTCGATCACGGCGTCGATGTAGCCCCGCTCCGCGGCAATATAGGGATTTGCGAAGCGAGCTCGAAACTCCGCGATCTTTTGCTCGCGCAGCCGTTCGCGCTCCTCCTCCGGCGCACTCTCGATCTCGCGCTTGTAGACGATGTTGACGGCGCCTTCCGGTCCCATCACCGCGATCTCCGCCGTCGGCCAGGCGAAATTCACGTCCGTGCGGATGTGCTTGCTGGCCATGACGCAATACGCCCCGCCATACGCTTTTCGCGTGATCACCGTCAGTTTAGGCACGGTGGCCTCGGCAAAAGCGAAGAGCAGCTTGGCTCCGTGACGGATAATGCCTCCAAATTCTTGCTGCGTGCCCGGAAGGAAGCCGGGCACGTCTTCAAACGTGATCAGCGGAATATTGAAGGCGTCGCAGAAGCGCACGAAGCGTGCGCCCTTCACCGACGCATTGATATCCAGCACGCCTGAGAGTACGGCCGGCTGGTTCGCTACGATGCCCACGGGCCTGCCATCCATGCGTGCAAATCCGATCACCAGATTTTTCGCGAAATGTTCTTGAACTTCAAAGAAATAGTGGTCGTCCACAACGCTGTGAATGGCCTCTTTGATGTCATAGGGCACCCGCGCGTCGCCGGGAACCAGTTCATCGAGCGAAGCGTCCGCTCGTTCCGCGGGATCGTGGCAAGCGCGCCGTGGCGGATCGTCAATATTATTCGACGGCAAAAAGCTGAGCAGTTCGCGAATCATCGCCAAGCAATCGGCGTCGTCGTGCGCGGCAAAGTGCGCCACACCACTGGTGGCGTTGTGCGTCATGGCCCCGCCGAGTTCGTGCTTGGAGACCTCCTCATGCGTCACCGTCTTGAGCACGTCGGGGCCGGTCACGAACATGTAGGAAGTTTCGGCGGTCATGAAAATGAAATCCGTGATCGCCGGAGAATAGACGGCGCCGCCGGCGCAAGGGCCAAGAATGGCGCTGATCTGCGGGATCACGCCGCTCGCCAGCGTATTGCGCAGAAAAATATCCGCGTATCCGGCCAGCGACATCACGCCTTCCTGGATGCGCGCCCCGCCGGAATCGTTCAGCCCGATCACCGGCGCGCCCGCGTGCATGGCCAGATCCATCACCTTGCAAATTTTCGAAGCGTTGGCCTCCGATAGCGATCCGCCGAAAACGGTGAAGTCTTGCGCAAAAACGTAAACCAGCCGGCCATCGATCCGGCCATACCCGGTGACGAATCCATCGCCGGGCGGACGCTGTTGTTCCATGCTAAAATCCACGCAGCGGTGAGTCACGAACTTGTCCAGTTCCTCGAAGGTGCCTTCATCGAGCAGAAGGGCGATTCGTTCGCGCGCCGCCAGCTTCCCCGATTTGTGCTCGCGTTTGCGTCTTTCCGCGCCTCCGCCTTCTTCCGCGGCCGCGCTGCGGCGGCGCAGTTCCTCGATTTCCTGTCGCGGTTTTTCCTTGCCAGCCATGCGGGTTCCTCGCCGTGGGATTCTAACTCAGCGCCGCTCGAAGTATCTGTAATCGTATGAACTGGGAAGTGACGGAGGGGTCTTGCCGCCGATTGCCCCGGTCGCCTATGGGGAATCGCTGCGAGGCTTAGCTTGGGGCGAGCTGTCCCCGCCGAAGATCAGCACGGCCAGATGCGTGGCGATGTAGATGGTGCCCACCAGCCACAGCATCCCCGTGAGCAACTCGGCGAGTGTCGCGAGTGCCCGCATCGCGGGATTCGCCATGCGGGAAATCCTGATCGTGACGCCCACCAGAACGATCACCGATCCCAGCGTAAGCGTCACGGCGAGCGCGAAAACAGCCACCAGCGCGGCCCATTTCAGCAGACCCGCCTCTTTCGCCCAGTTCCTCACGCCACTTCCTCATGCCCGCTTTCGCACGAAGTTCAGCGCAGGCCGGACCAATCGTCCGCGATCAGGATGGAATTGCTGGGATTGGAGGGATCGTATTTGACACTGGCGGGTAGCCCCGTGATGATGCGGTCCAGTCCGGCGTGGCCGTCGAGGCTGGTAATATCCTGCGCGGTTTCGTAGCTCACCCCGGAAATCGAATAGCTGTAGCAGACCAGCTTGCGACGGCCATCGGCCTGTTCCTTCTTTTCCCGCGGCACCGCGTCTTCGGCTACTTCAACGAGATCGGTAATCTGACCTTCTACGATGCGGCCGACTTGATTCAGGTAGGCACGTCTTTGCCTCTCCGCTTCGTCCGGGTGCGGCGACCGTCCTAGCAAACGAGAGATAAAGGCGCCTGCCACGACGCCCAATCCGGTCGCTCCCAGCATAAACATGCGCCAATCCCAGTTCGTATGTTTCAACGCGCGGCTTTGCGCACCGAAGGCTCGACAATATTGCCGAGTACCTCGTGCGCTTTCTCCCAGTCTTTGAGGAATCCCTGAAGCCCTTTATCGGTCAGCGGATGCTGGAACAATTGCTGGAACACCTTGAAAGGCATGGTGCCGATATGCGCGCCCATCTTCGCCGCTTCCACCACGTGCATCGGGTGGCGCAGGCTCGCAGCCAGCACCTGTGTCGGATAATTGTATGCGCGATAAATTTCTAGAATGTCGCTGAGGAGCGTCAGCCCGTTTTCGGAGATGTCGTCCAGCCGCCCGATGAATGGGCTCACGAAATACGCTCCCACTTTGGCCACCAGCAGCGCCTGCGTCGCCGAGAAGCACAGGGTCACATTCACTCGAATGCCCTCTTTCGAAAGAATGTGCAGAGCCCGAACGCCATCCGGAATCAGCGGAATCTTGACGACGATATTCGGATGCCAAGTAGCGATTTCCCGCGCTTCCCGTAAAATGCCTTCGGTATCCGTGGAGACCACTTCCGCATTCACCACGCCATCTTTCACAATTTCGCAAATGTCCAGAATATGGGCGCGAAAGGGCCGGTTCTCCTTGGCCACCAGGGTGGGGTTTGTTGTGATTCCATCCACTAAGCCGAGCGAGACGCCTTGCCGGATCTCTTCCAGATTTGCCGTATCGAGAAAAATCTTCATAATGCGGACCCCCGTTCGCTATTCTAGCCCTTTTTTTGATGCCCCAATTTTTGCGCGGTTCCGTCCCGCGTGCAACCTTGCGATTGCCGCCTTGTTCCGGCCCGGCAACCCTCGGCGTCGTAACTTACGGAAAAGACTCGCTACGGCGCCCGCTTACGCGCCGGCACCGCCGGTTCGTTCCACAATGCCGCTATCAGGTGCATCACCCAGATCAGTGCGGAGGCCAGGCCCAGGATGACCGCGCCTAGCATGAAAAAGTGGAAGGTTCCCATGCGCATTCCAAGGCGCGGGAATGGTATCTGCAGAATGGCGTAAATCGCCGTCACTACAAGCCATGAGGTAAGCGTGCAAGCGAAGAGATGCGAGGGATGCCTTCGAAACCGATAAACGGGAACAAGCAGGAGAAGGACGGCCAGCGCCCCTGCCGCCAAGTTTCGCAGCTGTGCCATCTGGTCAAGTGTCGGAACGCGATTAGCTACCAGCAGCCAGGCGATCGCCACGCCCGATAAAGCCGCGCCGATGATCAGCCCAGTCCACAGCGTGCTCCGGGCTAAGTGGACGTGCGCACCTTTCGGCAGAGGGGGCATGGGGTCCTCGCCTCGAACGCGGGCTATGGCCCGGGAACTTGAGCCTCTACTGCCGCGCTGAGAGGGCTTTCATTGCCTGCTTGGTCTACCGCTCCCACTCGATAGAAATAGCCTTTTCCCGGTACCACGGACATATCACGGAATGTCGGCGCGGACAAGGGCTCCGTGTTCAGCTTTTGCCCCGGCGTATCGGCCTGGTCGCTTCGATAGACGTTGTATCCCGCCAAATCCGTTTCCGTATTGATCGTCCAAGTAAATTCGATGGAGGCCGGTGTTCCGTCGGTTGCCTGCACGGCGACGGCCTCTAATCCCCGCGGAGTTGCCGGCGGAAAAATATCCTTCGCGGTAAGAATGGCCGGCGCCGAATCAGCCGATTCCACGATCTCGGCGCCGAATTGCACGGCCTCACGAACGCTATAGAAATAGGTATGCCCAAACTGAAAACTGGTATCGCGGTATCGCATCTCCGTCGTTTGCGCGAGCAATACCGGCGGCGCGACCAGCTTGGCTTGAGAAGGATCGGAGACCGCCGCCTGCGCCGTCGTGGGATCGACCTCCGCGCGATAAATATGAAATCCGGCGGGCTTGCCCGCGGAAGTTCCGGGCTGTTGCGGAAGGCTCCAATCGAGCACGAGAGCTGTTTCCGTCAGCGTGACGCGCAAATCCCGGACCGTCGCGGGCGGCGAATAGACCCGCATTGTGACCGGATTGGAATCCGCCGACTCCTTCGTCCGGGATATGCTCGTGCGCACCGTATAGACCAGCTCCGCACCGGCGTCGCTCGATAGCTCGCTGGGATCCAGCTTGTCGGGAAACTCGATGCGGCCGTTCTTCTGGTACTGTGGCAGAGCGTCGGAGGGGATCGAATCCACCAGCCGTCCCGGGCTTCTTTTCTTCGCCCCGCCTTTCGGAGCGGCAGCCGCGCCCTGTCCAGCCGCATTGCGGTAAATCTCCACGGACGGCATGTCCGTAAGCGGCTGCTGGTCGATCGAGGTCGTCGGCAGCGTGAAGGTTAAAATTACCGTATCGCCCACCACGCGAGCACTCAGATTGGTTACTGCCACTGGAATAATTGGATGACGCGGAGTCGGAACCTCCGGCGAGGCACAGCCAAATAGGAAGGCTCCGAGCGTGATTGCCAGCGCTGATTTACAGGCTCGCATCGGTCGAGAGAGTCGCGCCATGGCAAATGTCAGGCGCTGGGCCTGTCTGGGCCGCTCCACACCGGCGTTGCGCCTCGCAAGGCATGATCGGTGCGGAGATCAGAGGATATAACGGCTCAAATCCTGATTCTTGGCGATATCGGCAAGCTGTTTGGATACATAAGAAGCGTCGATCTTGACGGTTTTCTTCTTTAGCTCCGGCGCTTCGAAGGAAATTTCATCCAGCACGCGCTCGAGTATGGTATGCAGGCGCCTCGCGCCGATATTTTCCGTCTGCTCATTGACCATGACGGCAAAGCGCGCCAGGCTGGCGATGGCATCGTCGCTGAAACTCAGCTTGACGCCTTCGGTCTCCAGCAGCGCCACGTATTGCTTGATCAGCGCATTCTTCGGCTCCGTCAGGATGCGCACGAAGTCTTCTTCGGTCAGCGCGCTCAGTTCCACGCGCAGCGGCAGGCGGCCCTGCAATTCCGGTATCAGATCGGAAGGCTTGGTGATGTGAAACGCGCCCGCGGCGATGAACAGGATGTGATCGGTGCGCACCATCCCATACCGCGTATTCACCGTGGTGCCCTCCACGATCGGCAGGATGTCCCGTTGCACGCCTTCCCTCGATACGTCCGGTCCGTGGCCGCTCTCCCGTCCCGCAATTTTGTCGATCTCGTCGATGAAGACAATGCCCATCTGCTCGGCCCGCTCGGTGGCAATGCGCGTGACGTGATCCATATCGATCAGCTTGTTCTCTTCTTCCTGGATCAGGTAGTCGAACGCCTCCGACACCGTCATCTTTCTCTTTTTCTTTTGCTGGCCGAAAAAGCCGGAGAGCATGTCCTTGACGTTGATGTCCATCTCCTCGATGCCTTGATTGGAGACGATTTCAAACGCCGGCATCGAGCGCTCCCGCACTTCCACTTCCACCATGCGCTGGTCGAGCTTGCCTTCGCGAAGCTGCGCCCGCAGCTTGTCCCGCGTGCGCTCTGTTTCCCGCCGCGTGCTTTCGGCCAAGGCGTGGCCCCCATCCGCCGGAGGAGGCGAAGGCGGCAGCAGCAGATCGAGCAGCCTCTCTTCCGCCGCTTGTTCCGCGCGTTCCGCGACTTCATCCAGCTTCTCCTCGCGGACCATGTCGATGGCCGTTTCCACCAGATCGCGGATCATCGATTCCACGTCCCGGCCGACGTAGCCGACCTCCGTATATTTTGAAGCTTCCACCTTTACGAAAGGGCACCCTGCCAGCCGAGCCAGGCGCCGCGCGATTTCCGTCTTTCCCACGCCGGTAGGGCCGATCATCAAGATGTTTTTCGGAAGAACTTCCTCCGCCATCTCGGGCGGAAGTTTCTGCCGCCGCACGCGATTGCGCAGCGCAATGGCCACGGCCCGCTTCGCCGCCGCCTGCCCCACAATGTACTTGTCGAGCTCCACGACGATTTCTCGTGGCGTCAACTCGTCGAATGACGGGGGCGCTTCCGGTTCCGCTTGCCGCTGTTCCCCGGGTAGATAGATCACCATGTCTTTAGGTTCCGACTTCACAATTCTTCTACGGTGAAATTGTTATTTGTATAGATGCAGATTTCGCTGGCGATGCGCATCGCTTCTTGCGCGATCTCCTTCGCCCCCAGCTTGCTGTGCTTTGCCAGAGCTCGCGCCGCCGCCAGCGCGTACGGGCCGCCCGAGCCAATGGCGCACAATCCGTCATCCGGCTCGATCACATCCCCATCTCCCGAAAGTACAAACGTGCCTTTGGCGTCCGCCACCACCAGCAAAGCCTCCAAGTGCCGGAGGGCGCGGTCTTTGCGCCACTCTTTCGCCAGCTCCACCGAGGATTTCGCCAGGTTTCCGTGATGCTCCTGCAGCTTGCCCTCGAAGCGCTCGAAAAGCGACAGTGCGTCCGCCGTGGAGCCCGCGAATCCCGCTAGCACCTTATCATTGAACAGGCGCCGGATCTTCCGTGCCGTATGTTTCATCACCTGCTGTCCCATGGTCACTTGGCCGTCCCCCGCCATCACCACTTTATTATCGCGTCGCACGCATAAGACTGTGGTGCCGTGCATCCGCGCACCCGATCGATCCGTTGGCATTCGTAAATTATACCGCGCGCCGGAACGCCGTGCCCCCAACAACTATTTTTTGTTCTTGCGCAACTGGCCGAAGCGCTGATCGAGCGACTCGCGCGTAAAAAAGTCCGCCGGCAGATCGACATCGTACGAGCAACTGTCGAGAAATACCCCGTACACCTGCCGCCCGTTCAGAAACCGGGATTCACGAAACGCAGTCTGAATGCCGTCGATAAGATGATAGGTCGTGTAATACACGCTGCGCTCCGTCTTTTGGCCGGTCTTCGCATCGCGCTCGAGCAGCACCGAGCGGATCGGCAGATGATCGCTGCGCCCGAGGGCGATGCGCAGCGTGCGTCCTTCGCGGTCGCCGATCTCCACCCAGTCCGCCTCTTTCAAATCCACCACGTCGCTGCCGCCGTAGCGAAAAAAAAGGCCGTCGTCGTTCATGCGGTTTCTCAGCACGTTGCCCATCTGCATCTTGAGCTGGTCCTCATAGTCGGCCATATCCGTGGCCGGAACCTCCGAGACGCCGCCGCGGTCGAGTGTCCAGCCCTTATCGCCGGCATAAATATCGACGATGATCCCCTTCGGCCCGTATTCCACGCGTTCCTTATCGGGCATCTCGCGGTACTCGCGAATTTCCAGATAGCCGCCAATCTCGCCGGAATGTTGAAACTGCGCGTAGCGGCCGGAGCAGTCTGAATTATGCACATTCAAGTAGGCCGCGCCGCCCAGCCCTTCAATCGCCTGCTGCAGGAGCCCTTTAGCTTTGGCGGCGCTCGCCGCGGGCATTATTTCGTCCGGATTATTTTGGGCCTGCGCCCCGGGTAGGAGGAGCAGCATGGCGATACCCGCCACGATGCACGCCACTTCCAGCGCGAATTTCCTTCTCATCATCCGCACAGCACCGCTCCTCCATTTACATTGAGTACTTCTCCGGTCACGAAGGTTGCCAGATCGGAAGCCAGAAAGAGGATCGGCCCGGCAATTTCCGCGGGCGTGCCCACGCGCCCCAGCGGAATGGCCGAAGTCGCGAATTTCGCGCCCGCCTTCGTCGACAGCACCGGCCGCGACATCTCCGTATCCACCCACCCCGGAGCCACGCAGTTCACCAGAATCCCATGTTGTGCCAGCTCCGTCGCCAGCGACTTCACCAGGCTGATCACGGCGCCTTTGCTGGCCGCATAGTGAGAATGGAATGCTTCCCCGCGCTGACCTGCCGTCGAGCTGACCACAATGATCCTGCCGCTCTTCTGCGCGATCATTTGCCCCGCGGCATAATGCGTAACGCCGTACGCGCTCTTTAGATTCACTCGAATCATCTCGTCCCAGTCGCGCTCGCCCAGTGACTCGATGGGAGCGTCTTCTGCATTCCACATGCCCGCGTTCACTACCACGATATCGAGCCGTCCCAGCCGTCCGATAACATAGGACACCAGCTTCTTCGCTTCCGCCATCCGCCCCAGGTCGGCCTTTAGCGATTCAATGCGCGTGCCGTGTTTCCGCGCCTCCATCTCCACCTGCGCCGCCGCTTCGCGCTGCCGATGAAAGTTGAAGACCACATCGGCTCCCGCCTCGGCGAAGAGTTTCACCGTGGCCGCCCCGATTCCGCGTGACCCGCCCGTCACCAGCGCCGCTTTTCCGGCCAGCGAAATCATCGCGAGGAGTTGGGTCGCCGGGCGCGGCGCCGAGCCTTCTGACCGCGCGGCTTCGGCGCTTTCACGACGCCTTGCGCTTCTCTCACCAGCCGCCGAAAAAGCGCCGCGGCAAAACGATCGCCCGGCATACGCTCGGGATGCCATTGCACGCCCACCATCCACGCCGGCCCGGTCGTCCACTCCACCGCCTCGATGACGCCATCCGGTGCGCGAGCCGCCACCCGTAGGCCGCGTCCTGGCGTGCGCACGGCTTGGTGATGCGAACTGTTTACGCGCGCGCTCGGGCCGCCCGCGAGTTCGGCGAGACGCCCGCTTTCAACCCGAATGGGATGCAGCGCTTCGCTCCGCCCGGCGCCCCCGTCGTGGTCTCTTGCGCTCCGTACCTCGCTCGGAATGTCCTGCACCAGCGTGCCGTGCAGATGCACGTTCAGGAGTTGCGCACCGTAGCAGATCGCCAAGACCGGCTTGCCCGTCGCGAAGGCATGATCGAGCAATTGGTCATCGGTATGCTCGCGCCGTTTATCGGGAGTTGCATTTTGCGGATGCCCGGCGCTGCCAAAGCGTCGCGGTTCTATATCCGCGGGACTGCCAGGCAGCACAAATCCGTCGAGCGATTCCGCCATCCGCGCCAGTGTCGCAGGGGGAAGTGCGAGCGAGATCTCCACCGGTTCGCCGCCCGCTTCTCGGACGGCGCGAAGATACTTGTTAGACGCCTCGCGGTGTTCCTGTCCTTCTTCGACAAAAGTCCGCCAAGGCACGCCGATCCGTGGCCGGCGATTTTTGTTCGTTTTCACGGCAGCGTATCCTAGCATCCGGCTTTAAGCGTGGGCAAACCAGTCCCGGCTTCCAGTCTCAGGGCGCTAGAGCCTTTCGCGCTGCTTCCGCGCACTGCATTGCTGATCGTGCGTCCCAGGAGCGGCGCAAATCTCCCACCAGATAAAGCGAACCCGTCGCGAACACCACGTCGTCGGGTTTGGCGATCTCCAGCCCGCGCTCAAGCGCCGCTCCCGGTTCGCGGACCACTTCGACGGATTTCGCCAGGTGCGACGTCATTTCCAAAAGCGCATCCGCTGAGAGCGAACGCGGCTGCGGCGACTGGGTCAAAATGACGCTGGCCGCCCGCGGAAAAAGCAGCCCGGCAACTTCATCGATGGCTTTATCGCGCATCGCGCCGTAGATCAGGTGAATGCGCCGGCCGGCCAAGTGCTCAAGCCAGAAAGCCAGCAACTCGCGCGCGCCCGCCGGATTGTGCGTCCCGTCGAGGTAAACCGCGGGCCGCTCCTGCAGCCGCTCCAGGCGACCCGGCCAGCGCACCGACGCGATCCCGCGCAGTATCGCGTAGTCTGTAATCGCAAATCCGCGGTGCGCCACCAGGCGCGCGGCCGCGATGGCCGTAACCGCGTTGCGCACCTGAAAGCGCCCCGCCAGCGGCAGCGCGATTTCCATTTCTTGCATTGAGCCGGCTCCCAACTTGTCCGATAGGACCACCCTGAAACGATAACATCCGCCTGCCGCGCTCATGAGCGAAACTCGGCACTCTTCATCGATCTCCACCAGGCGCGCCCGCTGTTCCGCGGCCCGGCGCCGAATCACTTCCCTCGCTGCCGGATTCTCCGCCGCGCTCACGACCCATCCTTCTGGCTTGATAATGCCCGCCTTTTCCGCGGCGATCTCCTCGATGGAATGTCCCAGAAAACTCTCATGGTCGAAATCAATTTGCGTGATCACGGCGACCTCGGGAACGATCACATTGGTCGAATCCAGCCGCCCGCCCAGGCCCACTTCAATCACCGCCATGTCCGCCCCTGCGCGCGCAAAGAAATCAAATGCCATGGCCGTAACGCACTCGAAGTAGGTCGGATGGGCCGCAATTGTCCCCAAAGCCAGCAATTCCTCGATGACCGCCAGAACTCGCCTGAACGATTCCGCGAACTGCTCGTCGGAAATTTCCGCGCCGTCCAGCTGAATCCGTTCATTGATGCGCAGGAGGTGCGGAGACGTGTACAGCCCGCAGCGCAGCCCGGAGGCTTGCCCCGAGGCTTGCCTGGAAGCCCGCCCGGAGGATTGGAAGATGCTCGCCAGCATCGCCGCCGTCGAGCCCTTGCCATTCGTTCCCGCAATGTGTACGGAAGCGTAGGCTCGTTCCGGATGTTCCATCCGCTCACAAAGGGCGCGGATATTGTGCAAGTCGAATTTGGCGGCTCGCGCCTGCTGTGGCGAGGCAAGCTCGCGCCCCAGCGTCAGCAGGTATCGCACGGCCTCGTTGTAGTTCATCGGGGAAGCTAAGCGAGAAAGGAGTCCAGAGCGCTGGCGATATAACTCTTCAGCTCTTTGCGGTGCACCACGGCATCCAGGAATCCGTGCTCCAGCAGAAATTCCGCGCGCTGGAATCCCTCCGGCAATTTCTGCCGTATGGTTTGCTCGATCACGCGGGGTCCGGCGAAGCCGATCAGCGCGCCCGGCTCGGCGATGTTCAAATCCCCGAGCATGGCATAGCTGGCGGTGACGCCGCCGGTCGTCGGATCGGTGAGCACCGAAATAAACGGCACGCCGACTTCATCGAGCTGCGCCAGCGCCGCCGAAACTTTCGCCAATTGCATCAGGCTGAGCGTGCCTTCCATCATCCGTGCGCCGCCTGAGCAGGAAACAATCACCAGTGGCATCTTGCGCTCGACGCAGCGCTCGACCGCCCGCGTCACTTTTTCCCCCACCACCGCTCCCATCGAGCCGCCGATAAATCCGAACTCCATCGAGCAGCAGATCACCGGCCGTCCCGCCAGCAGCCCTTCCGCCGCGATCACCGCGTCATTCATGCCCAGCTTCCGCCGCGCCTCTTTCAGCCGGTCGCCGTAAGGACGCGTATCGGCAAAGTGCAGCGGATCGTTTGAGGCAAGCTGCGCGTCGTGTTCGATCCACCGGCCGTCCAGGAGCAGCTCCAACCGCTGGCGCGCGTTCAGCCGGAAATGGTACTGGCATTTCGCGCACACCTGCGCGTTCGCCTCGAGGTCTTTCTTCCAGACGATGGCACGGCAGCCCGTGCACTTCGTCCACAACCCCTCCGTCTTTACGCGCCGCTCGTCGGGAGGCGTAGCTTGCTCAATCGATTTTTTCGAGCGCTTGAACCAGGACATAGCCCTCTTCGATTTCGCCACATCTGCCTCGGACCATCAGTAGTCGATTCCCCGTTGGGCGAGAATTCCTTTGGTATAGGGATGTTTCACTTCCCGCATTTCCGTCACCAGGTCGGCCGCTTCCACCAGCGCGGGATGCGCGTTGCGCCCCGTGCAGATCACGTGCACGCCCTCCGGCCGCGCCTTCAGCGCCGCTACCACTTTTTCCGCCTCCAGCATGCCATAGCTGATTACGTAATTGATCTCATCGAAGATCATCAGATTGTAGCGCCCGCTCTGCATCTGCGCGCGGCCAAACTCCCAGGCCTCTTCGCAAAGCCGCACGTCCTCGGGATCGGTCTCCGCACCGCCAATCTTCACGAACCCGCGGCCCATGGCCCGAATCTCGATATATTCCTTGCCCAGCATCTCCGCCGCGTCCAGCTCCCCGTAATGCCAGGAACCCTTGATGAACTGCACCATCAGTACGCGCAGCCCTTGCCCCACGGCGCGAAACGCCGTGCCCAGCGCGCAAGTCGTCTTGCCCTTGCCCGGACCGGTATAGACAATCAGTAAGCCTTTTTGTTCGGCCATAAACCGCGGCGGCGGTCACCGCATAAGGAGAACGAATAGTGCAGGCGCCTCGGCGAAAGGTCAAGCGCGGCAACACGCCGATGCAAGGCGGGACGGCGCTTGTCAGCTGTCCAGGTTGGCCATTAAATTGGCCAAAAGATCCGCTGTGGCGAATACGCGAGAACTCTTCACGGATACGCCAAAGGGCCTGCGCCGGTCGCTGACGTACGACAGCGAATATTCGCTGCCGCCAAACAGCTTCTCGAAAAATCCCTCGAACTCCGCGCGCAGCGCTTCGCGAGTGGCATCGTCATGGGGAGCCAATAGGCGGTCGTTTATGAACAACTCCATCTCCCGGCCATTGAACCCCAGCGTTCCTTTGAGCCGAGGTTCCTTTTCCAGGCGCTGGCAGGCAACCGCCGCCGCGCGCATCGCCTGGCATAGGCGATCCTGATTGCTGCCGTTCAGCGCCGCCTTGCGGTTATAGCGAACTCCCATGCGCTCGTCGGTATTATCCACGCTGTAATTGGCCTGATGGCCGACCAGAACCACTCCCGGGCCCGCATGAACGTGCCGGTAATCGGCAACGTCCAGCAGCAGTTCTTCAAACACTTGCTCTTGAATCCAGCCGTGAAACACCGGAATCAGCGGTTCCAGAGCCACTTCCTCCGGCTTGCTGACCAGCAGTTTGACGTTCACGTGCTGAAGCTCCATCGATGGCCTCACACGCTGACCGGCTTGCCCATTCGCTGATAGCAACTGTGGGCTGCCTCGATAAAGAGGTGAGCTTCGTCGATCAGATAGCGTGCGGAGTCGGCCGTGTGAGGCTGCTGATTTCTTTGCTGCGCGGCAAACAAATAGTGGGCGAATTTTCCGCCCGCGAAAGGATCGAAGAATTTCTGCGTATCGTAAAACCGAATCCGGAATTCTCCCACGATCTGATCGCTATCCTCCGAGACGTTCGGATCTTCGAGCTTCACCAGTCCTCTGGCGGCATGCACCATCGCCTCGTAGGCAAGCTTCCCGGCCTGCTCCGCCTGCCCCTTCTCCCATGCCAGCTGGGCCTCGAAGACCTCCCTTTCCGCGCCCGCCAGATCGAAATCGGCGGCAGATATCACTTCTCCCGCGCACTCGCCCACCCCGAGATCCTCCAGGCTATATTCCCGGGGATCGCCCCAATCCGTGAAGATCGAACGATCCGCCGGATCGGCGGCAGGGCGCGCCAGATCCTCTAGGAGACCCTTCAACTCCACTTTGCCGATGCGCTTGATGAACTCCTTGAATTCTTCGCCGTCTTTGCGTCCCGTTGCGTACCGATCCGCCAGCCGCCTTACAACCTCCGGAATGCGCTTCGACGGGATGGCCATTACAGGCATGCCATAAGAGCCCCCGTTGTGTGTCCACTCCCCGCCGAGAACCACCTGGAAGTGAGGCACCGCATATCCCGCCATCTTGCGGCTTACGCCATAAAACCCCAGGTCGGCAACGTGGTGCTGGCCGCAACTGTTGAAGCATCCGCTGATCTTGATATGCAGACTCTGGACGGCCTCGTCGAGCTGAAAATTCTTTTCCGCTAGCGTCTTGCGCAACTCCGCCGCCAGGCCCCGCGAAGATGAAATTCCCAGCTTGCACGTATCCGTACCCGGGCAAGTGACGATATCCACGATCGTTTCCGCGCCCGGATCGGCCAGACCGGCGCCCTGAAGCGCCTGGTGGAGTTGAGCGAGGTCGCTATCGCTGATCCAGCGCAGCACGATATTTTGTTCCACGGTTGTGCGAATCGTTTCTTTGGTGAACCGCCGGGCGATATCCGCCAGCGCCCGAAGTTGGTTGGCGGTAATATCGCCCAGCGGAAGCGCGATGGTCGCCACGGAATAGCCCGCCTGCTTTTGCCGGCGAATGTTCGTCTTCGCCCAGCGCTGAAAATCAGACGACCCCAAAAGCGGCCGTTCGCCCGCGGGCTTGAGCGGCGATTCCTTGAATTCGGCCGCGCCCTCGAGATATTCGGTCCAGCGGGGATCGGGCGGCAGGCTTTTGCGCTCCTCCCAAACAAGCTCCCGGAATTTCTCGATTCCCAGATCCTGAATCAGAAACTTGATCCGTGCCCGGCTGCGGTTTTTCTTTTCCCCGTACTTGGCGAAAACCCGTGCAATGGCCTGCGCCACCGGCAACAGTTCTTCTGGCGGAAGAAACGGGTCGAATAGCTTCGCCTGATAAGGGACAGCGCCAAGCCCGCCGCCCACATACGTTTCAAAGCCGGTCTTCCGCTCCCCGTGTTCGCTGCGTTGCACGGCGATCAAGCCCATGTCGTGCATGCTCGTCAGGCCGCAGGCGTGCTGGGCGCAGCCGCTGAATGCGTGCTTGAATTTTCTGCCAAAATTCTGGCAATCGGGATGTCCCAGCAGGAACTTGGAGAGAGAACGCGCGAAAGGCGTGACGTCGAATACTTCGTCCGGGCATACGCCCGCGTAAGGGCAGGCCGTGACGTTGCGCACCGAGTTTCCGCACGCTTCCCGCGTGGTGATGCCCGCCGCGGCCAGCCGCCGCATTACGCTCGGCGTATCTTCGATGTGTACGTAGTGCAGCTGAAAATCCTGCCGCGTGGTCACGTGCGCGATGCCGTCGGAATATTCCTCCGCCAGTTCGGCAAGCGTCTCCAGTTGCGTGGCGTTCAGTCCGCCGGCGGGAATCTTGATGCGCTGCATCCCCGGCGCGTCCCACATGGTGTGGGGGCCTTTGGTCAGCTCCCCGGAGGGATAAGCGATCTCTTGAACTGCCTTGCCATTGTGTCTCTGGCCGTTATCGTACCGCTGGCCGTAGACTCCCCGGCGCAGCCGCGTTTCGGCGAACAGGCGCTCCTCCAGCTTGCCCTGTTTGCGCAACGCGATTTCCGTCTCGAAAATGTCGACTTCGCGGCCGAGAGCCTCCGGTATTTTGCCGGCCAGCTCTTTCTGCCAGAGTGAATTTGACGCTTTCATTCGCGTTCCTAACAAAAAACCCACCGCCGCATTTTGCGTCCGACGGTGGGCCCGAATCAGGGCTAATCTTTGGAGAAGGGCGCTAACCGGCAGACTCTGGCGCTGTCTTCCGACAACAAGCCTGGCAGCAAGACAACCATGTCTTCCGGGGATATCTCACCCCTAAAGGCTACCCACTGCCGTTACGGGTGTCAAGTTTGTTGGCCCGGCTAACGGGCGTTCAGATGCTCCCGTATTGCCGATCCTGCCGGAGAATTTTATTTCGGATAGGGATGTCCCGCGAGCAGCGCGAACGCGCGATAGATCTGCTCCGCTAGCATCACCCGCGCCAGTTCGTGCGAAAATGTCAGCGGTGAAAGCGAAATCCGCAACGTCGCGCGCCGCGCCAGCGCCTCCGGAAATCCCTCCGCCGCCCCGCACAAGAAAACGATCTCGCGCTCGCCTCGATCCCGGCACGATCGAATCCACCCCGCGAACTGCTCCGAGCTAAGCTTTTTCCCGGCGGCGTCGAGCAGCACCACCGTCGCGCCGCCGAAATCCAGGCGCTTCAGGCTCGCCGCGGAATCCGGCCGCAGCTCGCGAACTTCTGCCTCTGCGTGGCGCCGGATGCGCGCGACATAATCCTCCACCAGCGCCCGAATTTCCGCCCGCCGCGTCTTCCCTAGCAATAAAAGTTGAATCCTCATCGCCAGCACAACGACTTGGATCGTGTCATCCCGAGGAGTCCGCGCGCCATCCGCGTGACCAACCGCGGATCGTTACGGACGACGAGGAATCTGCGGCTCTCACTGCAACCCGTATTTCTTCCGCTTATCCAGCAGCGTTTTCCGGCTGATTCCCAGAATCTCCGCCGCCTGAGTGATTTTGTAGTGCGTCCCTTCGAGCGTCTTCTCGATCGCCTCGTGTTCGATCTCTTCGAGCGAGCGCAAGCTCCCCAACTCCCCGGAATCCGCCGTGCGAATACTCTCGGGCAGGTCTTCGGGCGAAAGCGTTGCGGTCTTGCCGAAGATCAGCGCGCGCTCAATGGCGTTCTTCAGCTCGCGAATATTTCCTGGCCAGTCGTACCTCTCGAGCGCCTGCCG
>Ga0207053_10012_pt1 | contig 41555 bp, 37 predicted proteins | sample Alteio_BWMinCont_59_FD_153290 | JGI IMG/M metagenome (GOLD analysis project Ga0207053, IMG submission 153290) | Enriched cells from forest soil in Barre Woods Harvard Forest LTER site, Petersham, Massachusetts, United States -... | ecosystem: Environmental > Terrestrial > Soil > Temperate forest >...
GAGAAAAGCGGAGATCACGCGCAGTCACGAACTTGAATTCTATTCTGATGATGCAGCTTTTGTAGTTGGCTTTACTCGGTTCATCGAAGCCTCCCTAAGAGCCGGGAATGCGGTTGTCGTGGTCGCGACCGAGGCACACCGAAAGGATCTTTTTGCTACATTGCAAGCACGTGGCGTGGATATTGTCGCCGCCATCGATCAGATGCGCTATATCTCTTTAGATGTTGCCGACATGCTCTCGACCTTTATGGTGAACGGTCTGCCTGACCCGGCTCGATGCCTCAAGCTTGCGGGCGACCTCGTGATGGAAGCCGCGAAGGCGGCGAAAGGGGAGCCTCCGCGTGTTGCAGTCTGTGGTGAGATTGCACCTACCTTGTGGGCGCAAGGGAAGGCGGATGCGGCGGTTCAAGTCGAACACCTCTGGGACGAGATAGCCCGGACGCACGAAGTGGATATTTTGTGCGGATATGTATCGAACAGCTTTCAGCGTGAACACGAAGGCCACATCTACGAAAGAATCTGTGCAGAGCACTCCGCCGTTTCTTCCCGGTGAACCGGCGACAATTTCGGGGCGCAATTAGCCAGCCGCACACAGGGAGTCGCTTCCCGAAGGAAAAGGCACCCTAGCGTGGACTGTAGTGCCTTTTTCGGGTCGCGAATCGACCGAGAATGTTCCATTCCCTAGTCTTGCGCGCTGCTCCATTCTGGTCAGACCACGCCCTCGCCTGTCCTTGCCGCTTCGAGGTGAAAACCTGCGCCGGAGTCGATAACCGTAATGAATCTCATCGCCAGCCCACAATTGCACGCGAAACTTCTCTACCCCGCGTGCTTCACCCCGTTTGTGCGACGCTTCCTGCAAAATGCGGAAGAGGCAAATGGAAACCTCCGGCCGCACGAGGCTGGGGAGACCGTGGCTCCTGAAGTCAATCTCCACGTTCTTCCGCTCCCCGAACTCTTCGCAGAAGATTTTCATAACCACAGCTACACCGAGATACCCTAGTTTCGGAGAGTACAACTCGTGCGCCGAGGCTTTTACACCGGTCAATATCTCCAAGGTCTGCTTCTGTAATGCGTTCATGCGGTCGAGAAGCTCGACAGTCCGATTGGGGAGGTCATTCTTGAGTTGTTCGATCCCACTTGCCAACAACGCCAGACGCTGGCCGACGTCTTCGTGAAGGTCTGTCGCGATCCGGTTACGTTCCCGTTCTTCTGCCTCAATCACTCTGCGCTTGATGCAGGAAAGGCCTCTTCCCCCCGCTTGCCCTCTGTAATATCCTACAAAATGCAAGCCACGCGATCAACGCCGCTGGGACCGTCAATAGGGAAGTTCGAGATCAGCAAGTCCCTCTCGCCCAGCGCAGGATACGTGTATCGCATCTCGTATCTGACGACGTTACCTCGGAAACACTCATCCAAGCTGCAGATCAGGAGTGAATGCCAGGTTGAACCTAGAGCAACCTAGAGCTAGGAGTATCCGAGGTCTCTTCCGACAAGCCTGCAGCCCTACTGTGCGGTTGCCTTGCTTCTGGCAACCCTAGAGTGAATGATTCACCTGTAAGAGTTGACAGTTACCGAAATGCTCCGCCCTCTATAACCTCGGCGACAGCTTTTTTGTAAAAGGTATTGGTAAACGGTGGCCGGGACTGGAGACGATGGATTCGCGCCCTTGAGTCAAGTTCCGATTCCCCGCGGTCTTAGGAGAAAGAACTATGGGAAAAAACGACCGATTCAACGAAAGTGCAGGATCCGACCAGCGGGGCAAGGTGCGAGATATCGCCTTTCTACTTACAGGTATTGGAATCGGCTCTGCAGTCGCGCTGCTTCTGGCACCGAGCAGCGGGGAGGAGGTTCGGTATGCTATCGGTCGCGGCTATCGTAAGACTGTGAAGACGATTGGCCGGCGCACCGTAGATTTACGCGATCAAGCCGAGGATGTTTTGCAACATGCCCATCACTTGCGTGAGCTCGGGTCCCGGCTGTTGCACATAGGCCACAGAGTCGAGGGCGTACGGCATGCAGCATGATCTTTTCGTTTCGGTTTCGACAGTCCTTAATTGTTCGGTCATGCTCCACGACCAGCCCGGGAGCCCGATCATATTCCTCCAGAGCCCACCCGTACGCCCTTCCTTCCATAAACATACTCTCTGGTACTTCTGACAGGTGTGCGACATATGTGTCTTAAGTAATTTTGTAACACCAGTGCATAGAAGAAGAGAACGCAGGCGTTGTATGCACAGGTCGCAGCGCCTGCGTCACTCTCGCAGATCAGCTATCCGATTTTTTTTCAGCGCCCTACTCTCCTGCTGAAAAGGTTCGGGTCGTTTTCCCTTCAGAGGTCTTTATACTGATCGAGCGCAATCGTATTTGCGCCAATCGCTACCGTATTTCTAACAGTGTCTGATAACGTGCTTGCACTGTACTTTGCCGATTAGCCGAGCAATCGCCATTCGGTTTGCTTGCGCAAACGTAAGCACAGCGCAGTCTTGATAACATGCACAGAAGGGTCGCATTCCTAAGCTGCTGGATGTGGATATCTGTCCTGAACATGCCAGTTCAGGCTCAGGCTGTGAAGGTTAGTCTGCAAGTCATCCTCGTAGACCGCGATCTGAATCAAAAACCAGTTCCGTGGTTTCCTGTGAGACTGCGCCGCGAAGAGAGTCAAGACCCTGAAGTCTTCGAACTGAAAACAAAGCTGGATGGTAAATGCGAAACAGCAGTCCCGGCCGGAAGATACGAACTCGCAACTCCGCAAGCGATCAATCTAGAGGGCAAGCTCTATAACTGGTCAATGGAGGTCAGCCTAAGCGGTGCCCAGGAAAGTATTGAACTTACAAACGACAATGCCAAAGTAGAGCGCGTCTCCACCAGGAGTGAATATACAGCTAACGTTTCTGACGGGGGCAGCGATTTGAGCTTGCTGTTCGAACGCCTTAAGAGATCAACAGTCACAGTGCGCACCGATGGCTATGAAGGTTCAGGATTCCTTGTTGACCCCGCAGGTCTGGTGGTCACGAATAACCACGTCGTAGAATTTTCGCGCTATCTCGCGGTGCTGTTCGATCAGAAGCATAAAGTGACGGCGCGGCTGCTGGCCGCGAATCCAGGTAAAGATATCGCCATCCTCTGGGTTAACCTCCAGGCATTTCCTGAGGCGGTGATTGCGCCTCTGGTACCGTCTGCGGCCGCATCTCAAGTAGTGGTGGGCGAGAGGGTGTTCACAATCGGAAGTCCTATGGGAAGAGAGAAGGTGCTCACCAGCGGCGTCATCAGCAAGGTAGAGCACACGTCGATTTTTAGTGACATCAACATCAACCCAGGAAGTTCGGGAGGCCCTCTGTTCAATCTCCGGGGAGAGGTGACAGGAATCACGAGTGCACAGATGCATCTGCTCGCCTCGATCATTCCGATTGACGATGCACGGCCTGTCATTGAACGGGCACTCCATGAATTACCGAGTGCTTTGCCTCCGTCGGCTGAACTCCTGCCGGTCGAACCTGATGACTTCTTTCCCGCCGATGCCCTGCTTTCTTTACTACGCCATCACCAGAGAATGGATGTCAGGCCATATTTTCTTACGGCGGGTGAGTTCCGTGTGGAGATGCTGACGCCCCCACTTCGCTACTACCTCTATAACAAGGATGAGATGCAGGCGGTGCACAAAGGGCCAAAACACTCCCGCGAGGCCTCGCAACAGGTTGAACTACCCGAGCGGGTGCTGGAGGAGGCGCAGGAATATCAGCCCACGGTCATCATTCGGGTCGTCCCCAAGCGTGGATTCTGGAACCGACAGTTCAAGGACAGTTTTCGGAGCATGAGGCTCTTGTGCGCCGGTAAAGAGGTGCTGCCGATTGATCCGGGGCGGAGCCACTACGAACTCCGCGATCCCGACGACCATATTGAAGGCACGACGACGGAAGGATTCTACTCCTACCAGCCTGACGCGATCTCTCCGAACTGCGGCAGTGTAAAGTTGGAAATATTTTCCGAGAATGCTCCGCATACACCCATCACCAGGTCGGTAAAGAGTGCCACAGTAGAACGGATATGGGCTGACATGGAACCATACCGAGGGACAAAGGGCAAGAATAAAACGCAGTGAAGCCCCGCAGCTCTTTGATTCAGCTTACCAATACTTCGATGAAGTGCGGAGTAATTCAATCGAAGGTCAATTCTCACTCTTTCTGCAGAGGAAATGCGCGTTCGGCCCCCCGGCCTTTACGCTGTACACTGCCCCTTCTGAGCTGTAAGTCAATTAAGAAGTGAAGGGATGCCGAACAGATGACCCCCGCCGCACTGTTGTTAACAGGCGACAAGCCTGCGCTATTCCTTCGCCAAGCTCTGTATCAATGAGTGATATAGCGATTTATCGCCAACAAATTTCTCATTGCGTGATTGAGGAAAGTCTGTCGTACTGCCGATCTTCGATGATCGTGGTCTTGCCCTCGTAAGGCCTAACCCGCAGCGATCTAGCATGAATCGGCTCGCTGAGGACTTGAACGGCCAGTTCCACCCGGTTTGAGACACCTAACTTGTCGAAGATTTTAAAGATGTAGTTTTTGACGGTGTGCTGGCTAATGGCAAGTGTCTGAGCGATTTCGCGGTTCGTGAGACCCTCAACCAGCGATTTCACCACTGCCTCTTCACGCGGCGTCAGTAGAGCGAGCCGTTTGCTCTCAAACTTGTAAGGTTCGGCGGAAGCCAGAGCCGCAAGAACAAAATTTAATTCCTCGCTGTTTGCCCAAACCTCACCTCGGTGCACAGCGGCTACGCATTTGCTCAATAGGGAAATGTCGGTCTTACGGCAAAACACTCCACAAACTCCCGAACGGAACGCCTGCACCACCAGTTCAGGTCTGCGGGAGTCTAAAAGCGCGACCGCTTTCAGGCCGGAATGTTCCATGCGTAGTTGTTGCACGAGTGAGAGACCTCGTTCGGGTTCTTCATGCAGCCGGGCACTAACCAGCAGAACGTCAATCGGACAAGAGCGCAAAATGCGAATTATTTCTAAAGGATCGGAGCTGAAGTTGAGAACCTCTATGCCGGAATCTCTGGCAAGAGCTTCTGCAAGCAGCTGGCTGGAAAGGGGATCGCTCTCTGCGACGAAAATGCGGATTAAGTGAGATAGGGAATCGGACACGCTATTACTCCAGTCGGCGTTATTGTTAAAATTCCAGGCCGGGGTTCGCTGAAGGCCCTTTCCTTCTGTTTGCGGCATTCCACCTTCTCTCATCTTTTTGAATTTTGGGAACTGTTAAAAATAACAGTCTCGGGCCGATACAGGCCTGAATGCGATAGTAGGCCGTGGCTGCCCGGGGAAGCCCTGCTTCTGCGCAGCCGGATCCGTTATGGTCCTCCATTGCCCCATATCTTCAGGTCGACGCTTCAGCCATTCCTTTCTGAGCTGCTTGTAGTCGTCTGCGGAAGCTGGCGCAGGATTCGGGGGGACCCCGTGGGACACCCGCTGCGGAAATCTCCCGCTTACAGGGGCAGAGTTGCAGTGCCGCGATGCCGTAAGAGCCACAGTTGACGTTATCAGGCATCGCACTCATAACCGGGATTTAGGGTCAATGAGTGTAATGCGATTTTGCAACAGTGATCGACCAAACAACTCAAATTCGCTTAAGCGTGAAAAAAAACCTTCATGCCGCGTTCGATTGGGGTTCATCGAGATACTTGATGAGAAGCACTTCGTTTCCATATTGCCCATGGATGACCTGATCCACTAGTTTTTGCGCGAGCAAAATTCCGAACCCGCCAGGGCGCAATCCAATCTTGTCGCGAATTCCCGCATGACGAATAGGATCGTCGGCGGGATTGGCGACGGCGGCATGGGGAATTTCGTCGAGGCTGAATCCCGGTCCCGGGTCTGAGATACGACAGGAAACCATACGGTGTGCTCGAACATACTCGACCTCCACGTAGTGCTTCGGGTTAAAGCCTCCGCCATGCTCCATCGCGTTGAGCAAGATCTCGCGAAATGCCACGCCGACCTCCTGGCGTTCACCGTCAGGGAGGTCAGAGATTTCCTTCATAAATTGCAGCAAGCGATGGGCTGTTCCTCTCTCGCAGCGCACCTCTAGTTTGATCCACTCCGGTGTTGACGACAGCAGCTCTATCCCGTCATCCCAGCTCGGTGAATCGATTGCCAGTTGGATCATGCTCTGGAGTTGCTCGGGCGAATAGGGTTTTGAAAAGAAACTGAAAGCATGCGCCTCCATCGATGCCAGCACATCCGCAGGAGTGTTCGCATCCGTCAAAATGATGAGGCGAATGTGCGGCCGCTCAACCCGAATTTTGCGCAGCAACTCAACATCCTCCATACCGGATGTTTTCTCGCTCGTGATGATCAGCTCCAAGGCTTTTCTTTTGGTGGCTCGAAGGGCGGCTCCGTTCGAGGTCACGTGCTGAATTGCCCAGATTCCCGGTTTGAGAATCTCCAAGAGAAGCTTCTTCAAGCCTGAATCAGCACCAACGACAAGTGCGTTTCGAATTGCGAAAAGTTGCACCTGACCCCCCCATAGTCCTCGACTACACGTTGCGCTCAGAACTTTATTACGAGCCCGGCCGAAACCCGTCCCTGACTGTTTTGTGTTGAATTTCCAAATTGGGTCATAAGCCAATCCGCTTGTATCAGGCGAATGCCGATTCCCTTTCTAAGCCCTAGGTCCAAACCCCCACCAACGAGCATGGCAAACGCCGTAGTGTTCACCGCACCACTGGAAAAGGTGGCAGCCCCAAACAAGGCGTGTACAAAAGGCTGAACTACGGGTAGGCGTGCGGTAAGCACGGGACCAACCGTGTACGTGTAAACCGAGGAAGCGGTGCGGTGGGAGTTGTATACTCCGCTGACATCACCGGTGATTCCCAGGACGTGTTTGAAGTTTCCAGTCAACGCGGCATTCCAGCCTACGGCGTTATAGCTGGATTCGAGGTGTTCGTACTGGCCTCCTCCATAAAGCTCCACGCGTTGCGCGAATGCCGAACAGCATAAGAATCCTGAGATTAGGATGGTGTACAAGAGTCGTTTGCCCATGGGAGCTTTCCTTCGGATCCGAACTCAAGTCATTTGCGAGCAGACTCTACGTTCTCAGCGCAAGTCTAAACGCCGCATGTCAGGGGATGGCCCTGTCAAAAGATACAGCCGTGGTGATTTAGCGGGGAATTGCGACCGCGAGCGGGACAAAAACCAGGTCGCGACTAAACATCCTTGGATCGATTGTCCCTTCAGCCTTGGGCCTTTCGGTGCGGCCATTGAATGATAACTGTTGTTACAGGCGTTATCGCTCATTGACTCCGTATTGGGCCCTCATGAGTGATATGGCGATTTATGGGCAGTTGACCCGGTACTCCTAAATGAAAACGAAGAACTATTGAAGGCGTGATAGGGGTTACTTTGGCGGGAAGTCTGCCAGCAGTTTTCTTGCGGCGTTGTTGAGGTTCTTTTGCCTGTCCTCTCGGCTGGTGTCTGGATCTAATATTCTAGTGGCGCGTCCGGTCCACACGAGACTCTTCGCTGCTGTGTCATACATGTCTATAACCAGTGTTCCTGCATCAATTATGATTTTCTTGCGTTGTGGGACGCGCTGATCCATAAGAGCCGTTTGAGTCCAATCTTCGTAGATTTCCCAACTCTCCGTCCTGCTGACGGCCGTCTGGTAATTGACATTTAAATCGGCAGTACCGTCCGCCTTTGTTAAACCCTTAGCCGCCAATTGGGAATCAATCGACTGCTTAAGTTGTGCGTCCACAGACGGATCAGGATGATGCTGACCCTCGCTTTCAACCCACCTGTAAGTGTGATACCGCGAGAAATCGACGCCCGGCATGTGGCTTGTTGTGACCATTGCGCTTTGTTGATTCTGTTGCGCGACTGTGCCGCAGCAGAGCCCAGCTGCCAAAGGTAAGGCTAGAAACTTCTTTCGTAGGTCCCGAAAACAGTGGGTCATAAAAGAAAATTCTCCCTACACTCGGGTGATACCGCGTACTGCCAAAGGTGACAGGGAAAGCTGCGCCCTCACGCTGTGGCTGTTGTAATCAGATGGGATTGTAAAACGTGACCTGGCACACTCGTTCTCGCCGGGTGAAAACTACGCATATCCTCACGGTCGGCAGGAAACCATAGAAGTTGGTGTGCGCGAGTTTTGAGCGGTTTGCACTGTTTGGTTTAACAGTGTGAGACTGTCGGCCAACGGCAGACAATGACTTATCCTGCGGAGCCAAGTGCGCCCGTATTGGGGAGACTGTTCATGCTAGCACTCGCTCTCACTCTTCTTCTTCTCGTATCTATGAGTTTCGGACAGTCATCTCCTGATGGATTTTTCTCGATCCGAGATGCGAAGAACGCCAACTTTTCGCTGACTCCTACGCAGATGCGCGAAGCAGAACAAATTTACAAAAGCGCGTGCGCCGTGGTCCAGCATGAGTTTCACTCACCTGGCGAGCTGCATCCTCATGTGAACGTCATAGTAGACGCAGACTTCGACGCGATCCACAGGAAAGACGAAATCTGGATGAGAAAATGGGATCCCACTAGTTTTGCCGAGGGAGTTACAACTATTGCTCTGCTCGACACTACCATTGTTATGCAGCTGGCAGAGCGCGCTCTCCGATATAGTCACGCCACCGTGAGTGTCGCTGACATCAAATGAGGAGAAGCTCTCTTGTATTCCTTTTTAAATTTAAGGGCGTGGCAATTGATTTCTTTCCCTTTTGAAACCAAGGGGTTGGTGCCGGGGTAAATGAGTCCTCAGTCCGATGAAATCAGGCGATTTCACTCATAACTCGTCAATGAGCGAAATGGAGATCTTTCACCAACGATGACGGCAGCCTGCTGGTCGATAACAGGCCGAACGCGAGATTTTGCCTAACTTCAGGGTACTATCTCCGAGCTTTTATCGGTGTGGGAATATGCCCCCCTTCAGCTTCTGTGGACTTTCGGAATTCAATTCCCAACGGGACCAATACTTCGAGCGGAAAATATTTAAAGATGGCTGAATAGGCATTTGTACGGGTTATCGGTCGACGCGGGATTGCTGTAACTTCTGCCAGTGTCGCCATCGTCCGAGCCCCCATAGGCTTTTCGTAGGACTAGGGCGCGTCCTATAGAGGCGAGACACGCTGCGCCACAGGGGAGGGCTGCATGGGCACAACCTTAAAGATCCTGAACTTCGCAAATGGAATCCTCCTTCTGGTTGCTCTGCTTATGATCGATGGCGTTCCCGGCTTTGGGCAACGAGAGAAACCCGAAACCATTGACGCCACCGCCTTTGGCACAAGCACTCAGATGGGAAGCAACTTTAACGTGAAAATCATTATTAACGAGTTCTCGAGCCCCGAGGACAGAGACATCCTGGTACGGGCATTCCAGCAGGGTCAGAACGACGGGCTGAGGGATGCTCTTGAAAAAATGAAAGGCGTGGGTCGTATACAGATTCCCGGCACAGTTGGATACGATCTTCGCTTTATTCGAGAAATTGTGACCCCGACCGGCCGAACCATTCGATTTCTCACGGACCGCAGGATTGCTTTCGGCGAAGCCAGTCATAATACCCAGTCGAAGAGTTTCAATCTGACGGCTGGCGAAATCAATTTCAATGACAAAGACAAAAGTAAGAGCGGCGGTGCTCTTTTTCCCGCCGCACAACTCATCGTCAACAAAGAAGGCGAATTACAGATCGAGCTGAACCAGAATGCGTGGAAATTGGTTAACATCATTGAGTGGAAGTGAAATCGCGCAATAGCCTCGCCACGCTAGGTATATCACTATGAGAATTCAACGGCGGTTCAACAGTTGTAGCGCGTTGTTTTTATTGTCTTTCTTCGTTCTACTGAGCTTCGCAACCGCGCAGGCGCAAGAGAAGAGCAAACATGTATGTGATGAGGAGCAACCCGAGAGCATGTGCAATGCGGCCAACACCTGCGGTTCGGCCTCCTCTGTGTGCACGATTGACATTACAAGAGGGTCAGATTCCGCCAACGTAAAACCTAGTATCCCTAACGCGAAGAATAACCAGTTATTCTGCGTCAAGGCTGGTACCACCGTGGTGTGGATGAGTTCGAACAAGAACAATGGATTCATGGTCTCGTTCGGCACCGACTCGCCGTTTGACCCAGATGATCCGATCAGGGGAGGCGGCAAAAAGCAGGTGACCACTAAAGCAGTCACTCCCGGCTGCTATAAGTATGATGCTGGTGCGTTCCGTTCCGGGACAGTCTATGGAATGAGCGGCGGCAGCAAGCCGGAACTAGTCATTCTGCCGTGACCATTAAAGCAGCGGCAATGCTGGAGCGGTCGGGAGTAAACGCATTCGGGTTTGTTTTTGAAAAGAGCGATTAGAATCGCGTGCCCAATCACGGCAGTTTCCGCCGCAAATTACCCAGCAAGATTCCGGCCGAGTTGCTTGAGTCCCAGCAGTCCCGATTTTCTCCTGAGATGTGAAGCGCGTAACGCTCTCTGGTAGTTCTGACAGGTGCGCGACATATGTGCCTCAGGTAAATTTGTAATGCTAACCACATGGCAGAAGAGAACGCGGACGTTAAACCTCCATTCAGGCCACGCCCGCGTTCTCTCTCTAGATCAGCCATCCGATTTTTTTGCCTTCTTCCGACTCGCAGCCGCTTTCGACTTACTCGCCAAACCCCTCACTTATGACAGGTGTACGACGTGTGCAGCTTCAGGTAATTTTGCAAATGGTAGTCAAGAGAACGCAGGCGTTAATTTTTACCTCCTTGTGATTACCGCCTGCGTTTCTCGTTCTCGTGGAGATCAGCCCTCAGATTTTTTCTTATGCTTTGACCACCGGCCCTGTGCAGCTTTGCGTGCAACTTCCTTGCGTTCGTCTTCAGTGATTGTTTGAAAACGCGCCTTTCCACCCTTCTTGCCGAGCCTTGAAAGCGCTTTCAGCCCCTCGTCCTCAATTATTGCTATCGCGATTTATCACCAACCATTCCGCAGCTAGAATCGAACACCGACTGACATTGATTATTACTCCGGAACGTCGAAGAGTTTCATGAGCCTGATCATAAGCACAAATAAATGATTGCATTGAAACTCCTCGGGCCAACGGACAATGGGAGATACGGGGATTAGCGCCACCAGTCAACAGACCTCAGAAGAATTCCGTCATGTCCGGAGCAGTAGCCGATGCCCCCGGGAAGTCCGTAACTCCGAGCAGTTGCATGGTAAGTTTCAATGCGCTCTGGTGTTGATACACCGTCGTGGATTGAAATCCTGATCGAACCTTTGGACTGACCAGAATAGTCGCAATGTGCCCACCGCCATTTGTGGTGTCGTTGATGTCAGACTCATCCCAGGTATAAATCAGCAGTGAATTCTGGAATGCGGGACTGGAAATCAATGGACCGACATTGGTGTGGACCCAGTTATCGATATTCGAAAGCTTGTCCGTGTCAGTGCAATTTGCCGCTTCGCGAGGGCAATCATGGCCATCATTGGCGACATCCGGCACGATCATGGCGTAGTCGTGAAGCGTGTTGTTGGTTATGTCTGCGGCTAGTTGAGTAAGGGGAACAATGTTGCTCGCCTGTGAGCTGTTTTGGATCACGTCCGACATGTAAGCAAATGGATTGTGGTCGCGAGCGTACGGGATAACGCTCGGTCCTGTGTAGGCCATTTTCGGCAGACTCTCCGCATACATCTTCCAGGTCTTACCGGCCGCAGTCAGAGCACGCACGACGTTGTCGGCGGTCACGGTTCCGCTAAACAGATCGTTCGTCGTGATCAGGTTTCCAACCGTAAGCATGAAATAGTTGGGCAACGAGTTGTGCCGGTTTGCATAATACTGCGTTGCCAGTGCATATTGGCCTGCCAAGCCATTGGTATATGGCATCGAGGTGTTCCCAATGACGCTGCTGTAAGAATGGTTTTCTTCAACCAAAATAAAGACATGGGAAACGATAGGGATCTGGCCAGTGCCGGGGTCCGATGTGCCTCCTCCGCATGACGACATGAATCCTATAGCAAGCACACTGACTGCCAGGAAGAGGTTGCTGCACCAAGAGATGAATAAGCAGTTGCTCATCAGCCTATCCTCAGGCCCCGTGAGGCGGACACCGACAGATACACATGTCCGTCTCGATAGTTCGGTTTTTTCCCAAACGTCTAATGGGCGAAGCGACCCTTAGCGAGTTTGGAGCGTGAACAGGAAGAGTCCACCTGAACCGCGTCTCAGGTGTAGAAACGAGAAAGTTGTCACGGGGAGAATTCCTCGCACTAACCATAACGTCTTAATCATCGTGGCGGTCTGGATACCCTCGCCATTGTTAGTTCTTACAGGATCGTCGCTTAAGCGACGAGTATTGTGGACATCGGAATTCTTGCAGGGCGGCCCGCACAACCTACGGGCCAAACGCCTCATGCGGCCAAATCGATATTTGTTATGGAAGCCGGCCCATGCTTCTCTTGAACAGGACCCTTGCTGCTGATTTTTGCCAATTCACCATTCAATTCGGCACCCACGAGCATGGCGAATCCAGTCCAATACAGCCAAACCATGAGGGCAATGGCTGCCCCGAGCGTTCCGTATGTTTTGTTGAAATTCGCGAAATGGCGGAAGTAGACTCCGAGCAAATACGACAGTGCAATCCAGCACCCCACCGCAACGACGGCACCCGGTAGGGTCGCCAAGAAGCGCTGCTTCACATTCGGGGCAAGAAAATAGAGAGCTTCAACCGCAACAATGGTAAACGCGATCGCCACGGACCAGTGAATGTAAGGCCACAGCAAGACGAACAAAGATGAAAGATGAACTCGATTCGCGAGCCATCCTCCGAATCGCGGGCCGACAATCATTACACCGAGCGTTAGGAGCAACAGGCCACCGATTATCAGGGCTAGTGCGATGGCGAGCGCGCGAGTTTTCCAGAAAGGTCTAACTTCCTGAACATCGTATGCGCGGTTCAATGCTTTAATTACCGCTAAAAATCCGCCTGATGCGGCCCACAACGTACCCAAAAGACCAAAAGAGAAGACCTTACCACGGTTTGGGGTGATCACGTCCGCGAGTACCCGTCGGACGAGGCCCATGCTGTCCGGCGGCACAAGTCGCCCCATTATGCCTAGCGCGTGACCGAAAAGGTCAGGCACAGGGAAGTAGGCAACAACTGCTGACAAAAAGATGAGTGCCGGGAAAAACGAGAGAACGAAATAGTATGCAAGTGCAGCCGCCTCCTGCATCGTGTGGTTTTGAACCACGTCTTCGTAAGTGCGGACTAACGCGCTTTTGACCTGCCAAACGTGCATCTCACTTAATGCGGGTTTACATCCTTCTTGGCAGTGGCCGACAAGACCCGGGGACGAATGAGATTCTCCTCGCAACCGGCACTAGGGCGTACTGTCAAGGTTCACAGCAGGAGCCGCCCTGCACGCTGTGACTTTCGAGTTACCGAGGATAGGTCTAGAGCCGCCAAATGGGACCAATGGGGTTGGTTGTTGAGCGGGGTACCTACGCAGCAGTGTAGTTCCGACCGGGCCCCAGGCTTTTCTAAGTTGTTCTTCACGTCCCCTAACGACTTCTTGAGGAACGAAGTGGCTTGTTTTACCGCCTTGCCTCGAATGATTGATCCTTTAAAACCCGTCAAGCCCGCTTGCGTCGATCCCATCGCCCTGAGAAGGTAAAAACCGGTCGAAGAAGTGCCAGCATCTCGGATTATGAACGTAAGATTCAGAGCAGTCTGAAAGTAGTGGCTTGCGTATAGCTGCTTTTCGGCAATGGCGTACGCTGGTTCATTCGCCGACTGACCCTTCCTTGTGACAACGTGTATCACTCGTAACGTAGGCTTCAGGCCGAACTTCTCATTTGCCCAATAAAATACATCTTGGGTGTTAGCAGGTTTTGCATCCGGGTAGGCGAGCAAATAGTGCCGAAAGTCGGGCAGATTGGTTGGCAAGGTTTTCGCGTAACTCAAAATGGCTTCAAACTGCTTGGCCGTGTTCAACGGTTTGTCCTTGTCGTCATAGGTTATCAATGCACGATTTCCATCACGCTGGTACGCCTGCAGACGCTCGATGGTACGTTGCCTGAGCAATTGATTGACGCGTTCCTGAATATCAGACGCGTTCCAATCTATGGATTTCTGATAAGCCTCCATGCTTTCGTCCGGGAGCTGAATCTTACAGTCACCGGGTTTGCAGCTTTTTAATTCCTTTACGTCTTCGGCCCCGAAACTGAAGCCATTGAGGTCGCCGACTGCAGCAGGATTACTGAATTTCGCAATGGCCAGATATGCCGGAAGCGTTCGCAACCGATCGAAGTCAGTGAAAAACTCAATATAGCTTTCGGGAGTCGCATTGACGTGCACGGCGCCAAAAACAATGATGTCGTCAGGGATGCGCGACTTCATTACTTTTACAACCGGTTTCCCTTTACGAATCTCGTCGACTTGGTCTTGTTTGAGTCCAATGTTCTGTCTGAAATAACTCTCCAGCTCGGCACTCGTTTGGCATGCTCCGGGACGCGAGAGCCCGTGCACAACACTCAGGCATGCGAGAATTATGGCAAAACATCGATTCATATTCTTCCTTCCCGCTGTTCACCCGAGAGATTTCCTGTCCTCAATCGGGACGAGAATTCAGATGAGCGATCTGATTCGGAACTCACTATCAATAATCAAAATCCACGCATTTCTCTGTCGGAATTGCCTTTCAGTCTCTCCGAACAAACCTGGCAGCTCTGAGCACGAGCCCAGTCTATCGGTACAAGAATCCTTTAACTTCGCTTACAGTGGCACTGTTTAACCTGACAGCTCACCGAGTGCTATCGAGATGTTCGACAATACAGCGGATGAGGGTTTTTGGAGCACGAAGCAGAGGATGGCAAGAAAAGCAGCGAAGGAATCCGCCCTCGTCGGAGCCTCCAAATCAAGTTCCGAATTACGGCGGATTTTACTGCTGTTGCTTCTCTTTACAGCATTCTCCTGCCTGCGCTTCAAAATCGTTAAGTGGGCATTCCTATCGCTTGTGGGCTCAATGACTACTATCGGGGTTTTGCAACAGCATGACGGCTCGAGTGGCTCCTTACCAGAGGTTTTGCCTCCCAGTACAATTCGGCAAACTAGTAGGAGAGCGATTCGCAGAGTGCAGTTCTGGCTGCTGATAGGTGCGCTGATGATTGCGACGCGTGCCAATGCGCAACGACCCGAGGTACTTCCTGGTTGCGAGAGCGGTAACGCGATTCCCTTCCATGTCGAAAGTCAATGGGGCTCGGGACCCGCCCTGGAACAGGAGACGACCGCCGGCGCATCTCCCGCTTCTTCGAACGCTACCCCGAATCCGTGGGCATTCTTTCTTACCACCAGTGGCTACATCGTCCCGGACGACCAGTCCTACGTATCCCCGGACTTCTCGGCTGACCGTGGCTGGATCCATCTGGAAGCCCGTTACAACGACGAGGCTCTCGAGACCGGATCGCTGTGGGCAGGCTACAACTTCAGCGCAGGGAAGAAACTGGTGCTAGATGCGACTCCGATGTTGGGTGGCGTCTTCGGTAATCTAAACGGCGTCGCCCCAGGCTACCTTGTGACACTCACCTACAAGCGGGTTCAGCTTTACAGCCAGGGGGAGTATGTGTTCGATACCCGGAATCGTGGCAGCAACTTTTTCTACAGTTGGAACCAAATCACGTACCCGCTGCTGAATTGGCTGGAGGTGGGACTCGTAGCGCAACGAACCCGGGTCTACCACACAAGCCTCAACGTACAGCGCGGGGTGCTGGTGGGTTTCACCTATAAGAAAGTGAACCTCAGACTCAACGTATTCAATTTTGGATGGACAACACCGACTGAGGTCCTGTCGCTGGGCCTCAATTTTTGATTCAGTGACTGGCTAGCCATCAAAGGAGAACGTTCTGTCAATGTTTACAGCTGCGTCACGATTCTAGTGGGTCGCAGTCACGCACAATCGGGGACGTTAATTTCATAATGTCCCACGTTCTTTAGACACCCTGATCTGAGTCATGCACTGCGAACGTGGATTGAGCGTGCGTCGAGTTCGGAGAATGTTGATCTACGACATGTCTCCTGATAAGGGGCAATATTGAAAGTAACCTGGACCATTCGCGGACTCACCTGTTGCAAGCGGCAGTCTTAGGAAGGACGCCCGCGGTTCGGTGCGTTCCCTTCCCACTAGCAACCTTGACAGTCTTGTGTAACCCGCTTGCCGCGGTAGGCTGAATCTGATGGCAGCAGCCGTTGTTACTCCCTTTTCGTCAACGGCCCGTAACCGCAAGGCAGGGCCTCCACCGGCACTTCCGGCAGGCCGCGATGAACGCTACGCGGCGGGCAAGGCCTTGCGCCAGCGAGTGCCGCGGGAGAAGCACGGCGAATGGACGCTGCCGCGGCAGCGCCGTGATCCGGTCGAGCTGGTGATCGAATCGAGCAAGGGCCGCATCCCCGAGCTTATTCCCATCCGCTACGGTCGCATGATGGTCTCCCCGTTTACCTTTTATCGCGGCACTGCCAACATCATGGCCGCAGACCTGGCGTCCACGCCCGTAACTGGTTTCCACGCGCAGCTCTGCGGCGATGCCCACCTGCTTAACTTCGGAGGCTTTGCCACGCCCGAGCGCCGCCTGGTTCTCGATATCAACGATTTCGACGAGACCCTGCCCGGGCCCTGGGAGTGGGACCTGAAGCGACTGGCTGCGAGCTTCGTGTTTGCTGGGCGTTCGAATGGCTTTTCCGCAGCCGACCAGCGGGAGGCGGCTTTGACTTGCGTGCGGTCATATCGCGAGCACATGGCCGAATACGCCGATATGCCGGTGCTCGAGATCTGGTATGCACGCCTCGAGCTCAGTGACCTCTTGGCAGCCGGGCACGACAAAGCCGCGCGAGGGCGCCTGAAAAAGCGAATCAAAAAGGCCCAGGCCCGGAACGTTCTCGAACACGAATTTCCTAAGCTGGCCGAAGCGCATGGCGGCCGATATCTGATCAAGGACGCGCCGCCGCTCATTTATCACCATCCCTATCTCAAGTTGGCGAACAGCCGGGAAAACCTTGAGCATGGTTTGGCCCGATACGGGGAGAGCCTCCCCGCCGCGCGCAAGATACTACTCAACCGATATCAGTTGATGGACTTCGCGTTGAAGGTTGTCGGTGTGGGCAGCGTGGGCACAGTGTGCGCCGTTGCGCTTATGATGGCCGCAGACGATGATCCCCTGTTTTTACAGATTAAGGAAGCCGGACCTTCGGTCCTGGAGACCTATCTAGAGAAAAGCACCTATGCCAACCACGGTCAGCGTGTGGTGGTAGGACAGCACCTAATGCAAGCCGCAAGCGACGTCTTCCTCGGCTGGACGCAGGGCCAAGCCGGTCGGCACTTCTACGTGCGACAACTGCGCGACATGAAAATCAAGCCACTGGTCGAGATATTCAACCCTAGCACGATGTTCGACTATGCCATGTTGTGCGGGTGGACGCTCGCTCGCGCCCATGCACGGTCCGGCGATCCCGCAATGATCGCTGGCTATATGGGTAAGAGCGACGTCTTCGACAAAGCCATGGCCACTTTCAGCAAACTCTATGCCGACCAGGCCGAGCAGGACCATGCCGACTTCAAAAGTGCTATCCGCGAGGGAAGGATCGAGGTTCAGAACGAGGACTGAGACTCGTTCAACGCTCTGCGTAGATGCAAGGATGTGCTGAAAATGGATCTGCCAAGCTTTCCAAACGTCGACTTGTTTTCGGCTGGCATCAACGCCCTAAATGGCGTTCTCGTAGCCCGGAATCCATCCCACAACCGCGGCTACGCTGTGGTGGGGCTACTGATCATGGCCTACTTCGGCGGCATTGGCGGTGGCGTGACGCGAGATGTGCTCCTCAACGACATCCCCTCGCCGCTTAACGACGCTACATATCTTCTCGTGTGCCTGCTGATGGGTTTGCTAGGGCTGGCCATTTATCGCTATGCCGAATCGAAGAAGGATGGTTTACGCACCAGAACTTTGGCGTACTTCAAATCTTTCTCGCTGCCCTGGTTTGCGATCCTGGGCGCGCATAAAGCGGTTGATCACGGTCTTGGAATCTATGCCGCTATCGTCATCGGGTTGATCGCGACCACGGCCGGTGGCGTGGTTATTGACCTCTGTTCCGACGTCACGCCGGAGATTTTGAGGCCTTCGGAGCACATCATCACGACGGCGGTACTGGCGGGTACGGTGTACACACTAATGGCGAAGTACGCGATCACGAGTGTTTCTTTCTTTCCCGCCACGTTGGTCGCGGTGATGGTTTCGTTCAGCTTCCGCGTGATTGCTGTGCGGGACCACTGGACACAGATCGTGCCGTATGTGGCACCCGCTGCCGGCCCTGTCCACAATGGATGAAGGGATTTCTTGCAAGAAGATGGCGTTCGCGTCGCGTCCCCCGGAGTTGGGTTCATTTGCTTTAGCCGCGCCTGTTCGAGCACGAGCGCGCGACTATAAACCGGCTGGCGCCGGCGACGTCCCTGTTCGCGCCATTCCAGGTAATACGTGCCTTCGTTGTGAGTTTCGATTTCGCCGTTGACGCGTACTTTGTCACTCAGACGGCGTCCGGGATCTACGATCGCTGGACAGAACCTCCAGTCTTTGTCCACTTTGACTTTCTTGAGCAGGTTGACGCGTCCGAAACCGAGAGCAAAACGAGAGCGCGGCATGGCGTGATTCTCCGTCCTCGATGAAGTTCGCGCAAACGATCAGCGCGGGCGCCACCGGGGGTTCGAAGAAAACCGTGCAATTTAGGACACCAAGCGGACACCAAACCCGGTTTTTTAGGACACCAAACTGGACACCAAGGCGGTATGTTGTTGAGGACTAAAAGAATGGTGCCGAAGAAGGGACTCGAACCCCCACACCCTTGCGGGTACATGGACCTGAACCATGCGCGTCTGCCAATTCCGCCACTTCGGCAAGTGAATGCTTTGCGGTGCGGCCCGGCCGCCTTGAAAGGAAGAGACTACGGCATCTATTCTTACAAGGCACGGACGGAGTGTCAAACTTGGCACTTTCAACTGCGCGGGAAGGCACTGGGCCGCATCGCAATACGAGCAACAGGGAGCAGGGGAATGCCTGAGAAGCCTGCAGTCAGAGGAAAAGTTGAAACCCAGAAGCAGAACATTGAGGTCCAGAAAGGTGTCGAGCGTTTGCGGGCGCTGGCCCACGACTTGAGCAATTCGCTGGAAGCGATCATGCAAGCCTCCTATCTTCTCGGACAGGTCAAGCTGGAGGGCGATAGCAAGCGGTGGGCGCAGTTGCTCGAGGCTTCGTCTGACCAGGCAGCAAGAATTAACCGGGAGATGAGGAAGCTGCTGCGCTCCATGAGTGAAGATTAAAGCTCTCTGTCAGATTTCCCGATGGAGGCGAACTTCCGAAAGTTGATCTAAGATGTTTATCGGCTTCGAGATTCTTGTAAGGAGAAAGTGAATTTATGGAACGGAAGGCAAGCGCAGTCTGGAAGGGCGGTCTCAAAGATGGCAAGGGCGAGTTCTCAGCGCCGAGCGGAGTTTTTTCTCACGTACCGTATTCATTCAAAACTCGTTTTGAGGATGCGCCAGGGACGAATCCAGAAGAACTGATTGCCGCGGCACACGCGTCCTGCTTCTCGATGGCGCTTTCGGCGCAGTTGGGAGCTGCCAATCTCGCGCCCGAGAGTATTAACACGACTGCGAATTTAAAGATGGAAAAAGTGGACGGGGGGTGGGCAATTACCGCAGTCCATCTAGATGTCAGCGCGCGGGTTCCTAAAGCCGACGATGCCGCATTTCAGAAAGCAGCTGCAGATGCGAAGGCCGGATGTCCGGTTTCGAAGGTGCTCAACGCGAAGATCACGATGAGCGCCAAGCTGGAGCGCTGAGCGCACGGGACGTTGCCTTGGTCCTTGTGAATAAGAACTGAGATCAATAGAAATCCGAGCAGCTGAGGAAATAGCCACATTGGGGGCATTTCAGCTTGCACCGATGATCCACCAATTGTTCTGAGCAGTTGGGCAAAAGTGGGAGGGATCAGGAGCGGGTGCCGCGGCGGATTTCTGTGGTGTTTCAGATTTCTCTGGCATCTCCGTCTGGTTCAACATTCTTGCATCATACCTATATTAACGGGTTTAGCTCGTGAGATTTCTGGTTCTAGTCGAGCGGGCAACATTTCTCAGAGCGTTCGTTTTTGAGTCTCTATCCCGTTTAGAATCATCTGTTCTGGCTAGTCCTGCCTATGTGGATTGTCGCATTAGCCCTGCGTCGGCCCTATACGTTTGTGGTAATGGCGCTGCTGATTCTCATCCTCAGCCCAATTGTCATTGACCGCACGCCGACTGATGTTTTCCCAAACATCAATATCCCCGTCATCAGCGTGGTTTGGAATTACACCGGTCTTTCGCCGCAAGACATGGCCAATCGCATCACCACGGTCACGGAACGCGGGCTTACAACCCTGGTGAATGATATTGAGCATATCGAGTCACAGTCGCTGAACGGAATTGCGATCGTCAAAATTTTCTTTCAGCCCACAGCCAATATTCAGACGGCTCTCGCTCAGGTCACGGCGATTTCCCAAACCGCAATCCGGCAATTGCCTCCTGGGACAACGCCGCCGCTGGTCATTCAATATTCGGCATCGACGGTGCCAATTCTTCAGATTGGCGTGAGCAGCCGCAGCTACTCAGAGCAGCAACTCAACGACCTTACATTGAATTTTTTGCGGACACAGCTGATTACCGTTCCGGGTGCGGCGATTCCGTATCCCTATGGCGGGAAGTCGCGGGTGGTTTCAGTGGATATTGACACGCCCGCAATGCAGGCCAAGCACCTGACCCCAGTGGATGTGGTGAACGCCATCACCGCTCAGAACCTGATTCTGCCCTCAGGTACTGCAAAGATCGGGCCGCTCGAATATCAGGTTGAACTCAATGCCAGCCCGCTCAAAATTGCGGACCTGAACGACATTCCAATCAGAACCGTGAATGGCGCCACCATTTACGTCCGCGACGTAGCCCATGTGCGCGACGGCTTTACGCCGCAGACCAACATCGTCCGCCAGGACGGCACGCGCGGGACCTTGCTGAGCATTCTGAAGAACGGAAATGCATCGACTACCAGCGTGGTGAAGGCGGCACAGGAGATGCTTCCCCGTATTGAGCAAACGCTGCCGACGGGGTTGAACGTCAAGCAGTTGTTCGATCAGTCGCTATTTGTGCGAGCAGCGATCCAGGGGGTATTGCGGGAGGCCTTGATCGCCGCTTGTCTGACCGCGGCGATGATCTTGCTGTTCCTGGGCAATTGGCGCAGCACTCTGATCATTGCGACGTCAATTCCGCTTTCAATTCTGACTTCGGTCCTTGTCCTCAGCGCGCTGGGCGAGACATTCAACATTATGACGCTGGGTGGGCTGGCGTTGGCAGTCGGAATCCTGGTGGATGACGCCACGGTCGAGATCGAAAATATTCAGCGCAACCTTCATATGGGGAAGGAACTCAAGCGGGCGATCCTTGATGGCGCGCAGCAGATTGCGGTGCCGGCCTTCGTTTCCACATTGTCAATTTGCATTGTGTTCGTGCCCATGTTCTTTCTGACCGGAGTTGCGCGATATCTGTTCGTGCCGCTGGCAGAAGCAGTGGTGTTCGCCATGCTCGCCTCTTACCTGCTTTCGCGAACGCTTGTGCCCACTATGGCGATGTACCTGATGACGCATCATGAGCACGATGCCGAGAAGCCGAAAAGCAGCTGGATTGGGCACTTTCAGGAACGGTTTGAACACAGGTTCGAAAGATTGCGAGACTCGTATCGTAACCTGATGGAGTCGGTAATGCACCACCGCGCTGCTTTCGTTGCGATCTTCCTGGGATTTTGTATTGCCTCTAGCGTTCTGGTGTTATTGCTTGGGCGGGATTTCTTTCCCAACGTGGATGCTGGACAATTCCGGTTACATATTCGAGGCAGGGCAGGACTGAGAATCGAGGAGACCGCACGGGTGGTTGACGAAGTGGAACAGGATATCCGCCGCGAGCTACCGCAAAAGCAGGTGGCGACGATCTTGGACAACATTGGGCTGCCTTATAGCGGAATCAATTTGACGTACAGTAATGGCGGCACGGTTGGCACCTCGGATGCTGAAGTGCTGGTGTCGCTGAGTAAAGATCATCAGCCCACGGAAAAGTACATTCACCAATTGCGGGAATCGCTGCCGCGCAAATTTCCTGGTGTGGAATTTTTCTTTCAACCCGCAGACATCGTGAGCCAAATCTTGAACTTTGGCTTGCCGGCGCCGGTTGACATCCAACTTGTGGGCGCGGATTACCAGCAGAACTACTTCATTGCGCAACAGATTGCGAACCGAATCCGCCACATTCCCGGGGCGGTTGATGTACACGTTCAGCAAATGATGGACTTGCCAACGTTACACCTCGATGTGGACCGGGTCCGGGCGCAACAAGTCGGCATCTCGGAGAGGGATGTAGCGCAGAACCTTCTCGTCTCGTTGAGCTCCAGTTTCCAGACCACACCTTCTTTTTGGCTGAATCCAAAGACAGGCGTGAGCTATAACGTCGCGGTGATGAGCCCGCAATACCGGGTCGATTCCCTGCAGGCATTGATGAATACGCCGGTCAGCAACGGAAGTGCGTCGCCCCAGGTGTTGGCAAATCTAGCCGCGGTGACGCCGGAGATGACGCCTGCGGTCGTCAATCATTACAACGTGACCCCGGTGGTGGATGTGTATGCCAGCGTGGATGGGCGCGACTTAGGCGGCGTCGCAACCGATATTGCTCAAACGGTTGAGCCTTTCCGTAAGCGTTTGCCACGCGGGGCCGATCTCGAAATCCGTGGCCAGGTCCAGACCATGCAGTCTTCGTTCGCGGGACTGCTCTTCGGACTGGTAATGTCGGTTATTTTGGTGTATTTGCTGATCGTCGTGAACTTTCAATCGTGGCTGGATCCGTTCATCATCATTACTGCGTTGCCGGGCGCGATGGCGGGAATTCTGTGGATGTTGTTCGTAACCCACACCACATTGAGCGTGCCGGCCCTTACCGGAGCGGTCATGTGCATCGGGGTCGCAACCGCCAACAGTATTTTGATGATCTCGTTTGCCCGCGAGAGAATGGACGAAGGCATGGACCCGATCAAGGCGGCTATAGAAGCGAGCTACACACGCATGCGACCGGTGGTTATGACAGCATTGGCCATGATCATTGGCATGATACCGCTTGCAATGGGGTTAGGAGAGGGCGGAGAGCAGAACGCGCCCCTGGGGCGGGCGGTCATTGGAGGGTTGTTGTTTGCCACCGTTGCGACACTGTTCTTCGTGCCGGTAGTATTCAGCATGTTTCATGGACGCAGATTGAAGCGCGCATCCTCGGCTGAAGAACAAACGTCTTAGTTCGACAGGAAATGTTAGATAAAGGAACCTGGATGGAGCAGCAACTGTTGGAAGTGCAAGAGCGAGATCGGCAGCAAGAACAACACCGGCAGACCAGGAAAAAGGGCTATCTGCTGGCATTGATTCTGGGCCTTGCTTTCATCGTCGTCGCTGCCGTCGGCATCGGCATAAGGCTGTCAGAACGGCACGCCTTGGCGAAGGAAACGGAAGAGATCGCGATCCCTTCGGTGGAAGTGGTCCACCCCACGGTTGAGCCACCTCAATCGGAACTGGAGTTGCCATCGACCCTGCAGGCGAACATTGAGTCGCCTATCTACGCTCGCACCACCGGCTATCTGGCGCGGTGGTACAAAGACATCGGAAGCAAAGTAAGAAAAGGTGAGCTGCTGGCAGATATTGAAACCCCGGAAGTAGATCAGGAGCTGATGCAGGCACGCGCAGCCCGCGATCAGGCTTTGGAACAGCTCAAGTTGGCACAGAGTTCAGCTAAGCGGTGGGAAAACCTGCAGAAAATGGATGCAGTCACTCAGCAGGAGACCGATGAGCGGTCCAGTTCCTATACGCAAGGAGAGGCAAGTCTGAATGCTGCCACTGCCAATCTTCGGCGGCTGGAACAACTGGAATCGTTTAAGCATATTTATGCGCCGTTTTCCGGGGTGCTCACCACGCGGAACACCGATATAGGTGTGCTGGTGAACGCGGGAAACGGTGGCCCCGCCCAGGAGCTGTTCATCATTGCGCAAATCGACCCGATCCGTATCTATGTGAACGTGCCCGAGGCGGATTCGCCGTCAATCCATAAAGGTGTTCGGGTTGATATCCAGGTGCCCGAGCTTGTGGGAGAGCATTTCACCGGCAGCGTAGTGCGCACAGCGGATGCAATCGATCCCGCTACCCGCACGCTGAATACCGAAATTGACGTGCCTAATCCCAAAGGCGAACTGCTTCCGGGATCCTATGCGCAAGTGCACCTCGCGCTCAAACACCAGATACAGCGCCTGACAGTGCCGACGAATGCACTGCTCTTTCGAGCCGAGGGGCCGCGGGCAGCAGTAGTCGGAAGCGGAAGCAAAGTGCAGCTCCGGCCGGTCGCGATTGGCAGAGATTTTGGAACGGCGGTTGAAATACTCAGTGGGCTCGAACAGTCAGATGCAATAGTGCTGAGCCCTAGTGATTCCCTGGAAGACGGCCAGGTGGTTCGGATCGCCCAGGGCGGTGCGAAGCAGTGAGCATACGCGGCGCCCTATTGCTGCTGGTGTTTTGTATTCCCGCGGTCGCGAAAGGACCGAAGTATCAGAAACCCGACGTAAACACTCCTCAGACCTGGCAGACTCCGGCGCCCTGGCGCCAGGCGCTGCCGCTTGATTCGCTTCCAAAAGGCGCGTGGTGGGCATTCTTCGGGGATGCCGAACTAAATCAGTATGAACAGCGTGCAATGGCCAATAACCAGACTCTCCAGGCCGCGATCGCACGCCTCTCTGAGGCGCGTGCTTCGGCCCGGGTCACCGCCGCAGGTTTATATCCTGAATTGGACGCCGGGGCTCACGCCATTCGTGAACGGCTTTCCGGCAATCGCCCGTTCAACGGAGCGGTGTCCCAACCGGTGCCAGTAACGCAGAGCGAATTTACGATTCCATTTACGTTGAATTATGAGATTGATCTTTTTGGCCGGGTGCGGCACAGCGTTGAGGCCGCGAATGCTCAGTTGCAATCCTCAGCTGCCGATCTCGAAAATGTGCGCCTCCTGCTCAGCTCAGAACTAGCCGCCGACTATTTTCAATTGCGCGAACTGGACGCTGAAATTGGTGTCGTCCAGAAAGCAATTGCTTACCAGCAGCAGGGACTGACATTAGTTGAGAACCGCCACACCGGCGGGGCCGCGTCAGGATTGGATGTAGCGCAGCAACAGGTAGTGCTGGATTCATCGATCACTCAACTCGCGCTCCTGCAGCAACAGCGCTTCCAATTTCAGCACGCTCTGGCGATGCTTCAGGGGATCGCTCCGGTCGAATTCGTTGCCCCGGTGCGCGGCCTCGAAACCGAACCTCCAGCACTGCCTCTCATTGTGCCTTCAGAGTTGCTACAGCGGCGACCGGACATCGCTACTGCCGAGCGCGAAACTGCAGCTGCGAATGCTCGAATTGGAGTGGCGCGGGCAGCTCTCTATCCCAGTATTTTGCTGGGAGGCGGCGGTGGACTGGACAGCAAGGCAATTGGTTCTTTGCTCAATGCGCCGAGTTTATTTTGGTCGTTGGGACTGTCTGCGCTGGAGCCAGTGATTGCGGGTGGGCGTAATCGCGCTCAACTCGATTTTGCGAAGGCGGGATATCAAGAAGCTGTGGCCAACTACCGTGAAGCTGCGCTCACGGCATTCCAGCAGGTGGAGGACGCGCTTTCAGGCCTGACGACATTAGCTGCGGCCTACGAATCGCAGCAGCGCGCGGTCGCCGATGCCGAACGCTCGCTGCAGCTTGCCAATGCGCGCTACAGCGGAGGGTTGGTTACCTATTTGGATGTGATCACGGCTGAAGAGCAGGCACTCGCGAACGAACGCCAGGAAACACAACTTTTAGGCCAGAGGATGACCACTTCCGTCTTATTAGTGAAAGCGCTCGGCGGAGGTTGGGATAGTTCCAGTCTGTCTGCAGTGGGAATCAAGCCGAGTTTGAAGCAGGCGGTCCAGCAGTAGGCCGAGTTACTCGCGATAAAAAAGACGGGCGAGGACGCCCGTCGCTCCAAAGCTTTTTTTAAGCCCTTGTTGCTTCTACTGAAATCTCTCAGAATCCTGGCATGAACGAATAGCCGATGGAGATCGCGAATCGGGAAACGTTGGCCCCGTTGAACTCTACATTGTTATGAATCACGTAGTAATGGGCTTCCGGCCGGATGAATGCATGCCCCCAAAAGTAGTATCGAATGTCGGCGCCAAAGTGTCCTGCAAAGTGGTTGCTGCTCACGTAATTGGTGCAGCCGGTGAAGTTACAGTTGAATTGGGTGTAGAATCGCAAGTCCTCGCCGCCAATTCCAGCCATTACATCCCCGCCGAATTTCTTGCCAAATTTACTACCGTAAACCGCGTCGAAATCATAAAAGATCGGACGATAGGGAGCTTGAGCAAAAAAGGTGGAACTGCTTTGCGTATAAAGAGCGCGACTTGCCCGCCAGGCTACTTCGCCTCCAAAACCAATGTGGTGCTTTAAGATAAAGAAGCCGCTAAAGCTGGGGTACAGTCCTCCGGTCAAAGAAGGAAAGACGTTGCCGTTGCTGTCGGTCGATGCAGCCGGAGCCTCTACCGAACCGAAACCGAATGCTCCGTGAAATTCCTGGGCCTGCGCGCCTAGTGCGAACAGGAGGGTTCCGGCGAAAACACCAAACGCCAATCGCTTTTTCAAGAGAAGCTCCTACAAGAGATTTGACTCCTAGCTTGATTACCTTTTAACCCGGAAGTTGCATTATAGTTCTGCCGCTAGCACTGGGACATCCTCCAGTCGAAAGCCGGTCACCTTGTCATTTTAGTTTCGATGCGGTCACGGGCGGATTTGTTACGCCAGCAATTGTGAGGAGCTTAGGCGACCGGGCGTAGAGCCCCAAGCGAGAGTCCTATGAAATTCGGAATGACCTTCTCCGCGCCCGTCGCGAGCAGGGTTTGCAGCGGAATCACACGCGGACTTGCGGCTTTTTGGGGTCCTGATGCCTAGCCTTTAACGCTTATCTTGGAGAACGAGAGAATCGCGGTACCCGACCGTGGAGTGCCCATCCAGGTTGCAGGCCGGAAGGTGGTGAGGATCAGCATGTTTTTTAACTCGTGAATATCTTTCGGATCCTCCGAGCCGGAGAGAACCCGATAATCTTGTACCCGACCGTTCGCGTCCACGTAGGCTTCTATCACCAGGGAGTCTTGGCCGACCGCGCCCATGGTAAACCCGAAACTGCTGGGCTGCAGTTCGGGGTCGGTTGCGAACATCAGCGGCACATCTGAGGCATTTGCGTGGACTGCCGGAGGCGACGTCAGCATGCCGGCCACTACGCCAAAAACCAGGATCGTAGCAACCAATCCGGTGGTGGCAGGAACCATAAAGGCGCGAAGCGCGTTTTCAACGTGCAAAATCAAGCTGCCGAAATGGGGGTTTCTCCGGCGGGCTGCCTCGTGTGAGATTGCCAGTCGCAGTTTGAGGGCCAGGTCCTCGGGGGCACGCGCGGGGCCGACTCGCGCCAACAAAGATTGCGTCCGGCGAAGAGACTGAAACTCGCAGTCACACCGGGAGCATTGCCGCAAATGCTGGTCGAGAGCGTGCATCTGCTTGCCGGTGACGGCACCATCCAGATAAGCAGAAAGCATCGACTTTGATTGTGTGCAGGTCACGATGCGACCTCGATTCGATTGCCACAAGCGCGTGGATCGCCGGCCTCAACGCTCAAGCCCAATTCTGGCCCAACTTCTCTGACGTATTCGCTAAGCCGTTTTCTGAGAGCATCGCGCCCGCGGGTGATTCGCGATTTCACGGTTCCGAGCGAAACCTGAGTAATCTCGGCAATCTGCTCGTAAGAGAGATCTTCAATATCTCGGAGGACGACTGCCGTGCGATACGGCTCCGAAATTTTCCTAAGTTCACCTTCGACCCGCGTCTGAACTTCGTGATCCGCCACGGTCTCGAATGGTGACTTACGACGATCCACGAGCGCCAAATTGAGTTCCGCCGGAGAGCCATGCTGCGAGTCCCCTTCGGTTTGCTCTACAGAGGTTTCTTTAGATTTATGTCGGAACCACCAGCGGCGACGGTTGGAGGCCTCATGTATCGCAATGCGATAAATCCAGGTCTTGAGGCTGGACTCACCATGGAAATGCTTCATGCCGCGAAATACTTTCAGGAAAACTTCCTGCGTGGTGTCGGCCGAATCCGCAGGGTCGGTCAGAATGCGGTAAACCAAACCGTAAACCGGCTGGTGGAATTCCCCGACCAGCCAAGCATAGGCGTCTTCTGATCCAGCTTTCAGTTCCTGGATCAGCGCAGATTCTTGCGTGCGAATTCCGAGTGCGCCTGCAAACTCTCCCAAATTGGCCGCTCCCGCCATTCCTGCCACGGTGTGCAACCCCCTAATTATATTCCAGGCGCAAAGCTCTGCCTGAATGCTTAGACCCCGCAAAGGGTGCTCAGGTTCCAGAAACGTAAGTCTCACGCCTGTATTCGGTTACCGGGGTAGTCATTGCTTCGGAGCTTGAGTCGCGGGAGGGGGAGTGGCCTGCGAGTCCTGCGGCTTGGGTACGGTCGCGGGTTTCTTGCGTTTCACGGGCTTTTTCGCAGTGGCCGGCTGGGTGTCATCCACAACATTCTTCTTCGGAGGGTTTTCGGCGCGAGCGGTTTGCAATGCCGCGCGGAGCTGCCCGATTTCGGTCTCCTTCGCGTTCGCAATTTTGTCCACGCGACCGGCAAAAGCGCGGCGCGATTCTTCGAGAGACCCGAGATCTTTGTTCAACGACTGAAAATCATCTTTGCTCCCGAAGGCACCCGCGGATTCGACGATCGAACTCATGACGTCGTATAGCGCGTCGAGATTGCGATAGACCTTGAAGGTGAGAGGCGTGCTCTCGGGTGAGTTTTTCAAATCATTCAACATGCTTGGTAACGCCGATTGCAGGTTTCGTTGGACCGACTCGACGTCGCCCGCCGTTTGATGTTTCGTTCCTGAGTCGGTCTTCCATTTCTCCACGCGCAAATGGGAGAGATCGTCCTGAATTGCCTGTGAAGCCTGCTGCAGACTTCCGAGCAATTGGTTCAGTTCGGAAATCGATGAGTAGGACACGGGAGGGGCGGGAGTCTGCGCCGCGCACCAGCCGGCGCAGATCAGCAAACCCAAAATGGCAGGGAAGTATCGACGGTTCATATTTAGTCTCTTCCGACTCAGCATACTCATTTTCACAGGTTTCGCAACTTGCTTCCAGTTGGAACCACTCAGGTTTCTGCGGCGGGCGAGCGGCTGGGTGCTGATCCGCGAGAGCTTGAATCGTTGCTCTGTTTGACTAACCACCGGACGTGCGTGAGAATTGGTATGCAAGCGCTTTGAACGGGCCTGTGGCGCAGCTGGGAGCGCGCTTCCATGGCATGGAAGAGGTCGTCGGTTCGATCCCGACCAGGTCCACCAATTCCCCCTAGCCCTTTGGGCGCCAAATTGTACTAAAACCTTTCGCTAGTAAAGTCGGGCGATTGGCGTATGCTTGTCGTTTGTAGATGCCCTCGTGCCGTCCGCTCTCCGTATCCCGAACTGAAAGGGCGAATGTTGGAGGATGCCCATAAGTGAAGGGAAGCCTTCCTTCCATCTAAGGAGAACTGTGAAATTAGTAGTAACGATGCTTTTTTTGGCCATAACATCCTATCCGGCTGCCAGTCATGAGAAGCCCGTTCAGGATTGTAAGGTGACGTTTGCTGTGGTTTATCTTGATCGCCTGAACAATACGAACCACGGCATTCCACTAAAGAGCGTGAAGGACGTGGAAAAGAAGCTAAGCAAGTATGGCGATGTGTGCTACGTCGGCAGCAATAAGGCCGATCTAGTTTTCTTCATACACACCACTCCAGCTGTCTACCATGGAACCCGCGTTTATAACAATGACTCCACATCAACCGCGACGGCGACGGATGGTAATGGCAATTCAGCAGCCGCCGTTGCATCTAGCTCTTCCACCACCGCTGTACCCTACTCCGTGGATTACTCCGTGTTCATTCTTGACATCGAAAGCCAGCAGCCAGATGGTTCCTACAGAATACTGCGAACCCTAGATCAGAGGGGGCTCTACAACACGTTCTACGGCATGGGCTACGGCAAGGGGAAGCATCCCATCACCAACGTCATAGACGCGGGTGCAAAGTGGCTACACGAAAATAACCTAGGTAAATAACGCCAGTTTTAGTCCTGGAAAGGCGGTTCCCCGTTCCCGGCGGCCAACTAACCGCATGAGCCTACTGTTACCACGACCCATGGCACAATGTCATGGAAGACTTTGCGGCAGGCGATCTGTGTCCACGGGAAAGATGCTGGTTCACAATTTGGCTCGACCAGATCAACCGTGATCTGACCATTGCGTGGTCCCAAAATACCCGGCGGAATTTCGACAACCCCGGAGAACGACGTAGGATCACAAATTGCGCCGACGCCTTTCGGGCCGTATCCAGCAAAAGATATAAGAGTCTCCGCTCCACGGAATGCGCCAATCAGGGGTTGACGTTTCTGTGGGCGAAGGGCCTTGCCGCCATCGCTTTTCAAGTGAAGGGTGCCGTCGAGGTGATAACTCGCGTGAACATCCGACCCGTCCGCACTCGGTTTTAGAATGAAGAACTCACCCTTCGGTGAACGCCGAATCCACAACGCTAACCACAAACCAGCATCGCGAACAGCCACAGCATATCTGTATTCACCGGGCGTTGGCTTAAGCTTCATCAGCCCGACCTTGGGGCTTCCAGAGCTGCGCTGCCGCATCTCGTCGAATACGCCACGCCACGTTTCCAGTTCTTCCTGTGAACTCAGGTCAAGGCACTGATACCTAGCCCAACCCTCGAAAGTCTGGAGATCGTCCTCACTGATGAACTGCATGCGTCAATTCTTACATATTGTGAGTCTCTACACCGGGCCATTCGGTCGACCCTCGGCGCGCGCGGATTGCGTGGCATGGAAGAGGTCGTCGGTACGATCCCGACCAGGTCCACCATTTCTGATTCAGGCGGCTTTTTTCTCTCCCGGTGCTTTCGCTTCCGGATGGCCGCGCTTGGCCGCAGCGTGCTCAATTTTAGCGTTTATTTCTCCGCCCAGCAGGAAAGCAAAGCCGGTCACGTAAAGCCACATCATCAGGATCATGACTGCGCCTAGTGAGCCGTAGGTGCGACTGTAGGTATTGAAGAAATGCAAGTAAGCCCTGAAGGCGAAGGATGTGGCAATCCAGAGCAGGACCCCGAATACCGAGCCGGGGGTGATCCAATACCAGTGCTGCTCTTCCAAGTCGGGAGCGAAATAATAGATCAAGGAAAAAGACAGCGTCACAAAAGCGATGGCCACGGGCCATTGCGCAACCTGCCACGCATCCACCGCCGCTTCGCGAAGGCCGTAGTACTCGCCAATTCTGTTGGCCAAATATCCTCCAGAGAGGACCATTACGAGGGCCAGTATTATGAGCAGCGAGATTGCGATGGTTAGCACAAACGAAATCGCCCGGATCTTTATCAAGGAGCGTTGCTCTTTGACTTCGTAAACTCCATTCAACGCGGAGATCAGAGAACTCATCCCGCCGGAGGCAAACCAAATCGTGAGCACAATTCCGAAAGTGAGCTTGCCGTCGCTGGCATTATGCATGACTTCATGCAGGGTATTTCCGACCACCTCCGCTGCCGCTGGCGGAAGGACCTGATAAACGTAGACGAACAGGCCGTGGCGAAGCGCGCTTCCTCTGGCTGCGAACAATCCTAGTAGCGAGAGCAGAAAAATGAATAGCGGGAACAGAGCAAGCACGAAGTTGAAGGCCAACTCCGCGGCGCGTCCTGTCAAATTGTCATCATTGATTCCGGCTGTGACTTCTCTCACCAGCTGGCGGAAGCTTAGACCACCGAGGTTCCAGATGGTGGATACTTGCTCGGTGGTGCTGAGGTTAGAATCGGATTTGGGCTTAGGACGCAGACAGGGCTTGGATTACAGCCCAAACTGCCGCCGTTGCCCTGAAAATGCTAATGGTGAGAGTTGCCGGAAAGAGTCATTGAGCAGATCTAAGCTGCGTCGTCTTCGATCTTGATTCGCAAGGACTTCAAGAACTTGAGGTCCTGGTCGCTCACTTTCAGTTCGGGGTTGCTGGAGAGAGTAGTAACCATCGAAGTCTTGTCCGAGGATTTTTCTCCTGGGCGGCTGACGCCGATTGTGGCCTCAAGCACCAGAAAAATGTCGTACCCGCCGTCTTTGATCCGGGAGACAACATCCGCGATCTGCTCAGAATCCGCGAGTGACTCATTGATCGCTTCGCCCAATTCCTTCATCAAGTGCTTAAGTTGCTGGTCCACGCGTTCCCTCGGTTACCACTTACCACGAAACCTTTAGATGCGGTTCGGGCAAGGCCCGCACCTAACTGAAAAGTATTCTAAACCCGGAGATTGGTAAAATCGAGGAGCAAATGGCGAACCCTTCAACATCCAGGAAGCTAGGTATTGCTGCTCGAATTGCTGGTCAGCAGGTAAAGCGGACCCGGACCTATGGCGCAATATTGAACGGGGCGCGGACAACCTTTCGTCACTTTGCTGGCGTGATTAGCCAGCTCTGGCTGGAGGTTACTGGCTTTGTTTTTGTTGCGTTTGCAGCGGTTGGAATCGTTGAGTTTATTAAAGAATATGCCGCTTATCACGCCGGTCGGGCCGCTGGCTCAAGACTAGCCGCTGCGGCCGGATTCACGCTGATGTTCGCCTGGTTTGGGGTCACATCCTTTTCTAGAGCGCGCCGAAGAAAATAACCTTGCCGCAAAAACCCAAAGCGCCTGTTCCGTCTGCCGATCCAGAAACCTCGTCGCATATATCGATCCGCCCGCTCTACGGCCCGGCTGATCTGCAGAATTGGGACTTCGAAAATCAGGCCGGCTATCCCGGTGATTTTCCCTATACGCGCGGGGTGCAGCCGACCATGTATCGGGGGCGACTCTGGACCATGCGCCAGTATGCCGGCATGGGCGACGCCGAGGAGTCTAACAAACGCTACAAGTACCTTCTAGGCCACGGGACGACCGGGCTGTCGGTGGCGTTTGATCTCCCCACTCAGATTGGCCTCGATTCCGATCATCCGCTGGCTGCTGGCGAAGTCGGAAAGGTCGGGGTGGCCATCGATTCTCTCGAAGATATGCAAAGGCTCTTCGACGGAATCGATCTCACAAAAACTTCAACTTCAATGACCATCAACGCGACTGCTCCGATCCTTCTGGCGCTGTATGTCGCAGTTGCGCGTAAAAAAGGCGCAGACACTCGCAAGCTTTCCGGCACGGTGCAGAATGACGTGCTGAAGGAGTACATTGCGCGCGGGACTTACATCTACCCGATTGCGCATGCAATGAGACTGGTCACAGATTTGTTTGCCTGGACAAACCAGCATGTGCCGGAGTGGAATACGATTTCCATTTCTGGATACCACATACGTGAAGCCGGGGCGACTGCGGTCCAGGAAGTTGCATTCACGCTGGGCAATGGCACTGCATATGTTGAGGCCGCACTGCGCGCCGGTTTGGATGTCGATGTCTTCGCGCCACGACTATCTTTCTTTTTCAATGCGCACAACAATTTCTTGGAAGAAGTCGCGAAGTTCCGTGCCGCCCGGCGCATGTGGGCGCGAATCATGCGCGAGAAAATTGGGGCAAAGGACCCGCGCTCATGGATGCTGCGTTTCCATGCGCAAACCGCCGGATCTACGCTCACCGCGCAACAGCCTGAAAATAATATTGTCCGCACCGCGATCCAGGCGATGGCAGCCGTACTGGGAGGTACGCAGTCCCTGCACACTAACTCTTACGATGAAGCGCTGTCGCTACCGACAGAGCAGGCGGCACGGATCGCCCTGCGAACACAACAGATTGTCGCGTTCGAGTCGGGTGTCCCGAATACCGTGGACCCGCTGGCAGGGTCATATTTTATTGAGTCATTGACCGACGAAATAGAAAAATGTGCCAACGAATATTTGGAGAAAATCGATGCCCTGGGCGGCATGTTGAAAGCCATTGAGCGCGGATTCGTGCAGCAGGAAATTCAGAATGCCGCATACGAACAGCAAAAGTCGATAGAGAGTGGAGAAGCTACGGTGGTTGGAGTAAACCGCTTCACGCAGGAAAGTGGCGGGCAAGTGCCGGTTCAGCGCATCGACGAGTCATTGGAGCGCAAGCAGGTGGAGGGACTGCGAGCGCTGCGTGCAAGACGAGATCACACGGCGTGGAAGAACGCGATTGAGATGATTCAAAACGCGGCACGCTCAGGCGAGAACTTGATGCCAAGGATTGTGAATGCGGTTGAGGCGCATGCGACTGTTGGCGAAATCTCAGACGCAATGCGAACTATTTTTGGCGAGTATCAGGAAACAGTAGTGATCTGAAGCGCAGGACCCAGTTTATTCTTCTTCTGGGGGGGCATTGTGCCCGCAAGCCTCGCGGCAGGGAGCGCAGTAGAGAAGGCCATCTTCGCAAAGACGTATGCTGAGCTGGCTCTGGCAGGTGCAGCAATATTTCTCGCAGATGCACTTGGCCTCAGGCATCTCGCATTGCAAGCAGATGTACGTCTTGGCGGTTCCGGCGCTGGAGCTCATACCTTGACTTTATCTCCGGCCACAAACAGGGGAAAGTGCCCGAGGTAACTCGTCGGACGGGCTGCGCAAACTAGAGATCGATGCGGTCCAGCAGCCGGTTACGCTTCTGCGGCCTTGAAATGCCCTCGGTACCATTCCACCGTGAGGCGCAGGCCTTGCTCAAAATCTACCTTGGGTGTGTAGCCGAGATGCTCTTCGGCGCGCGATAAATCGGCCAGCGAATGCTTGACGTCGCCCGAGCGAGTTGGACCGTACTTTACCTCTCCTGGGTACCCGATGATTTTTTTCAAAAGTTGGAATGCCTGATTCAGGTCGGCGCGTTTGCCGGTAGCTACATTGAAGACCTGCCCAGCCACTTGCGAGGCCGGCGCCTTTACGGCCAGCAAATTGGCCTCCACGGCGTTTTCGATGTAGGTAAAATCACGGCTCTGTGTGCCATCGCCCAGGATGGTCGGCTGTTCGCCGTTGAGCATCTGCGCGATGAACTTGGCCAGCACGCCTGAATACGGCGAAGTGGGGTCTTGGCGTGGTCCGAAAATATTGAAGTAGCGGAGGGAAACTGTCTCAAGTCCATAACAGCGATAGAAGGACGTCATGTAATACTCGCCGGTGAGCTTCGCTACGGCGTAAGGAGAGATGGGATTAGGCACCATTCCTTCGTGCTTGGGAAGCGTGGGAGTGTCGCCGTAAGCCGAGGATGATGCCGCATATACCACGCGCTTGACCTTGGCATCGCGAGCAGCCACGAGCAGGTGCACAGTTCCATCCACATTTGCGCGATTGCTACCCAAAGGATCGAGTACAGATTTCGGCACCGAGGGGATGGCGGCCTCATGGAAAATGTAATCGATGCCGCGGCAGGCCTGATGAAGGGCATCGAGGTTGAGCAAATCAACTTCGCGAAAATCTATTTGGCCGGCTATATCGGCGAGGTTTTCGCGCTTTCCGGTGGAAAAGTTGTCAACGCCGCGGACATCATCGCCTTGGGCCATGACCGCCCGTGCGAGCGACGAACCTATGAACCCCGCAATTCCGGTGATCAGGTAGAGTGCCACGATTCAATATACCCAATACAGAGAGATCTAATTCAGTATCTGAGGTAACAGAATTGGGGCCGCTGACCGTTCCGGAGCCAGCCGGCAAAGGATCATAGCGCGAGCTCACGCGATTGCGCCGGGAAGTTCCGGATAGCTCCACGAATTTCTTGCCAGAGTTCGTCGCGGCCATGGCCAGTCCTCGCAGAAAAGGGCACAATGCGCAACTGAGGCATTTGTTGAGTGAAGGCATCAATGGATTTTCGCAGCGTGTTCCCGGAGAGCTTGTCGGCTTTCGTCCCGACCATGAGAAACGGGCGTCTTATGGAATCCAGGAATTCCAGAAGTTGCTTGTCGCTGTCCTGTGGAGGCACGTTTAAATCGACCAGCGCGAGGCACAGGGCCAGGCATCGCCGTTCTTTCAGGTATGGCTCAATAAATCCCGACCACTGGCCGGTGATTTCGCGTGGTACGCGAGCGTAACCGTAGCCCGGCAGATCGCAGAAAACGACCTCTGGCTGTGGCCTTCCCGGCCAGCGCACTTCAAAAAAATTGATGGAACGAGTGCGGCCCGGGGTCGAACTGGTCTTTGCGATTTTCGTGCCCAGCAAGGAATTGATGACACTCGATTTCCCAACGTTCGATCGCCCAAGAAAGGCAACTTCCGGAATGGCAGGAGTAGGGAACTGCTCCATCCCCGTGGCCGACGTCATGAATCTTGAAAGAACCCGCACAGCCCAGTTTCGGGGTTCTCGCCCGAAGTTGCAAGTTGCCGCAGTTTAGTCCAGACCCAACGGGCGCTTGTTATCGACGTCCTTATCATTAATAGGCTGATACTTGTTGCGCAGGTGAAGGATAACGGCAACTACGATTCCGATGCCGAGGCTGATGGCGAGGAATACGCGATAGGCGGGAAAGGCAATTAACACTGCGGTCATAATTACAGCGGCAATCACCAGCCCGGTCGTGCCTTTTACGTGAATCAACATGCGTGGGAGCATGGCAACAATATTGAAATTGTAGTTCCTCGGCCGCGCCTTGTGTAAGGGTGGGGATTAGGATTGCTACGCTGGGTGGCTCGAACGCACAGCAAACATTACCGTCTCTTCCCCATGACGCGCTGCAGGGCTTTTACTGGCGCGCCGAAGGCCCTTCGGAAGGCCCACTTAGCGGGATGGTCTGCGACCCTTCGACCGGAATGTCTGTCTCGGGCAATGGGTGTTCCAGCGCCAACGTAAGCACCTGGTCCATGGTCTCAACAAAGTGCAGCTTCATGGCGCTGCGCAGGTTTTCAGGAACCTCGGCCAAATCTTTTTCGTTGTCCTTGGGCAGGATGACTTCGAAAAGTCCGGCGCGATGCGCTGCTAATAGTTTTTCTTTCAGTCCGCCGATCGCGAGAACCTTCCCCCGTAGCGTAATCTCGCCAGTCATAGCGATGTCTCGACGCACGGGAATTTTGCTCAGCGCGCTGGCAATTGCTGTGGCGATGGTAATACCTGCCGACGGTCCATCTTTCGGGATCGCACCTTCAGGCACGTGTACGTGAATGTCGAAATTGCGATAAAACTCACGCGTCAATCCCAGGCGCTGTGCCCGGGAACGAGTGTAGGACATGGCGGCGTGTGCGGATTCCTGCATCACGTCTCCAAGCTTGCCGGTCAGGGTGAGCTTGCCTTTGCCGTCAACCACGCTGGCCTCGGTGCTCAAAATCGAGCCGCCGACTTCGGTCCAGGCCAGTCCTGTCACTAACCCGATTTCGCTCTTCTCGTGAGCGAGTGTGTCGCGAAACTTGAGCACGCCAAGGAAATCATTGACGTTCTCGGCAGCGATGGCGCTGGTGTAATTCGCGCCTTCCTTTACGACCTTACGAGCGACTTTGCGACAGATGTTGCCAATTTCACGTTCCAGGTTGCGGACGCCCGCTTCTCGGGTGTAGTTGCGAATCAATGTCGTGATCGCTTCGTCGGTAAACTTGATGTTTTTTTCGTTCAGGCCTGCCTGTTCCATCTGTTTCTTAATCAGGAACTGTTTGGCGATTTCAACCTTTTCGGCCTCGGTGTAACCGTGCAGCCGCAGAACTTCCATGCGGTCCTGAAGAGCAGGAGGAATGGTGTGCAGAACGTTAGCGGTGGCCACGAAGAAGACCTGTGAAAGGTCGTATTCAACGTCAAGATAGTGGTCCACAAACATGTAATTCTGCTCGGGGTCGAGCACTTCGAGCAGTGCGGCGGATGGGTCGCCGCGAAAATCCATGGACATTTTGTCTACTTCGTCGAGCATGAAGACCGGGTTCTTGGTCCCGGCCTTTTTCATCATCTGGATGATCTGACCGGGCAGCGCGCCAATGTAGGTGCGGCGATGGCCACGAATTTCGGCTTCGTCGCGGACTCCGCCAAGTGACATGCGAACAAACTTACGTCCCGTGGCTTTGGCGATTGACATCCCCAGTGAGGTTTTGCCGACACCCGGAGGGCCAACAAAGCAAAGAATCGAGCCCTTCGGGTTCTTAACCAACTGCCGGACGGCGAGAAATTCGAGAATGCGTTCCTTGATTTTCTCCAGCCCGTAGTGATCTTCGTTCAGTACCTTTTCAGCGCGCGAGATATTTCGGATTTCTTTGGAGCGCTTCTTCCATGGAACTGCCAGCAGCCAATCCAGATAATTACGCGAAACCGTTGACTCGGCTGACATCGGCGGCATGGCCTCAAGCTTCTTAAGCTCCTGCAGCGCCTTCTCTTTGACCTCTTTCGACATGCCGGCTTTTTCGATTTTCTTTTTCAGCTCATCGAATTCGCTCTTCTCGCCGCGCCCCAATTCTTTCTGGATGGCCTTGATCTTTTCGTTCAGGTAGTACTCTTTTTGCGCCCGCTCCATCTGCCGCTTTACTCGCGACTGGATGGTGCGGTCCATGTTCAGCTTTTCGATTTCAATGTCGAGAACATCCGCAATGCGGGTGAGACGCTCGGCAGGATCAAAAATTTCAAGCAGCTCTTGTTTTTCTTCAATTGACAGCTGGAGGTTCGCAGCAATGGTGTCGGTGAGTTTGGCCGGATCTTCCATGCGCACGGCCGCGATCATGGTCTCATAATTGAGCGACTGGCAAAGCTTCACGTATTGCTCGAACAGGGTAGTGACCCGCTGCATGGCAGCCTCGAGCTGAGGGTTGGTCTCGACTGTGTAACGGGCGAGGCGGACCGCCGCCTGCATGAACCCTTCGGTATCAATTATCTGGAGGACCTTCCCGCGCTCGATGCCTTCGACCAGGACCTTGATATTGCCGTCAGGCAGCTTAAGACTCTGAACGATGTTGACCACTGTCCCGATCTGATAAATTTCGTTCGCCTTGGGCTCATCGATGCTGGCATCGTGCTGGGTGGCGAGAAATATCTTCTTGTCCGAGGCCAGCGCTTCTTCCAGCGCGCGAACGCTCGATTCACGGCCCACCACGAACGGCGTCATCATGTAAGGGAAGATGACCACGTCCCGGATTGGCATCATGGGCAGTTTTCTGGTCTCGAATTTTTCCTTGGGTGTGGTCACGAAAACTCAGCTCCTGGCTATTAGCCCTTAGCTTCTAGCCTGAACACAGTGTATCAAGTCTGTTGGCACCGCCGCGAAAAAGCTGAGAGCTAACAGCTAAAGGCTAAGAGCGGGCTTTACCCTGCCTTCTCCATCATAGTAAGCGAAACATTGCGTTTTTCAACCATTTCGCGAGTGACTTCGAACTCTTTTACTTTCTTTTGGCTTGGCAGGTGATACATCAAGTCAAGCATCAACTCTTCGAGGATCATGCGCAGACCGCGGGCCCCTACCTTGCGGACCATGGCTTGGCGGGCGATCGCGCGGAGAGCATCTTCGCTGAATTTGAGGCGCACATTCTCAAACTCGAAGAGGCGCTGGTACTGCTTGACAATGGCGTTCTTGGGCCGAGTGAGGATTTCGATGAGGGTTTGTTCGTCGAGGTCTTCCAATACGCCTACCACGGGCAAACGGCCTACAAACTCTGGGATGAGTCCAAACTTTATCAGGTCTTCGGGTTGCACTTCGCTTAATAACTCAAAACTGCGCTTGCGATCTGGCACTACGTCTTGCGTTTGGTCGTCGTCGGCGCGGAAGCCCAGGGCTTTTCGTCCGGCGCGACGGCCGATAATCTTGTCCAGGCCTACAAACGCTCCGCCGCAGATGAAAAGAATGTTGGTGGTGTCCACCGGAGTGAATTCCTGGTGCGGGTGCTTACGACCGCCCTGCGGAGGAACATTCGCGATTGTTCCCTCCAGTATTTTCAGAAGAGCTTGCTGCACGCCTTCACCCGAAACATCTCTGGTGATAGACGGATTCTCGTCTTTGCGGCCGATCTTATCCACTTCGTCGATATAGATGATTCCGGTCTGTGCTCGGCCTACGTCGCCGTCGGACGCCTGTAGCAGCTTCAGAATAATGTTTTCAACGTCTTCACCGACATATCCAGCTTCGGTCAGAGTGGTTGCGTCCACAATCGCGAAGGGCACGTCCAACATGCGCGCCAAGGTCTGCGCCATCAGGGTTTTCCCAGTCCCGGTTGGGCCGATCAGCATGATATTGGATTTGGTGAGCTCAATGCCATCCCCGGTGCGCTGGCGGTTCATGTAGATCCGCTTGTAATGGTTGTAAACCGCGACCGCGAGCTTCTTCTTGGTTTGTTCCTGCCCAATCACGTACTCATCAAGAAAAGTCTTGACCTCTTGCGGCTTGGGAAGTTGGTTCGGAGTCGTGGCCGCCGGGGTAGCTGCGCGGTCATCTTCCAGTATGGAATTGCAGACTGCTACACACTCGTCGCAAATATACGCCCGAGGGTAGTCGCTCGGAGAGGAGATCAGCTTGGCAACCGCGTCCTGCGACTTATGGCAGAACGAGCAGCGAAGAATTTCTTCATTTCCGGTCTTGTTTTTCACTCGGCCCCCACTCCTTCAGTTGCTTCTTCCGGCTGTTCTTCTGCTTTGCCAACCCGGCCACTCCACGAAAGGCCGATCATACAACCTATCGGGTCTTGTAGATGATATCGTCAATGATTCCGTATTCCTTGGACTGCTGGGCATTCATAATGAAGTCGCGCTCAACGTCTTTTTCAACTTTATCCAGCTTCTGCCCGGTATGTTTGGAGAGCAGTTGGTTCGTAATATCGCGCATTCTCAGGATTTCCCGCGCGTGAATGTCAATATCAGTCGCCTGGCCTGACAGTCCGCCCATGTGCGGTTGATGGATCAAAATTCTTGAATTAGGCAACGCTAACCTCTTCTTCGGTTCTCCCGCCGCGAGCAGAGTGGCCGCCATGCTGGCCGCCTGTCCAATGCATATTGTAGTCACGTCGTTCTTCACATACTGCATGGTGTCGTAAATTGCCATACCCGAAGTAATCGACCCACCGGGAGAATTTATATAGAGCTGAATGTCCTTTTCAGGATCTTCCTGGGCGAGGAACAGCATCTGTGCGATTACCAGGTTGGCGACGTTATCGTCGATGGGCGTGCCGATAAAAATGATATTGTCCCGCAGCAGGCGCGAGTAAATGTCGTAAGCCCGCTCACCCCGGCCGGTTTGTTCGATGACCATTGGGACCAGCATCATGCGTGCGTCTTTCTCACTCACTTCTCACACTCCTGCCCGGAAATTCCGGGATGATGGGGGGATTGGAATCGCTCCGTCTAAGCGGATTGACGATACAGGAAATCGAGGGCCTTTTCGTTGCGGATCCTGTTCCGGATTCTATCCAGCGCTCCATCACGTGTCAAACGTGCGCGGATCGCATCCGGCGCCTGATTTGTTTGCTTCGCCAGCGCTTCAATTTCATTGCCAATTTCGTCGTCGCCAACCTCAATTT
>Ga0207053_10013_pt1 | contig 39576 bp, 35 predicted proteins | sample Alteio_BWMinCont_59_FD_153290 | JGI IMG/M metagenome (GOLD analysis project Ga0207053, IMG submission 153290) | Enriched cells from forest soil in Barre Woods Harvard Forest LTER site, Petersham, Massachusetts, United States -... | ecosystem: Environmental > Terrestrial > Soil > Temperate forest >...
AATTGCTGCGAGTGCTTCTACTCTCGCTGGTGCTTGTGTTCTGCGTTCTCCTGGCTGAGTTTCGTAACTTCTCCGCGCCGACTGCAATCCTCACCTCATCGGTGCTTTCGATCTCAGGCGTAGTCTTTGCTTTGCTCATCACGGGAACAACCTTCAACGTCGCCTCATTCATGGGCCTCATCATGGTCATCGGAATCGTGGCGAAGAACGGCATCCTGCTGCTCGATGCCGACGAGCGATACCGTCACGAAGGTGTTTCAGCACGCGAAGCCATGATCCATGCGGCACAGCGTCGTCTACGCCCCATCCTCATGACTGCATCCGCCGCAATCTGCGGTATGTTGCCACTCGCGTTTGCGTTCGGCTCCGGATCTCAGATGCTTCAGCCGCTTGCCATCGCGGTCATTGGCGGACTGATCATCTCAATGGTGTTGAGCCTGATCGTTACGCCAGTGATCTACTATCTGCTCACGCGCTCAAAACCTCAGATGGTATAAGAAAAGGCCCGCGATCACTGATCACGGGCCTTCATCGTTTGTGGGTTGGTGCCGAGCTATCGCTCCACAACAATCATCTCGAAGCTATCTGGCACCAGGCTCGGGCGAGGATGTGGCGTCGCTGCGGTTGCTGCCGGTGTCGCTCCGAATTGCGCCGTTACCAGATATACGCGTCCTGTGGAGGCATCAAGGGCCATGGTCCGCGCTCCCTTAGCCGTCTTCAGCGTCTGAAGGGCAGGAAACCCAGCCTTGCTGGTATCCACAATCGTGAGCGTGCCGTCACCTCCATTTGAGGAAAACGCAAGTCCGTGTTGTGCGTCGAAAGCAGCGGCGTCAGGCGAGTCGCCAATGGCAGCCAATCCCAGCAGTTTGCCCATCCTGTAGTCAACGATGGCCATCTTGTCGCCATCACACACGGCGAACAGCCGATGGCCGGCACGGTCGATCGCCAGGCCAGACGGGGACTCGCAGCCTTCCAGCGGCCAGGTGGCCACGATTGTATGGTTCACAGCATCCAGTTTGACGATCTCATTCTTGTCCTCGATGTTCACGAACACTGCTCCGTGGCCATCCGCCTGAGGAAACTCCGGCTTGCCGGGCAGAGGAATCGTAGCAATGATGCTGTTCGTCGTGGTATCCAGCACCGAGACGTTCTTACTACGCCCGTTGAAGGCCCATACGGTTTTGGTCGTAGGCTCGAATACGATTCCATCGGGGTTCGTTCCTGCCGGGACGGTAGCCTGCACGGAAAGGTCAGCGCGATTGAAGACGACGATGGCATTCCCAGCGCCATCGCTGATATAGCCTGTCTTCCCGTCCGGGTTCAGCGCCACCCCGTGTGTGCTCTTCAGCCCTGTGACGGCTCCAATCAGCTTGCCTGTCTGGCTGTCTACAACCTCGACTCTTGAGTTGTGCGTCACATAGAGCCGATGGGCTGCATCGTCGCTCAGCAGGTAGTCCCAGCCGCCTTGCCCTCCGAGCTTCCAATGGTCAGCGACGTGATAGGTTTGCGCGCCAACTGCGGCGGCTATGGAAAAAAGGGTCGCGACCACGGCCCCGTGATAAAGACGCATAATGAAACTCCTCAAGGAACTCGGCAATCCTGCCGGCACTTTGAGTGTCGCTACTGCACATTAACCGAAGCTGAAAGTGCGGAATCAGCCGCCGGAGGCTTTACTGGCAGCCTAACGGTCACGATAGCTCCCCCTGCAGTGACGTTGGAAATCTCAATGGAGCCGCCGACCCGTTCGCAGATGGCCTTGCAGATCGAAAGTCCCAGACCCGTTCCTCCGCTCTTGCGGCTTCGCGAAGGGTCGCCTCGATAGAAGGGTTCGAAGAGATAAGGGCGGTCCTCGTCAGAAACGCCTTCTCCCTGGTCCTGCACTGTCAAGCAAGCCGAATCAACTTCAGACGTCAACCGAACATGCACATTCATACCATCCGGACTATGTTGCAGGGCGTTCAGCACGATGTTGGAACACAGAAGAAGGGCATCCCGGCTATCGATAGGCACTCTGGCGTCAGCGCTGCATTCGACGCTCATGCTGATCCCCTTCAATTCAGCTAAGGGCCTGCTCTGGTGCACAGCATCTTCCACGACATCGCGGAGAGAGCACGACTGAGCAACAGAATCAGAACCGTTGCCTTCCGCCGGCTGTTCCAACCGCGCCAGGGTAAGCATCTTCTGGACAGTCATCTCCAAACGTGTGATGTCGTCCAGGCTAAGTGCGAGACCTCGGCTGTACTCTTCGGCGCTGCGTTTACGCATCTGCAGCAATTGCAGAGACGACTTAATAATCGCGACATCCGTCTTCAACTCGTGGGCCGCATCGTTCGTAAAGCGTCGCTGTTGTTCGAAAGAGCGCTGAAGACGGCCAACAGCAGCTTCAAGAGCTGCCGTCAACGGTCGCAGCTCAACCGTCTCCCTCGCGCTTGCAGGCGCATCGAACGTCCAGGCGCTCGAACTGATCCGTTCTGCCTCACGCGCCAGTTCATGTACAGGCGAAAGTCCCTTCCGCAGCAACCAGACCATCACCCATGCAGTAACACCCAGCAGGATGGCCGTCGCAATCGCAAAAAAGCGGATCGCTTCAAGAACCCGGTGCCACACGCGCCCGACCGGTGTTCCGTACACAATCGTGATGTTGTGGCGAACGCCGCCTGCCGTGCCTGGATCGACGATCCTGAGTCCATGGAGAACGATAAACCGATAGCCGCGGCCGGCAATCTTCACGTTTTGAAATACGGGCGCTCCGGACGGCAGTGCCTCCAGGTGCGGCGGGTTGCCCATGAAACCAAGAACTCTGCCATGCTCATCTTCAACGCGGAATGCAGCATCTTTGCCGACCTCGACTCCGCGCATGTCGAGCATGACATTGTCGCCCCCATCCTCCGCATCCTGAACCGCTCCCATCAGCGACTGCGCCGTGGCTTCGAGCGTTGCATCGAACGCTCTAAATTGCGTATGCCGTTCGTGGACAGTGATGGCGCCAATCAATGCGATGGCGGATGTCAGCTCAAGCACCAGAACAGTTATGGTAAGCCGGCGCGTCAAAGAGATGGAGCGACTCATAGCCCAGAGTTCTCCTCCCGCAGCCGATAGCCACGATGGCGCAGGGTCTCGATCAGCGGCTCAGTGCCAGGAATATTGAGCTTCCTCCGCAGGTTTGAGACGTGCGCTTCAATCACATTCGAATGGTGCTCCCAATCGAAGTCATAGAGATGTTCCAGCAGCTCCTGCTTCGAAACAATCGCGCGAGGACGATGGATCAGGTACTCAAGAATCCGATACTCTGTTGGCGAGAGCTCCAAAAAATGACCTCGACGGCGAACCGTCTGCTGCACGGTATTCAGCTCCACATCCGAGGACGTCAGCACCGAAGTCGAGACCCCCTTCGCGCGCCGAATCAGAGCCTTTACCCTGGCGAGCAGTTCTCCCAGATCGAAGGGTTTGCTAAGGTAGTCATCGGCTCCTGCATTCAGCAGTTCCACAATCGACTCTTTCCCCTCTTGTGCCGTAAGTATCAGGACGGGGGTATGGAGCTTCTCCCGACGCAGGTCGCGGAGAACACTCTGACCGCTCTTGAGCGGCAGCATCAGGTCGAGCACGATTGCGTCATAGACGTCCTGCCCGGCAAGGTGCGAACCCGTTTCTCCATCGGGAGCATGGTCCACTGCCAGCCCGGTTTCACGTAAAGCAGCGACGATGTTCTCAGCAAGCCGCTGCTCGTCTTCGATCAAAAGCACGCGCATGAGGTATGACGTCCTGAAGCTATTGTCTCAAGGGTTGCTTAAGACCGCCTTAACTACCTCGAGGAATTGGTTGCGTACAACCGCCTTGATTCGGAACTGGCAACCGTCCCTGGCAACATATATAGCTTCAGGGCACTGCGATCGATCATTCGATCTCTGAAGCAGGCCATCGTCCTTTCGGACAACGGCTCTCCTTACGCAAAAACAGATTATTGAGAAGGGAAACAGGGTCGTACCAATAGCGTCGGAATTTAGAAATCTGGTGGGCCCGGAGGGATTTGAACCCCCAACCAAGGGATTATGAGTCCCCTGCTCTAACCGTTGAGCTACAGGCCCTTCCATGACTTACGACGCATGCAAAACTCGCTTGTGTGGATTTTGTGGGGAATTTCGTACCACTTTGTCCGACGCAATGCTTTGCTATTCAACGCCTCCAAACGCGAACTCCACATATTCCAGCGTTGGATGTACGTAACGCTGGCTCACTGTCACGCTGGAATGTCCGGCTGGCTTCATAATTGTAAATGCATCTGCGCCCGCCTCGCCCAAACTGGGTGAGGTGCGCCCTCAAAAATCGACGGCACCTCTACATTCAAGGACTAGCGTCCGACCATCTTTTTGATATGCTCCGGATAACGATCGCCTTCCAATTTAATCTGCGAAGCGGCGCTGTCGATCTCGCGCAGATCGTCTGGTGTGAGTTCAATTGCCATCGCTCCGATATTTTCTTCCAGACGATGCAGCCTGGTCGTTCCTGGGATGGGAACAATCCAGGGTTTCCGGGCGAGTAGCCACGCGAGGGCAATCTGAGCCGGGGTCGCGTCCTTGGCCCTGGCAATCGTGCTCAGCAGATCGACGATGCCCTGATTGGCCTTTAGGGCCTCCGGGGTGAACCGAGGAAGCGTCTTGCGGAAGTCTGAGCTATCGAGCTCGGTATTCTCGTTGACCTTGCCCGTAAGGTAGCCCTTGCCGAGCGGACTGAACGGCACGAATCCTATTCCCAGCTCCTGAAGCATAGGAATGACTTTCTCCTCAGGCTCTCTCCACCACAACGAGTACTCGCTCTGAAGCGCTGTCACCGGTTGCACCGCATGTGCGCGACGAATGGTCTGCACACCAGCCTCGGACATGCCGAAGTGCTTCACCTTGCCTTGCTGGATAAGCTCCTTCACCGCTCCGGCAACATCTTCGATAGGGATATCGGGATCGACCCGGTGCTGGTAGAAGAGATCGATTGCATCTATCCTAAGACGTTTGAGAGATGCCTCAGCGACCTCTCTGATGTGCTCCGGACGGCTATCGAGACCGATGAAACCAGGCTCTCCATTCGGTTTCAGCTTGAAGCCGAATTTGGTCGCGATCACAACCTGGTCGCGGAGCGGAGACAAAGCCTCGCCGACGAGTTCCTCATTCGCAAAAGGGCCATAGACCTCGGCTGTGTCAAAAAAGGTGATGCCGAGCTCGACGGCTTTCCGCAGCAACGAGATCATCTCCTGCGTGTCCGCCGCCGGACCGTAGCCGAAGCTCATTCCCATCGCGCCGAGACCGAGTGCTGATACTTCCAGACCGCTGTTTCCAAGTGTGCGCTTTTCCATTGTTCTTCCTTTTTGGGTGCACGTTCATCAGTTAAGTGCCGATGCGCGATGTGTCTCGCGCCAGTGACCGGGCGGCACGCCCTCCCAGCCGCGAAACGCGCGGGCAAAGGAGTTGGGATCTTCGTAGCCCAGCAGATAAGCAGCCTCATTCAGCTCAAGGACCGAGTTACTGAGGTAGTACCGGGCCATCTGACGACGGGCCTCATCGAGGACACGCTGAAAGCTGGAGCCCGATTCCTGCAATCGTCGCTGGAGGGTTCGCGAACTCATATGCAGCTCGCGCGCCACATCCTCTGTGGTCGGACGATGGCCGGTGAGTCTCTGCTGGATCGCTCCTCTGACCAGTTCGATGAAGCTGTCCCCGGTGTCGGTGTACCGTTTGAGCTCTTGCTCGAACTGGGGAGCAAGCATATCAAGAAGCTCTGCATTCCGTGTGATGAACGGGCATTGGGCGTCGTTGGCGCGAAAAACCAGGGCGTTGCGAGAAGCTCCACAGACTACAGGGCAACCGAAGTGTCGCTCCAGAGCTTTGACATGTGTGCGAGGCTGCACAAGTTCCACGCGAAGCGGACAAAGGCGCGTGCCGCTGCCTTGCCGGGCGATAGCCAGCGTCCACGCAAAGCAATTCTCGATCAACACCTGCGGCTCAACATCCACAGCCAGTGTCCAATTGAACCGGATGCTCCATTCTTTCTCGTCAAGCTCATGCAATATCTCTTCCGGAGCAGACAGCCTCTTATACCGAGCCATGTGTTGAACTGCCGCACCGAAGCTCTCAGTCGACAAAGCGGCGATGGCCATGGGGTGAAACCGTTCGATTCTGGTCTCGGTGCCGAGTTTCAGACCAATCGCGGGATCCTTGCTTACCTCGCTGATAGCCCGCCAGAGTGCAAATAATTCATCTGTCGTGATTAGGATGCGGGTTTGATCGAAGAGGTCCCGGGGGAGCCCGGCCCTGCGCAGGACTGCAGAAGCACGGACCCCCGACTCTTCCAGCTTTGTTCGTAAACTGCCGGGAACGCGGAAATGCCTGATCATGGGGCTACTCAGATTTCAGAGATGCCATGTCGATAGAGAAGCGATACTTCACATCAGACTTGAGCAGCCTCTCGTAGGCTTCGTTGACTTGTTGGATAGCGATCACTTCCACATCGGAGGTGATGTTGTGCACCCCGCAGAAGTCCAGCATCTCCTGAGTTTCGGCGAGACTTCCGATGGGCGAGCCGGAGACACTCCGACGGCCAAAGATCAGACCGAACGAACTGAGACTCAGTGGCTTCTCGGGAGCGCCGACGAGCGTCATATTTCCGTCGCGGGCGAGCAGTTGAATGTAGGCATTGATATCGTGATCGGCTGAGACAGCATCGAGGATGAAGTCGAAGCTGCCAGCGTGCTTCTGCATCTCTGCGGCATTCCGGGAGATCACCACCTCGTCCGCGCCGAGACGAAGAGCGTCCTCGACCTTATTGGGCGACGTCGTGAAAACAACAGTGTGCGCCCCAAGTGCATGGGCAAACTTCACCCCCATGTGACCCAACCCGCCAAGGCCTACAATCCCGACCTTCTTGCCTTTTGTGACGCCCCAGTGGCGCATGGGCGAGTAGGTCGTGATACCGGCACAGAGCAGCGGCGCTGCAGCGGCAAGGTTCAGATTGCCGGGCATGCGCACGACGAAGTGCTCGTCCACAACAATGCTGTCGGAATACCCGCCATAGGTGACTCCGCCGAGATGTTTATCCGGGCCACCGTAGGTGAGCACCATACCTGGGCAGAATTGTTCCAGGCCAGCCTTGCACTCGGGACAGGTTCCATCCGAATCAACCAGACAGCCCACCGCGGCGAGATCACCTGCCTTGAACCTCGTGACCGCGGAGCCGACTTTAGTGACGCGACCGACAATCTCATGACCGGGAACACAGGGATAGACAGTTGGCAGGATACTGCTCCACTCATTACGCGCCATATGCAGGTCAGAGTGACAGATGCCACAGAACAGAATCTCAATCTGGACGTCGCGTTCGGTTGGATCGCGCCGCGCGATCACGGAAGGGGCAAGCGGCGATGTCGCACTAACTGTCGAGTATGCTTTCGCGTTGAACATGCTTCTACGTTAGACGCCTGGCACCATTTGTGTCCTGCAAAGTACGCCAGACTGCCAGCACAATGCGCCAACCTCAATCGAAACAATCGTGTCCTCTCCTCCTATACTGAGGCAGCAGCCAGCATTTTGGAGAAAAACACGGTGTCTGTAAACCAGGCCTCCAGTACCAGTTCTATTTTCGAAGCCATCCGTGGCAGACTCATCGTCTCCTGCCAGGCATCCGAGGGCGACCCGCTCGACCACCTCGACACCCTCACCCGCATGGCCGTCTCCGCTCTTCGTGGAGGAGCAGGTGGACTCCGCGCCGAAGGCGTTCCGCGCGTTGCCGCCTTTCGCGCCCAAACCGATCTTCCGATCATCGGTCTTACCAAGACCTTCGACGCCAGCGGCGACGTCTACATCACCCCGAACTTCCAGGCTGCCAGCTCCATCAGCGAAGCGGGCGCCGACATCATCGCTCTCGACTGCACCCGCGGCCGTCTCACCGAACCAGAGCCCTGGACCGGCATCATCCGCCGCATTCACACCGAACTCCGTCGCCCGGCCTGCGCCGACATCGCTACGATAGAGGATGCTCTCGCCGCACAGGCAGCCGGTGCCGACGCCGTAGCTACAACACTCTGCGGCTACACCGCCGATACCCCCGGCATCCGCACGCCCCCCTGGCTTCTCATCGAAACCCTCGTCGCCCGGCTCAGCATCCCTGTCATAGCTGAGGGGCACATCACTCATCCGGATGAGGTCCGCAAAGCGCTCGATCTCGGCGCGCATTGTGTCGTCGTAGGCTCGGCCATCACGCGCCCGCAGACGATCACCGCCCGTTTCGTAGAGGCGACACGAGAGCGATAGCGCTCTATTCGATAGGCGTAGTCGGAACTCTTATCGAAGCGCGATATCGATCGCCACGATACCGCGAACACGCCACCTCAACCGGCGTCTCCTCGGTCGTCATGATCGTGCGCGAGATCGATAACACGCTGGACTTGTTCGGTATCGTCAGCAGGCTCGACTCTTCCCGCGTGGCTGGCAGCGCTTCAATCACTTCATCGGCCCACGCCACCCGAAGCCCATAGTTTTCGCGCAGCACGAAGTAAAGAGATTTGTTGGTGAAATTGATTCTTTCGAGCCCCGGAAAGAGCTTTAGCGGAATATGAGATACCTCGATCGCCATAGGTATCCCATCGGCAAGTCGTAGCCTTCGCAGCAGCATAACCGACTCACCCGGCTCGACCTTCAACTGCAGCGCCAACTCTCCTGTAGCCTCAACAACCGACTGTTCCAGCAGCTTCGAACTCGGAACCATTCCACGCTGCTTCATATCTTCCGTGAAGCCCATCAGGTGCATGATGTTCTTCTCGAGCTTCGGACGGGTCACAAACGTGCCCCTGCCCTTCTGGCTGAACGCATAGCCGCTGCTCTTCAATCCATGCAGCGCCTGTCGCGCCGTCATTCGGCTCACATGGTAGACACGCGCCAACTCTTCCTCAGAGGCAAGCGAGTCTCCCTCCGACAGTTCTCCCGAGTGGATCTTCTCCATCAGCGCGCGTTGGATCTGAAAATATAACGGTATAAACCCGTTTTTATCGAGCGGCTGCACCGCTGAAGCAGTCTGGACCTGAAGTTTTGACACACTCTCTCCTGAAACTCTACGCATGAACGGAATTCAACCGCACCAGACTGCTGACAAGACGAAAAGCAATGCGATGAAAACTGCCAGTTCCTTCGTTCAATGCCCGGGGAACGGCCGCAGGGAGGGATGGACAGCAAATTACATCATGCAACATCTTTTCGGCCAGCCCTCCTTATCTGATTTCGCGCCTGCTTTCTTCGGTCCGCCATCCCTTACCAGGACGAATGCGTAAGGATCGAAGCGCGGATGCCAGGTCTGCAGCCTTCAAGTTCGCCGAGCATTACTGTTTCTAATCGCAAAGCAGGCTGGTTGTCTATACATTTGATTGTTCCACCCTGAAATTCCGGATCAATCCACAAAAAAACCGCTTTCGTCACCCAATTTCCATGATTCGGCCCAAGGCGGGACGCATGTTTTCGCTCGATTTCCCTTGAAAAACGCATTTTCGGCCCCAGGAACCCCTTAAGCAAAATATTTCGCGAATTCATTAATTTTTTATCTTGCGTGAAACGTCCAGTTGTCTATACAGTAGGTGAACTTGCTATCCGGGACTTCTGAGAGAAAGACACACGAGGGCAATCCCACATTTGAGGGATGCCGAAAGTGCAGTCGAGAGAGCAGATCTGCAGCACAAATTTGAATGGAGGTGCACCATGAGAGCACGCTTTGCGTTATATAGTTTCTTCGCTCTATTTCTTGCCTGTTCGGTTGCATTAGGACAGACAATTACAGGCTCAATCACAGGAACAATCTCTGACCCGAGCGGAGCAGCAGTTGGTGGCGCCAGGGTTACAGCCATCAACGTCGATACTGGCGTCCAGACTCCCACGACGACCAACAGCGACGGTGTCTACACTCTCCGCTTCCTTCAGCCCGGTCACTACAAACTTTCGATTGCATCCACGGGTTTCAATGCAGCCACCGCCGGTCCCTTCACTCTTGAAGTAGGTCAGGAAGCCAGGGTCGATGCGAAGCTGAACCTCGGCTCTGTCAATGAGAGCGTTGTCGTCACCGCCGCCGCCCCAATCCTTAACGCTGAGAACCCGACCACGGGCGACACCATTACTGCGACCCAGGCTACTGAGCTCCCGCTGCAGGCCCGCAACTTCTCTACTCTTACCACGTTTGTTGCCGGTGCTATCACCGTCAATCCCTCGGCGCAAAACAGCATCATGCGCGCCGGCTACAACGGCGGCTTCAACATCAATGGCAACCGCGAGCAGTCCAACAACTACACCCTCGACGGTATGGACATCAACGAGGCCATCGACAACTACATCGGCTATAGCCCCAACGTCGACGCTCTCGGCGAAATCCACATCATCTCCGGCAACGCCACTGCAGAGTACGGCAACGCCAACGGCGGCCAGGTGGTTATGACCACCAAAAGCGGCACCAACCAGTTCCACGGCAATGCTTACTGGTTCATCGAAAACACCAATCTCAACGCCAACAGCTGGACCAACAAAAACACACCCGATCCTGCTGACTTCGGTGCCGTACCGGTACTCAACCGTGGCATCTTCGGCGGAACCTTCGGCGGTCCTATCTTCCACGATCGCGTCTTCTTCTTCGTCGATTACCAGGGCGCACGTCAGCACGGCAGCACCAATGAGTTCCGCTCAGTAGCTACCAACGCGATGCGCGCTGGCTTTGCACCACTCCTCGGCACTACCGTTCCCATCACCAACCCTGTAGCGCAGTTCCTGATCGCTCACCCCGAGCTTTATCCTGCCCCCAACATTCCCAGCAACAACGCCAATGGCATCACAAATAACTACAGCGGATCCTATGGCACTTCAACCCATAACGATCAGGGCGACATCAAGATCGACAGCAAGCTCAGCTCCAGGGACAACCTCTCGGGCCGCTTCACCATAGGCCGCGAGAATGATGGCTATACCAAGGTCACGCTCCCGACTGATATCCCGAGCAACAACTCCAACCCATACACCGGTTTCGTCATCAACTGGACCCACGTCATCACCCCAAGCATTATCAATGAAGCACGTGCCGGCTATAGCCGTACGCGCTACAGAACCACTCCTGTGGATCTCAGCGGCAAGTTTGGCGATACGGGTAACTCGCAACTCGGCATTCCCGGAGTCCAGATCGTTCCTGGTATCTCCACCTTCGACCTTACTTCCCCGGTCTCATTCCTTGATCCCATCGGTACCACTCTCCAGAATCCGAGCAACGGTGCCTATGCCGGCATCGATTCAGACAGCATCGTCAACGCTTTCACCTATGGAGACAACCTGAGCTGGCAGCTCCACCGCCACACGCTCAAGTTTGGTGCGCAGGCGCTCCGGTATCAGCAAAACCGCTACTACTCCGGCAATGACGGCGCGCTCGGCTGGTTCATTTACAAAGGTACGGCCACTGGCACTGCTAAGATTAGCGATCCATGGTCCGACTTCCTCCAGAACGACGCTTTCAGCTTTGGCCAGGGCGCCGTTACCGGCCGCTGGGGACAGCGTCAGTGGCGCGATGCCCTCTTTATCCAGGATGACTACAAGATGACTCCCCATCTCACCATCAATCTCGGTATGCGGTGGGAGTGGGATCAGCCTATGTACGAAGTCAACAACAAGCAGGTCAACCTCAATCTGCAAACCGGAGCTGTTCTGCAGGCCGGTCAGAACGGTAACAGCCGCGCTCTCTATAGCAGTTTCTGGGGTGGCTTCATGCCGCGTGTCGGCTTCGCCTACTCTCCGGAGCTTTTCAACGACAAATTCGTTGTTCGCGGCGGATACGGCATCACCAACTTCCTCGAAGGCACTGGTGCCAACCTGCGCCTCACTCTCAACCCACCTTTCTTCGTCGATTCGTCCTCAGTATCTGACGGCTCAACGTTCTTCCAGTCTCAGAATGGCTTTCCCCGTCCCGCAGATGCCTCCCAACTCGGGGGCAACGTGCGCGCTTGGGACCCCAAGCTGAAGCCTGCTCTCATCCAGCAGTTCAACCTGACCACCGAAACACAGCTAAATAACTTCACCTCTCTCGTCGTCCAATACCTCGGCCAGAGCGGAAGCCACCTGGTTGATCCACGCGAAGGCAATCAGCGGACGTGCCCAAGCTGCCCACTGCCGATCACATCACTTCCTGGGCTCTCGGCAGTCTCTGTGGTCAGCCTCACTGAATCCAAGTCGATGATGAACTACAACGCTCTCCAGACTACGCTTCGCGGTCGCGCAGCCAGAGGTCTTGAGTTCCTCGCCACCTACACCTGGAACAAGTCCCTCACCAACAATCTCGGCTACTATGGCGCAGGCGGCGGAGCAGCAGCTTCGCAGAGCGCTTACTGGCAGAACGCATACGACAGTGGAGCAGAGTACGGTCCGGCATACTTTGACGCGACCAACATCTTCTCCTTCTCCGGCCATTACGACCTTCCCTTTGGACGTGGCAAGCAGTTCGGATCCGGTATGAACCGCTTCCTCGACTTGGCTGTCGGCGGTTGGAAGGTCGGCGCAGTTGCCAGCCTTCACACCGGTATGCCAATCACCATGTTCTCCAACCAGAACCCGGCCTGGGGACTCAATCAGCGTACCGATCGTGCCAACCACTACCGCAAACTCAAGATCGTCAACCGTTCTGTAACCAACTGGTTCGGTACGGATCCCTCGGCAACTCCGTGCCCGCGTGATACTGACAACGGTGTCTGCGCGTATGGCGAAGAATCGTCCACCGGTTTCGGTACCGCTCGTGTCGGCAGTGAGCGTGCACCGAACTACCACGATCTGGATGCTGCGCTCAGCAAGGCCTTCAACATCACCGAGAGCAAGCACCTGGACTTCCGGGCGGACTTCTTCAACGTCCTCAACACCACCAGCCTGGCACCGCCGACCAACAACGTCTCCGGCGGGATTGGTCTGATCAACTCAACCGTCTCCACCGAGCGTCAGATCCAGCTCGCACTCAAGCTGGCCTTCTAACTCGACAACCAACCAATCGAAACGCCCCTTCCGGATCATTCATTGGAAGGGGCGTTTCGCATTTCAGGAAAGTCAATCGTTAGCACACCTACTGATTGGGCGACCGTGAATCCCACCTCACACAGTTATGCCCAGGAGTCGTCGCATACAAATTAGTACAGCTTGCGACACTGTCCTGCTGCACATTCTTCCCACCGAAAGGCGTCAGTTTCGGCGGCCCCAGTACTCCCAGCGCAGTCGCGTCCCACGAAGTAGGCGTAAGAGCGCCGCGCTTAAAGTTAAACACCAGCGGATCAACGGCAGACTTATCTGTTGCGTTATCAAACTTCACTGTCACCATCTTGCCATCCAGCGTCCAATGCCCATGCCACGTTTGAGGATCCTTGCCCTCCCAGTTCTGCTGGATCACTGCTGTCCCATCTACCGCAAACTCAATCATCACGACGCGATGAACTTCCTGAGTCACCCCGCCGCTACCGCTGTAAACGCCCTTCAGTTTGTCAGCCCGAGCTGAGCCAGGAGCCAACAGCACAGCAGTAAGCACGATAGAAGAAAAAGACCAGGCACGCATAACAGTCATCCTTATAGGAAAACGGTCCAGCTATTTGTCACCGGTAGTTCCCGGAGTCGTATTGGCATCTTCCGGAGCCGAAGGGTGGAGATGGCCCTTAGCATTCTCAGGCGTCTTCGAGCGCACTCCCGTATTTCCCGGTCCGGCGGTCCCCGGATTATCCCCCTTCGGCCCGGAGGGCTGCACCGCAGCTTCTTTCGGTGTAGGCAGCTGCGTGGAGGCAGGTGTTTTTGTCGCTTCAGTCATGGCATTGATCTCCAATCTCGTAAGAGAGTCAAACCCACTCTATCTGTTGCCCACCTTCGCAATACGCTGCCGACTCCGGTAACCTGTTTATGAGCATAGGCATTCACCCATCTGTCGATGATTCGGGTGAAATTTCATACACGCTTATTGGAGTGTCTGGAAAACTTGAGCGCCTTTGGAGGCATCGGTAACAGCATGACCCAAAAACAGAATGCAGTAGCCAGTGACAGCAAAAGAGCGCCTATCCTTGTAACCGGCGGAGCAGGCTTCATCGGCTCCAACTTCGTACTCGACTGGCTGGCCACAGGCGGCGGCCCCGTAGTCAATCTCGACAAGCTCACCTACGCGGGCAACCCCGCAAACCTCGCCGCTGTTCACGCAGATCCAAACTACCTTTTCGTCCAGGGCGACATCTGCGATGCCAAACTGGTCGCCAGCCTTCTCGAAGAGCACAATCCCCGTGCTATCGTACATTTCGCCGCGGAGAGCCACGTCGATCGCTCCATCCACGGCCCCGAGGCCTTCCTCCGTACCAACATCGATGGCACCTTCACGCTCCTCCAGGCCGCACGCCAGTACTACGCAACCCTCCTCGGCGAGTCCAAAGATCATTTTCGTTTCCTTCACGTCTCCACCGACGAGGTCTACGGCACCCTGGCCCCCAACGACCCAGCTTTCCACGAAAACACGCCTTTCGCTCCCAACAGCCCATACGCCGCCTCCAAAGCCTCCAGCGATCACCTCGTCCGCGCCTGGGTCCACACCTACGGCCTTCCCGCCATCATCACCAACTGCTCCAACAACTACGGCCCCTTCCAGTTCCCGGAAAAACTCATCCCCCTCATGATCGCCAACGCACTCCAGGGCAAGCCGCTACCCGTCTACGGAGACGGCCAGCAAATCCGCGACTGGCTCTTCGTCGTCGATCATTGCCGTGCCATCCGAACCGTACTCGAAAACGGCCGCATCGGCGAAACCTACAACGTCGGCGGTAACAACCAGCGCGCCAACCTCGACGTCGTCAACACCCTCTGCTCGCTCCTCGACGAACTCGTCCCCAACTCACCCCACAAGCCTCACTCCCAACTCATCACCTACGTCAAGGATCGCCCCGGCCACGACCGCCGTTACGCCATCGACGCCGGCAAGATTCAGCGCGAGCTCAACTGGTTCCCGCAGGAAAGCTTCGAAACCGGCCTCCGCAAAACAGTCGAGTGGTATCTCGCCAACGCATCCTGGGTCCAGGACATCACCAGCGGAGCCTACCAACACTGGGTCACCCAAAACTACGCCACCCGCGATATCCAACAAGTAGCAGCCACTGCGGAGGCTGCTCGATGAAGGGAATCATCCTCGCAGGCGGCTCCGGCACCAGGCTTCATCCAGTCACGCAGGCGGTCTCCAAGCAGCTTCTTCCCGTCTACGACAAGCCGATGATCTACTATCCCCTATCGGTATTGCTGCTCGCAGGCATCCGCGACATCCTAGTCATCTCCACCCCCGAAGACACGCCGCGTTTCCAGCAACTTCTCGGCACAGGAGAGCAATGGGGCATCTCGCTCCGATACGCTGTCCAGCCCTCACCCGACGGTCTCGCACAAGCCTTCCTCATCGGCAAAGAGTTCCTCGCAGGCGAAGGCTGCTGTCTCGTCCTCGGCGACAACATCTTCTACGGCCACGACCTCGCCAAAACTCTCCGCCACGCCGCCGCGAACAAAGACGGAGCCACGGTCTTCGCCTACCCCGTCCTCGATCCCGAGCGTTATGGCGTAGTTGAGTTCGACGATCAACGCCGCGCCGTCTCCATCGAAGAGAAACCCGCGAAGCCCAAATCCCGCTACGCTGTTACTGGCATCTACTTCTACGACGCACAGGTAGTAGGCATCGCAGAAAACCTAAAGCCATCCCCCCGCGGAGAACTCGAGATTACCGACGTCAACCGCTGGTATCTCGAGCGTGGTCAGCTCTGCACCGAGATCCTCGGTCGCGGCACCGCCTGGCTCGACACCGGCACCCATGACTCTCTTCTCGAAGCCGCAACCTTCATCCACACCATCGAAAAGCGCCAGGGCCTCAAAGTTGCGTGCCCCGAAGAGATCGTCTACCGCCTCGGCTACATCAACGCCGACCAACTCCGCGCCCTCGCTTCCAAAATCGCAAAGAGCACCTACGGCCAATACCTTCTCCGCATCCTCGAGGAGACTGTCTACTGAACCCTATGTCAGTCACCAAAGAGACGAAAGTATTTGATCCCGCAGATGGCTTTCATCCGTTCGGGGATGTGGTCGAGCTTACCGACGCTTCCGTGGCAAAACGTGGCGATCAATGGTGGATGTATCTCGCCGGTGAAGTCAACGGCCACGAAGGCATTCAACTCTTCAGCGCATCGCTCCCGGCCGGAGTCCCACTCGCGGCTACAGGCTGGCGCCTAACGCCACATCCGAGCGATCCCAAAAGAGTCGCGCCCCTGGCAACGCATGAGCGCAGCAACGCATGGGATCTCAAAGGTGGCCGGCACTGTCCGTCCTATGTAGCAGGCAGAGATCCTCACACCGGCAATCGGGTCGAGCGAATCTACTACGCAGGCTCAGCCGAAAATCTCTGGGGCCCTTACGCCATTGGCTATCTCGAGTGGGACGGTAGCAAATGGGCGGACCAGGAAGCCCCCGTCTTCACCGCCAACGAAGACTGGGAGCGCGGCAGTGTCTACGAGCCCAATCTCATCTACGCCGACGGTATGTGGAAGTTGTGGTACGTTGCGGGTTCCAACAAAGACGACTACCTGGTGCACGGCTTCGCAGAAAGTGCAGATGGCCGCACCGGTTGGACCAAACATCAGATATTCCTCCCGCCAGAGGAAAAGGTCTTCGATTTCTGCGTCAGGAAAAACGAGGCTGGATACGAAGCAGTTTTTTCAAAAGTATGGCTCGGCAGTACACCCGCACCTGAGGCCACCGGTCTCTGGTGGTGTCGATGTAACGACCCATCCTCAGGTTTTTCTGACTGGAGCCAACCCATCCAGATAATGACCGCACAGGATTGCGGCTGGCACGCCGGCCCATGGAAACCCACCTTCCAATTCAGCGAATCCGATCCGGACCATCGGTTTGTATTCTTCGATGGCAGCTATAAGACAGCTGACCCCGGACCGTTTCCCTATGCCTTTACTCTGGGCTGTCTGGAGATGAAACGTCCCTAAGACCGGGCCACGCTCAGAGAAGCAGTTCTGAGGTATTCCGCGTACACAGCTTCCAGACCATCACGAAGAGAGATACCCGCCCGCCAGCCCAGCTGATCCATGCGCGAAACATCAAGCAGCTTACGGGGCGTACCATCCGGCTTCGAATGATCGAAAACAAGTCTGCCCTCGAATCCAACCACATCACGGATTAGTTCAGCGAGCTCTCGCACCGTGATATCTGTTCCGCAGCCCACATTCAGCAGAGGAGCATGCGTATCCGATCGAACGATGGGCTCGTATGCTGCATCCGGCAGGTTCATCAGATAGACGCAGGCATCGGCCATGTCATCACTGTGCAGAAACTCTCGCCGCACCGTTCCCGTTCCCCAGACAGCAACCTCAGAAGCCCCGGACATCTTCGCTTCATGCATCTTGCGAAGCAGCGCCGGCAAAACATGCGATGTGGACAGATCGTAATTATCGTTCGGCCCATAGAGATTCGTCGGCATAGCCGAAATGTACTGCGTGCCGTATTGTCGATTTAGCGCCCAACACGTTTCAATTCCCGCAATCTTCGCCACCGCGTAGGGACGGTTCGTAGCCTCCAGGGGTCCAGTCAACATGTATTCTTCACGGATCGGCTGCGGGCAATCTCGTGGGTAGATGCAGCTGGAGCCGAGAAACAAAAGCCGCTTCACTCCGGTGTGTCTTGCAGCATCCATTGTGTTGTTCTGGATCGCCAGATTTTCCTGGATAAAATCCGCAGGATAAGTATTGTTCGCGAGTATGCCGCCGACCTTTGCGGCAGCCAGAAAGACATACTCCGGCCGAACGTCTCCAAAGAATTCATTCACCGCCACTGAATCGCTCAAATCAAGTTCATCGCGAGTCATGGTGACGATCGATTCACAGCCTTCTCGCTGCAACCGCCTCACAATCGCCGAGCCCGCGAGACCACGATGGCCTGCGACATAAATCCTTGATCCCGCGAGCAGGGAATTATTCGTGGTACTCATAAGCATCGTATCCATGTTCTTTGACGAGTTGATCTCTCTTCGCTGACACCAGATCGGCTTCAACCATCTCTTTGACCAATCCCGAAAAAGTCACGGTCGGCTGCCACCCCAATCGCTTTCGCGCATAGGTCGGATCCCCCAGAAGCGTCTCTACCTCAGCAGGCCGAAAATACCGTGGATCAACGGAAACGATAGCTCTCCCGCTCTGGTCGATACCGACTTCGTCTACGCCTGTTCCCGACCACGAAATTTTTATCCCGAGGGCTTCTGCAGCCACGGTTACAAACTCGCGGACACTGCGTTGCTCTCCTGTCGCAATGACAAAGTCTTCAGGCTTCTCCTGCTGCAACATCAGCCACTGCATCTCGACATAGTCTTTCGCGTGGCCCCAGTCCCGCAGCGAATCCAGATTTCCGAGATACAACCTATCCTGTAACCCGAGCTTGATCCTTGCGAGCGCACGCGTAATCTTTCGCGTCACAAACGTCTCGCCACGCAGCGGAGACTCGTGATTGAACAGAATGCCATTGCAGGCATACATGCCATACGATTCCCTGTAATTCACCGTAATCCAGTACGCGTAGAGCTTCGCAACCGCATAAGGGGAGCGAGGATAAAAGGGCGTCTTTTCCGTTTGAGGAATCTGCTGCACCAACCCATACAGTTCAGATGTCGACGCCTGATAAAAACGCGTCGTCTTCTCCATCCCAAGAATGCGAATGGCCTCAAGCAGGCGCAACGTCCCGACTCCATCGACTTCGGCCGTATATTCTGGCTGCTCGAACGATACGGCAACGTGACTCTGCGCCGCCAGGTTGTAAACCTCAACCGGCTGCACCTTTTGCATAATGTGCACCAGGCTACTGGAGTCCGTTAAATCGCCGTAGTGAAGAATGAGACGACGATCTCCCATGTGCGGGTCCTGATACAAATGATCGATGCGGTCCGTATTAAACAGAGAGCTGCGCCGCTTGATGCCGTGAACTTCATAACCTTTTTTTAGAAGATTCTCGGCGAGATATGCGCCGTCCTGACCAGTAATTCCAGTAATTAAAGCGACTTTTTTCAAAAGAAACCTCAGAATCCGTTATGCTTCGATAGGCTAAGTATACAGAATCAACGGCTGATAACTGACGCTGCCACACATGCCCTTGTATTCACGAACACTGCCCGATTCGTTAAAATCAGATCCGTATTTTGCTGTTCTTAACAGTGGTTTCGCGCTGCGAATATCCCCATCGCATCAAAGATTACAAAGAACGCCACGGGCCACCATCTCTTACGTATCTCGATGAGACGGCATTGAAGAATCCTCAATACGATAAGCTTGCAAATCAGTATCAGCAACCTGTTCGAAAGGAGCTTTATGCAACTTGGAATGGTAGGTCTGGGAAGAATGGGAGCGAATATGGTTCGGCGGCTGGCAGCCCACGGTCACGAGTCAGTTGTCTTCGATCGATCGCCTGAAGCCGTCAACGAGCTGGCGAAAGTCGACAAAATCACCGGCTCCACTTCGCTGCAGGATTTCGTAAGCAAACTAACAAAGCCCCGAGCGATCTGGCTTATGATCCCGGCAGGCGTCGTCGAACAAACCATCGCGGAGATCCTTCCTCATCTCGATTCCGGCGACATCCTCATCGACGGCGGCAACTCCTACTACATCGACGATATCCGTCGCGCCAAACAACTCGCCCCCAAAGGCATTAACTACGTCGATGTAGGAACCAGCGGCGGCGTATGGGGCCTCGAGCGCGGCTACTGCATGATGATCGGTGGCCCACAAGCCGCAGTTCAGCACCTCGATCCCATCTTCAAGGCAATCGCACCCGGCATCGGAGATATCCCGCTTACTCCAGGCCGCGATAAGGGAAGCAGCACCGCCGAGCTGGGCTATCTCCACTGCGGAGACAGCGGCGGCGGCCATTTCGTCAAGATGGTCCACAACGGCATCGAGTACGGCATGATGGCAGCCTACGCCGAAGGCCTGGGTCTCCTCAAAGCCGCGAACATCGGCAAACAAAAAGGCGAAGTCGACGCCGAAACCACACCTCTCCGCGACCCCGAAAACTACCAGTACGACTTCAACCTGCCAGACATAGCCGAGGTATGGCGCCGCGGCAGCGTAATCGCCTCCTGGCTGCTCGATCTCACCTCATCCGCGCTCGCGCAGGACCCCGCACTCACAAAATTCGGCGGCAGAGTCTCAGACTCAGGCGAAGGCCGATGGACCATCAAGGCCGCAATCGACGAGGGTGTTCCGACCCCGGTCCTCACCACAGCCCTCTACGAGCGGTTCAGCTCTCGTGGGCAGGCAGCCTATTCCGATAAGCTTCTATCCGCCATGCGCTACGAGTTCGGTGGCCATCTCGAAAAGCCAGCAGAAAAATAAACGTCGCAAGCTCAAATGGAGCGATATATGACTGAGCAGCATTCCGACGCACTTGTCTTCTTCGGAGCCACAGGCGACCTCGCCTACAAGAAAATATTTCCCGCGCTGCAATCCATGATCAAACGCGGCACTCTTAACGTCCCGGTCGTCGGCGTAGCCAAGGCTGGTTGGAACCTCGGTCAACTCAAAGCCCGTGCCCAGGACAGCCTCGAAAAGCACGGCGGCCTCGATCCCGCAGCATGGGCAAAGCTCAGCTCCCTGCTGCGTTACGTCGATGGCGACTACTCCGACGACGCCACCTTCACCGCAGTCCGCAGGGAACTCGGCAACGCCGAAAGACCAGCCCACTATCTGGCGATCCCACCCTCGCTCTTCGAAGAAGTAGTGGAGCAATTAGTAAAGTCGGGCTCCGCCAAAGGCGCTCGCATGATCGTCGAAAAACCCTTCGGCCACGATCTCGCTTCAGCGCAGGAGCTCAATCGAATTCTTCTCTCAGCCTTTCCCGAGACATCCATCTTCCGCATCGATCACTACCTCGCGAAGGGCCCCGTCCACAACATGGTCTCCTTCCGTTTCTCCAACTCCTTCCTCGAGCCGCTCTGGCATCGCGACTACATCGAAAGCGTTCAGATCACCATGGCCGAGGACTTCGGCGTCCAGGGCCGCGGCGCTTTTTTCGATCAGACTGGCGCCATCCGCGATGTGGTTCAGAACCACATCTTCCAGGTCATGTCCAATCTCGCCATGGAGTGTCCCGCCCGCAAAGACAGCGAATCCATGCGCGACGAAAAAGTAAAAGTCCTCAAAGCGATCCCGCCCATCAACCCGCAGGACCTCGTTCGCGGCCAGTTTCACGGCTATCTCGACGAGAAGGGCGTAGCGCCCAATTCAAAGATCGAGACCTTCGCCGCCCTTCGTCTGGAGATCAAATCCTGGCGCTGGGACGGTGTGCCTTTCTACATCCGCGCAGGAAAAAATCTGCCAACCACCTGCATGGAAGTTATGGCTCGTTTTCGCAAGCCTCCTCAAACAAACATCACCGAGCGCGACTCGCCACAGAACTACATGCGTTTCCGCATCAGTCCCGAGACGACAATCGCCTTGGCGGTCTCGGTCGCGTCCTCCGCCGACACGGGGCTACGAGAGGAGGTAGAACTGGTAGCCAGCCGCCACCCTCGTCCTGAGGAGATGGAGGCTTACGAGCGCGTCCTGAGCGATGCCATGGCAGGTGACGCAACGTTGTTTGCCCGTCAGGACTACGTCGAAGAAGCCTGGCGAATCGTCGACCCGGTCCTGAAAGCGGGAACCCCCGTCTACCCTTACGAGCCCAACACCTGGGGCCCCAAAGAGGTCGACCAAAGTGTCGTGCCCCCCGGCGGGTGGGACGAGCCACAAAATCAGGAACAGGAAGACTTCCGGATCGTAAAGCAGGTCCAGACAGCGTTCCGATAAACGATCGATATGGAAAACTCCGCTGAAAGCGATCCGCGCGTTTATTTCGCCGCTGAGCGAACCTTCCTCGCATGGATACGCACTGGCCTCGGCCTGATGGGAGTAGGCTTTGCGGTCGCGCGATTCGGCTTGTTTCTACGCCAGATACACGAAGGCCAATCAAACATCGCGCCTACGACCGGAATCTCTGTGTGGTCAGGCGTCGCTCTGGTCATGTTGGGAGTGGTCGTTAATCTAAGCGCGATCTACCGCCACTTCCAGATTGTTCGCCAACTGAGTTCCGGCACCTGGATACCCGGAAGAGTCTCGAAAGACGCGGTCATTCTCGCCATCCTGTTGGCCTGTGTCGGCATCGGCATGGCGCTGTATCTGACCCTGGTGCACTAGGTATTAGGCTGCGTTTCTGCACCTCTACCGGACGCGAAACTCCGCGCGGCAACCGCGATCGACCCATAGACCACGACGATCGACGCCCCACGTATTGTTCCGAATGCACGCCGAGCCGCTGATCTGTCGCGAGATTTGAACGTCGCGACTCCCGCCGATATCACACCAGTTTCGATTGCCGTTATTGGACGAGCAGGTAATGGTGCGCGTCGGCGGTCCCGATCCGCGTCCGCCGCCCCCGATCTGGAACTCGGCCCGGCAACCGCGATCGACCCACAGACCGCGACGATCGACGCCCCACGTACTGTTCCGAATGCACGCCGAGCCGCTGATCTGCCGCACAAGGCGCACATCGGAGTTGCCGCCAATGTCACACCAGTTTCGATTGCCATTATTCGACGAGCAGGTGATCCGCTGAGAGCCTCGCTGGGCTGCGGCAGGATGGGATGTGAAGCAGGCAGCTGCCATCGTCAGGATCATCAGCATGAGAATCTTTGGCGTGGATTTCATCTGGCCTCTCTCCCGTGCGCTAATTTTTGTTGGTGGCCATCCTAACATAGGCAAATTGCAATCAACTCACCTGATTCGTAAATGCTGCCAAAGCGTTTTCATCTCGCTGAAATTGCCCCGCATTGTCTCCGCCGGGCAGTAATCATCGCCATTTGAAATACCATAGAAAGCGGAAGGCATACCTGAAAATGAGAACCACGATGACAGGCCCCATCCTCCTCACCGGAGCCACCGGGCAAGTAGGCGGTGAACTCCTCAGGGTTCTCCCCGAACTCGGCGAAGTCATCGCCCCTCCGCGCTCCACCATGGACCTCGCCGACCCGCAGTCCATCCGCGAGACCATCCGCGCTGTGCAGCCCCGCTGGATCGTCAATCCAGGCGCATACACCGCTGTCGATAAAGCCGAAAGTGAGCCCGATCTCGCCTACGCCATCAACGCCCATGCCGTCCAGACCATCGGCGAAGAGGCCCACGCCATCGGAGCAGGCGTCATCCACTTCTCTACCGACTACGTCTTTAGTGGCACCGGCACTACCCCCTGGGTGGAAACCGACGACCCGGCTCCGGTCTGCATCTACGGAGCCACCAAACTGGCCGGAGAGCGAGCCCTCGCCGCCACTGGCGCAGGCCATATGATCTTCCGCACCAGCTGGGTCTACGGAGCCGAAGGCAAAAACTTCCTCCGCACCATTCTCCAGCTCGCCCGCGAGCGCGAACACCTCCGCATCGTAGGCGATCAATATGGCGCGCCCACCTGGAGCCGCGACCTCGCCGAGATGACACTCCAGGTCATCGGACGCTGCGAGAAAGACGCCGCAGGCAAGCCTCTCGTCGACGTTCTCTCACAGGTCAGCGGCATCTATCATGCCTCAGGCCGCGGAGAGACTACATGGCACGCCTTCGCCGCCGAGGCCGTGCGCCTCCAGCGCGAAAAAGAGCCCGACACCCCATTCGCCCGCATCGAAGCCATCACCACCGCCGAGTATCCAACCCCAGCCAAACGCCCAGCCAACTCCCTCCTCAGCTGCAAAAAGCTGCATCAGCAGTTCGGATGGCGCATGATGGACTGGCACGAGTCTCTGTGCGAGGTTATGGAAGAGCTATGACCTGCTCCCAGCCTGAGAAGCTGCCTAAAAACGTCCGTCGTCATTCTGAACGGAGTGAAGGACCCTTGTATTTGTCTTGTTGTCTTTTGTTTTCCGAGAGCCCCCAAAGATGAGCGGAAGGGCCTTGTTCCTTGATCGTGACGGTGTAGTCAACGAAGAGGTCGGCTATCTCCACCGCATCGAAGAGGTGCGGTTTGTAGAAGGCATCTTCTCCCTCTGCCGCACCGCCATAAGCCTCGGCTACCGCCTCATCGTCGTCACCAATCAGGCCGGCATAGCCCGGGGTTTCTATACCGAAGCAGACTTCCACGCCCTGATGGACTTCATCCAGGCAGAGCTGCGCACCCAGGGCATCCGGTTCGACGCGGTCTACCACTGTCCCTATCATCCCGAGCACGGCGTAGGCCCCTACAAGCGCGAGCACGAGGACCGCAAGCCCGGCACAGGAATGCTCCGCCGAGGAGCCCGCGAGTTCGACATCTCCCTCGCCGACTCCGTCATGATAGGAGACCGCTGCTCCGACATAGGCGCCGCCAACGCCGCCGGTCTCCGTCAGGCCTTCCTGATAAGCGGGACCGAACAGTCACCCTGCACCGGCCGGCACCTCGCAATAAACTCGCTGGCAGAGGCAGAACAGTGGCTGATCGCACAAGGCTAAGACACACTCTGACACACTCTGAATCGTCATGTATGAGCCGATGCAGGATCGTCCTCCATCGAGGTCGTCATCCTGAACGGAGTGAAGGATCCCTGTATCTGTCGTTGTCTGTTCTCCCGCGGAGGACACAAAGTAAGTCAAAAAATTGAAAAATCGTGCAAAATCTTAGTCAGCAAAATAGTGTGCGTCCGCAACCCGTCTTTGCCATCCATTCCGCCACCGGCTAACCGCAAAAACACCACGTCTACAGCCCGATTTCCCCAAAAAACCCCGTAAAAACCCCAATCCACCACAGGCAAAAAAAAGACAGAATTTTTATCCCACGGGAGGAAGTTCAGCCGTCAAAAACGAGCTCCCAACAGCATCCTTCCCGCTCACAGAAGGAGCCAATCCGCCAAGCGCCTCCAGCGGCCAGGAGATATTCAGCGTAGGGTCATTCCAGACGATCGACCGTTCCCCCTCCGGATAGTAGAGGTTGGTCGTCTTATAAAGCACTTCAGCTGTATCACTTAGCACCAGAAATCCGTGGGCAAATCCTTCCGGAATCCAAAGCAGCTCCATCTCTCCCGCCTCATTCCGAGGCTTCAAATGGAACCCTGCCCACTTCCCAAAGTCAGCCGAATCGCGCCGCAGATCCACCGCAACATCCCATATATGGCCACTTAGCACCCGCACCAACTTCCCCTGCGGCTTTCCAAGCTGGTAGTGAAGCCCTCGCAAAACACCTTTGGCCGAAAAAGACTGATTATCCTGAACAAACTCGCCAGGAAGCCCCGCAGCGGCGAAGGTTGATCGGTTGAACACTTCCGCAAACCAACCGCGACTATCTCCAAACAGCCGGGGTTGAAGAAGCTTAACGTCGTGCAGTAGGGTATCAATAACTTGCATCCAAGCAGTTTAGCCAACGCAGAAGGTAAAGAGAGTGAACAGGCAGGTTCATAAGAGCACAAAAAGGGGACCTATATAATTCTTTAAGATCAAACGCCTGACTAGAGCGAGTAGACTGTGCAAGTTGCGACTGAAATTCTTTCTCCGGGTTGTCAAACCGATGAATATGAAGTCAGGGTATATGCCCATTGCCTTGGCGATGAATAGAAGTATGGCGAAGATAAAACGCGGACGTTGACGGCCTTATTGAGAGGCAATGGAGACGGAAGAAGAAAGTACGCCGCATCAAACGACAGGTACGAGCAACCGGTATGGCTGAAGGCCGCAAACAGGCAGACGTCATACAGACACAGGACATCAATGCAGGCTGAATATCAATCTCCCGAGTCGCGGGTTGCGGCTATCGAAGATTCTTATTCGTACACGGAAGCGGTAAGCAGGCAGGTGAGCAGGTCGCACCGGGCTAACCGAATTCCGTCAGAGCTTTTCCGATATAGAGTAATTAAGCGCTGCGCCGATGTTTTCCTGGTGCTGCTGTCAGTTCCGTTAACGTTGCTGGTTTTGGGTATTGTGGCGGTGATGGTGACCTTGAGTTCGCCTGGTCCTATCCTCTATTCTCACCGTCGAATCCGCAAAAATGGCGCTTTCTTTTCAATGTGGAAGTTCCGGACGATGTGCGTAGACTCCGCTGAGGTTCTGGAAGAGTATCTGGCCAGAAATCCAAAGGCACGGACCGAGTGGAATGAAACCCACAAACTGCGAAATGACCCCAGGATTACGCCCATAGGGTTGTTTCTCCGGAGATATAGTCTGGACGAACTGCCCCAGCTTTGGAACGTGCTTGCAGGACAGATGAGCCTGGTGGGACCGAGGCCGATTGTGGCGGCGGAGGTCGAGAAATACGGTGAGTCCTTCAAGTGCTACTGCAGGGTCAAACCCGGTTTAACAGGTCTCTGGCAGGTATCCGGTAGAAGTGAGCTGACCTACGACGAGCGTGTGGCGCTTGATTGCCAGTATGTACAGCGCTGGTCGTTATGGAATGACGTCAAAATCATGTCTAAGACCTTTCGGTCCGTGATCAATCAGGATGGTGCATTCTAGCGATATCCTTCAACAGAGAAGGCTTCGATATCGAACTCCGCGACACATGACGTTGTCTTTGGTTATGACAAGCTTTCGTGTGCGATCCGAGCGAATGTTCAGTCTTGTGGTGTATTTCCATGAAAAATATCCAGAAAAGGCTTTGACGATACCTCGGTTCTCGATGCCTTTGTATAAGCGTCAAATGGGCCCGCAGATTCGGGTCAGAATGCTGGCTTCGGCAGGGGAGCTCTGATGGCGATGGAAGGGATGCGGGATTTGTTAAGGGGTGCCTTGGGCCGAAGCCTCTCCAGTCTGAAGCCTGAGGATAAGCTTGCCGCAGCCTGGCCTGTGGCCTGTGGCAAGGTGCTGGCTGAGCGTGGCACCGTTGTTCGATTTGTTGACGGCTTTGTTCATGTAGAGGTAACTGATGGAGCGTGGCTACGACAGATGATCAGCATGCAGGGTCAGCTTGCCGGTGAAATGGGTCGGATCTCGGGAGTGCAGGTGCGCGGGATACACTTTGAAGTGAAGGATCAAAAGAAAAAGGACTACCGGCAATGAACGAGCATGCAAGCGTAACTATCGACGATGTACGGCGAGTGGCCGAGTTGGCGAACCTGGAGCTAACCACGGAGGAAGAGCCGCGAATGCAGCGGGATTTGAATGCAATTCTGGGATATATAGCCCATTTGAATGAGCTGGATACGGCAGGTGTCCCAGCCATGGCGCAGGTGGGCGAGATGTTGGGTGGTTTGACGCAGGATTGTGGTGAGGCGCTGCGTGAGGATGATGTGAAGCCGTCGGTGGATAGGACAAAAGTGATGGCAGCAGCCCCGGAGACGGACGGGAGATTCTTCAAAGTTCCCAAGGTGATTGAACGATAGCCGCAAGTTGCAGGTTTCGCAGATACACAATACTTCTAAGGGTGGTACGGTGAGCGTAAAGGCAACAGAATTAGAGAGTTTAACGATCGATGGAACGCTGACTGCTGTGGCTTCGGGCAGGACGACGGCGACAGCCCTCGCGGAGCTTCACTATGGACGGATCGAAACTCAGGATATTGAAATAAATAGCTTTTTGGCTCTGAGCCGCGAGCGCGCTCTGGCGCAGGCTTCGAAGATCGATGCATTGGTAGCAAAGGGGGATGCGTTGCCTCCATTAGCTGGCGTGCCCATGGGAATCAAAGATGTTCTGGCGATGCAGGGCGCTCCAGCTACGGCTGGTTCATTAATCCTAAAGGGATATCGACCTCCTTATGATGCAACTTCCGTCGCCAGACTGGAGGCCGCAGGGGCAGTTTTGCTGGGGAAACTCAACTGCGACGAATTTGCGATGGGCAGTTCCAATGAAAATTCGGCCTATGGTCCCGTATTGAATCCAAAGGCTTTGGATCGGGTTCCCGGTGGTTCCAGCGGTGGCTCCGCGGCTGCGGTTGCTGCAAATTTCGCAGTTGCAACACTTGGAACCGATACGGGAGGGTCGATTCGGCAGCCGGCAGCTTTTTGCGGAGTAGTTGGCGTGCTTCCGACGTATGGACGGGTGAGCCGGTATGGGTTGATTGCGTTTGCTTCCTCTTTGGATAGGGTTGGGCCGTTTGCCAGGAATGTAAAAGATGCGGCGACTGTGCTACAAGTGCTTGCGGGCCATGATGTTATGGACGCGACCTCGTCGGATCGTCCCGTGGATGACTATGTCGGAGCATTGACTCAGCCGGTCGCAGGTCTCCGCGTTGGTGTGCCGCAGGAATATTTTGGCGATGGGCTGGATCCGGAGATCAGGAGCGCAATTGATGGTGTGCTGGATGGTCTGAAGATGGCAGGATGCGTGGTAAAGCCGGTCAGTTTACCCCACACTAAATACGCGATTCCTACGTACTACGTCATTGCAACGGCCGAGGCCTCTTCGAACCTGTCACGATTCGATGGTGTGAGGTTCGGGTTGCGGGATGCCGAGGCGAAGACGTTGGCGGAGATGTTTCGCCGTACCCGGGATGCGGGTTTTGGTGCCGAGGTGAAGCGGCGGATTCTGTTGGGAACCTATGCCCTGAGTGCGGGTTACTACGATGCCTACTACCGGAAGGCGCAACAGGTACGGACACTGCTGACACGCGATTTCCTGACGGCGTTTGCCGAAGTGGATGTTCTTGTTGCTCCGGTGACACCTACCCCCGCATTCAAACTGGGAGAGAAGACGGACGACCCGGTGAAGATGTATCTGGAGGACATCTATTCGGTCGCGGCCAGTCTGGCGGGAATCTGCGGTATAAGCGTGCCTTGCGGAGAGACGAAGGGCGGCCTGCCGATTGGAGTTCAAATACTGGGCAGTCACTTCGGCGAAGCGAGAATGTTGCGGGTGGCCCATCATGTGGAGGCCGCGCAAAACAAGGCATGAGAACTGTGGCGGGTCTGCTTCCTGGGAGCTTATAAACCCTCTTACTCACGCAGCACATGATACCTGAACTCACTTCTTTCGCGTTATGCGAAAACATTCAGGTATTCTGGTGATAGCGATTCCAGAGGGAATTGCATGTCGCGGGAGAAGAGACTGCAGATTACTTTTAAGTCAGTAGCGGCGTCTTTGGTAGGGGAATCGGATTGAAGAGTAAGACAGAGTTGAGAGGTTTAAGGCAGATGCAGTTCGGTGGTTCTCCCAGAGTTTTAAAGGCAGGATGTGTGGCTTTATTTACCGTGCTCGGAGCAGGCATCGCGTTTGCTCAGCTCGGTCAGGCTTTGGGGGGCGCTACTACGGACCAGACCTCCTGCAATCCGAACGATCCATCGTGCCAAATGAGCAATTCTAATTCGATGCAGAATCTGCCGCAGGCTAATCAGATTCCTTCAAACCCGCAGGGGATTGTCCTGCAGCCCGGACAGACCGATCAGAACGGCACCAACCAGCAAACTACACAGACCCAGCAGCAGCAACAGAGGCAGAATCTTCTGCAACCCCTTCCTCTGGATCCTCCTACTGAATTTCAGCAGATGATTGCCAATTCGACGGGCAAGACGCTGCCGATCTATGGGGCACATTTATTCCGGAACCCGCCATCTACCTTCGCCCCACTGAATATGGTGCCTGTGACGCCGGACTATGTTCTGGGGCCAGGAGATGAGCTGCTCATCCAGACGTGGGGACAGGTAACGCTGAACAGTCGATTCATGGTCGATCGATCGGGCAACATTTACATTCCTCAGGTTGGCAGCCTGCATGTTTCAGGGTTGAAGTTTGCGCAGGTACAGGAATACGTGAAGGCGCAGATGGGGAGGGTATTTCGAAATTTTGATCTGAATGTAAGCATGGGGCAACTGCGTTCGATCCAGGTTTTTGTTGTAGGGCAAGCCAGGAGGCCCGGAAGTTACACCCTCAGCTCTTTGAGCACGCTGGTGACCGCAATCTTCTCGACAGGGGGCCCGGCGCCGCAGGGTAGTATGCGGCATATTCAGTTGAAGCGCGACGGCAAGGTGATCGTTGATTTCGATCTTTATGACCTGTTGGTAAACGGAGATAAGTCGCACGACGTCCAATTACTGCCTGGTGATGTGATTTACATCCCCCCTGTGGGAGCGCAGGTAGCAGTGGCAGGCAGTGTTAACGCCCCTGCCATTTATGAATTGAAGTCGGCGACCAACACCACTGTTGGGGAGGTGCTGGAGCTTGCGGCTGGACTGACCAACGTGGCTTCAGGAGAGAAAGTTCGTCTGGAACGAGTAGACGACCATCGTGTTCGCAGCATGAGTGAGGTGGCTCTCGATCAGCAGGGGCGGGCTACGGTTCTGCATGACGGGGACCTGCTCGAGCTTGTCGCGGTGGTGAGCCAATACAAGGATGCGGTGACATTGCGTGGCAATGTTGCGAATCCAGGGCGTTATACCTGGAAGCCCGGAATGCGTATCACCGATCTGATTCCGAGTAAAGATGCTCTGATCACGCGGGACTATTGGCTGAAACGCAGCCAACTTGGCCAGCCAATGATGAGCTATATTCCAACCTGTCTTCCGATAACTCCTTATGGAATTCCGAGTTTGCGGTATGGAATTCCGGTTGGGGAAGAGGGCGAAAATCCAAACTGGCGATACTCATCCACCAGAAATCCGAACCTTACTGGCATGCCATTTGGAAGTGGTGACGGAAGCACAAATGCACCGGTTCAGACCCCGGGTGACGGATCGACGCCAATGACAGACGGTGGTCTGGATTGCGCACCGATTCCTGCATCAGCAACGTCCGCCAGCGGATTGAATGACCGCATTACCTCCATGTCGGCAAACCCGAACCCCAATCAAATGGCGTCCTCGAATGGGCTGAGTGGGCCAAATGGTACGCAACAGAACCAGCAGAACACTGCCGGTTCGAATCAGTCGGGTAGCGCAAGCGCGAGCGTAGGCTCAACGCTTGCGAATGCTTCTTCAGGACAATTTCGGCCTCGTAACGATGTTAAGCTCACCGAACCCGACATTGACTGGGGTTATGCCGTAATTGAGCGGCAGAGTAAGGAAAATCTGACGACATCACTGTTACCCTTTAATCTGGGCCATCTGATTCTCGAAGGAGATGCTTCACAGAACCTCGAACTGCTGCCTGGCGATGTCGTGACAATTTTCTCGAAGGCAGACATTCATGTTCCACAGGCGCAACAAACCAGATTTGTTCGACTGGAAGGGGAGTTTATCTCTTCCGGGGTATATAGCGTACAGCCCGGAGAGACATTGCGACAGCTGGTGAAACGGGCCGGAGGCATAACCTCAGAGGCATATTTGTATGGCTCGGAGTTTACTCGCGAATCAACCCGTCGAGTGCAGCAGCAGCGACTTGACGAGTACGTCAATCAAATATCGTTGCAGGCGAGTACGGTTGCGAGTGCCAATGCGAGTCGCTCCATTAACCCTCAGGACTCCGCTGCGGTAGCTGCCGCCCAACAGCAGAATCAGAATATCGTCAATAGTCTTCGACAGGCTCGATCGACAGGACGGATTGTTCTGGGGCTGACGGTAGACAGTACCAGCGTCGATCAAATACCGGATTTGCCGTTGGAAGATGGCGATCGGTTTATTGTGCCGCGCTTTCCTTTGACAGTGAGCGTCGACGGAGCGGTTTACAATCAGAACACATTTGTATTCGATCCGCGCCTCCGAGTAGGAGACTACATACGGTTAGCTGGGGGTGCGAATCGGGATGCCGATACGGGGCGCGCGTATGTCATTCGGGCGGGCGGTTCAGTTATCAGCAGGCAATACAGCTCTTCCTTGCGGGGCAACAGGTTCGATTCGGTCCATGTCAACCAAGGAGACACGATTGTGATTCCGCTGAACCTTGATCAGGGTAAGACGATGCGTTTGATTGTGGATATTGCGCAGATCGTCGGCCAGTTTGGAATCGCGATAGCCGCGGCGAACACGGTGTTAGGACAATAGCTATGTTGCCGGAGATGTTGTTCGACCAACCCGAGACGTCGAGATGTCGTGTCGTACAGCATTTGCCCAGCACATATGCATGAATTCGAGGTCTGTAAGGTAGGCGAGGCAAGTGGCCGCGATCGAAGTGCTGAGGCAACGATTGCAAGACGTTGGGTCTTCGACAACTTCTGGAGCTAGTGACAGAAGTTGTCCCGTACAGTTCACTTCCAGAAACGATGATGCATGCTGAGTCTCCGCTTCCAGCTCAGGCTTAGTGCGTGCTCGATCCTGCCCAGCCGGTAGCCCACAAACTTCAACCCGGTACGCACAACGGCCGAGGGAATGAGCCACGCATGCCTCGACCATAAATGCTTCAACTCAGAAACAACAAAGCGCTTTCCCTCCCCACTGGCGTTGCCGAATTCTTTCAGCAGCCAGGCTTCATGACTGTGTAGTACGCCGATGTCGAAATAGCGTTTGAAATCCTGCGTCCAGGTATAGGCGTGAGAGTGGTAAACCTGCGCATCGGCCACGTAGGCCATCTTCCAACCTGCCCGTAGAAAATGCGCAGCGATGACCGTGTCCTCGCCAAAGATCGTGTTGGATGGGAATCCCCCAAGTTGAATCAGGGCCGAGCGCCGATAGGCCGCGAAAGAATTGGAAATAAATATAGTCTTGAAACCAAGCTCTTCCCGCATCTCCAATGTGCGGATACTCGACGTGGGGGGATAGTTGAACAGACGCGCATGGCTTTCGATGGGGTTGGCGCCTTGCCGGGGAAGCTGACGCCCATACGCGGCTGCGATCTCAGGATCAGCAAATACCTTACATAATGTGGCAATTGTGTCCGGGGTAGCCAATATAGCGTCCTGCGTCAGGTACACAAGCACTTCAGCCTCGGGAAGCAGTTCTGCAGCAAGCTGGCGCGTTCCACCATGGTTAAATTCTGCGCGGGCAATAGTATGAACGCGAAATCCTGCTCCTTGTGCCAGCTCAAACGTACCATCGGTCGACGATGAGTCGATAACAAGTACCTGATCCGGTGCAATGCATGCTAGTAGCGCCGGCGCAAACCGTGGCCAGTCCGCCGCAGCATTCAGTGTTGGTACAACCACGGCAATGGAGAGGGTATTTTCCATCTTTCAAAAACTATAAAGGTGTAGCATCTGCCTGAGCACTAAGCGTGGAACTTAGATGCCAGCAGGATTTTCCAAAGCTCCTCCCAGTTGCGTGAGAATGGCGGAGCTATAGGCCGTTCTACCGTAGGTTGAAATACTGGTTCTCCAATGGCTGCTTGTTTCATCATTTCTGCTAGTTCTGCATCACTTTTTATGTTGAAGAAAGCGGCTCGCCCATATTCTCCGACAGTCTCTTGCGCATAGGGAAGATCTGCCGCAAGGATGGGCTTGCCTGTCGACTTGAATTCGGTGATAGGCATTCCCCATGTCTCAAGTTTAGATGGGAAGATGAGGCAATCGGCCTCCGTATAAAGACGCATCACATCAGTCCTCGGCAAAACTCCAAGCCATCGAACTGTCTTCAAATCCGCATATTCCCGCCGCATTTCTATGGCGTATCGAGATTCTGTTCCGTCCGTAGTAATCCATATTTCGAACTCCTTAAACCCATTGCGTTCGAGCAACCGAGCTGCATTCAGTATTTGTTCGAAATTCTTGAATGGTCGGGGAAAAGCAGGATAGAAGAAACAATAAGGAAGCTCCGAGCGCTCCAAGAGTTGTCTACTTGAGATTTCCAAATGGCGTACCGAAGGATGTGCCACGATAATGTTGCTCAACCCATACCATGACATGAACTGAACACGAATCCAGTCTTGTTGCACGACTACAAAGTGATTTGATTTGATACTAATGCCATACAAAAACCGGTAAAGCAGCGTGGAAAGTCCAAACGTACGGTCAAGCAAAAAGTCCTTCATGCGAAATTTATAAAAAGGAGTTGGATTGTGACAGTAGACAGCTTTCGCCTCGGCATAAACGTTAGGCGTCATATCGTGCATCGCAAACCACAGATAGGGCTTGATCTGCTTGCTGATACTCCGACATTCGTAATATTCAAAACGCAACCGCTTCAACCACGACGACTTTATGTCCGGGTATTCCATGAAAGTGACACCCGGGACGTCGAACAAGGACTTTCTGTGGACCAACGCAATAATCTCGTATTGATCGGCATATTCCGCCGCGAGCGAAACAATGGCATCCTGAAACACTGTCAAGAGACCCATCTCAGTTACATTGACTCCAGATAGAACAATACGTCGTTTCACGGCTGCCCCAGTTTCTGATTTGCAACTTGCATTTGTTGAAATAGGGGCCGCTGGAGGTTGATGTCTACTGAATTCATTGTCCTTCGCCACGGAGACTACCCCAATTAAACTAACATTCATTGATCGAGCCTATATCGGAGGCATCTAGGCTGACTGCCGGTACTGTAGTCAGGTTCAGCCGCCATTTCGAGGCACCGCTTTCGGCGATCAGCCAAAGCAGAAGTCCTCCACTGAAATAGGTCCCGCCTCGTATGAAGCTGGCTGCCACAAAGCAGAAGATCAACGCCGCCTGTGTGGATGCTGCTCGCCGCGCCGCATTGTCCTCAATTCTGCGAATTTTTTTCTCGAGTCGAAGCCACCACCAGATAATCGCAACATAGAACACAATTCCGCCCACGCCAGCCTCTGAAACTATCTTGCCGAATTGAAAGGATGCATCCTCAGCATTAATCTCCTCCAATCCTCCAATAGCGAGGATTTCACGGACCGGAACGTCAGGAAGAGGGTGGCATCCCATCATGTTGAACCCTAGTCCGAGGCCATGCGTGCGCATGAGATTAGCCCAGGTATCTTGCCAGCCCTGCACATAGACGAGACTTGAAAGGTTGTTCGTGCTGTCAGACGTCACCACGCCTGAAATTCTTGCCATCGTCGGAGCCAGGAAATCTTCATAATCTATAACTGCCCCTAATCCAAGGACCAAGGTAATACCCGCCACTACCAGACCCACCCGCCGGAGCTTTTTTTGGATAAGAAGACGGTACAAAATCCACGCCGCAGTGAGCGCGACCAATGTCGATGACCTAGACAAAATAAAGAGCCCGAGAAGCGCCAAAAATCCTCGTCTTCGTATTTTCTTGCTTTCTGCCACCAGCAGTACCGCAATACATGGAAACAAAGAAAAGGCAACGTGACTCGGCTCATGAAATAAGCCCGAAAACTTTCCCTCGCTTCGGTATCCCGCTTGAAGTGGAAACAATGACGGCATAGCCATTTCCACAAGAAATCCCGATAATGCCGCTAAGAGGGCCCATGTCGCATACTTCTGTAGGTTCAACCAGTCGCTGCTTCGAGCTTTACGGCCTGCTTCCCATCCGATAAAGGCAAGGAATAATAGAATTGGCCCGGTAATCATTGACTTGAGGAGTTTGTCGTCGCACGGAGCGTTGAGCGCTACGATCAGGGAAAAGATCAGGCACGAGAGAAGAAGCAGCAGGACTTTGGCGGAAGATAATACGATTCTTCTCTTCCTCCAAAGCCAAACTGACCCCGTCAACATCAGCACAATCACATTCAGGCTAAGGGAGAAGCCCCCTAGTTCGATAGCGAACGGCCAAAGTACCGTGTTAGCAACAAACCAAAACTGCAGCATGCCTTATTAACTTCCTTTGCCAACTTCACCTCCCAGGGCAGCGATAAAATGTGCGGCTCTATCGTGGGCTGCCGGAGCCTAAGGCTCGTCGGTCCGTTCCTGATTGAATTGTCGGGTTGCTATGCTTCCGAACGCGCGACGAAGAGGACGAAGTACAAATTTGGCATTCGCTATACGAAGTTCCATTGCGGCGAGCGTTGCATTCCGCCCGCCAGTAACGACCTTTGCGCGAGCTGCCTCTTCAAACGCGGCGTTGGAGTCGCTCACACCCCCTGCTCTCATCACCACCGTAGTTACGGGCATATAGGCAGCGTTGAGTTGGTGCCGCGCCCGCAGGAGAAACTCATAGTCCGCGGCACTTCGGTACGAGGTGTCGTATGTTCCAAAGCGATCAAACAAAGTGTGGCGGTGCATGCTTCCAACATGCGGCACGCACATAAATTTCGAAAACTTCCGCCAAGTCCACGGTTCCCCGAGCGAGCGCGAATAGCCGGAGGGATGAACCCACCTTACTTTCGAGCTTAGGTACTCTGCTTGCGGGTTCTTGGCCGCAAGCGCCATGTAGGCACTGACGGCGCCAGGCAAAAATTCATCGTCTGAGCCAAGAAAGCATATCCATTCGCCTCGCGCCTCGGCCAGAGACTTATTCCATGCGTCGTAAACACCACTGTCAGGCTCACTCTTCCAGAACGCGATCCGGTCGTTATATTGGCGAAGCACTTCAACCGTCCCGTCGTTCGATCCGCCATCCAGTACGATGTGCTCGATGTGTGGATAATCTTGAATAAGCACGCTGTCGAGGCACCTTGCCATATGCTGCTGGCCGTTGAAGACTGCGGTCACCACGCTGAGCAGAGGACGTTGCGCGCTATTCTCCGCGATAATCCCCTTCAACCGCTTGCCTCCATATTGGGAAGCCTGGTCGGATTGCATTGCAACTCCTAAGGAAAACATATTTGCGAGTAGAAATAGACAGTCACAGTGAGGAAATTTGCCGTCCTGTCACACCCTCTACAATACGCTGAAAAGTCTCGCCGAACTGTCGTTGCCTTTCAACGAACTGCGCCCTGACTATATCCTGCGTTTCGGCATCCTGTTTCGCGTCAAATCCATTGTATACAGCCAACATGGTTTCGCCCAGAGCGGCTGGATCCTCCGGAGGGAAGAAAGAACCGCGCTCGGGTGCCTGTTCTCGATGCACCGGAATATCAGAGAGCACGATTTGCTTTCCCATGGACTTTGCTTCTTCGACGCTGGTGCTCCAACCCTCGAATTTTGAGGGATTAATAAAGGCAATCGAGTGCTGCATCAATCCAACCAGATGGTCAAACGGGACAATACCTAAGACCCGAAAACAGTCCAACACGTCACAGTCTGCGGCATATTGCATCAGCGACCGAAAAAAAGAAGGGTTGCGATGGTCCTCGGAGGATCCGGTCGCCAAGACCAAGAGCGGCTCTCCGCGACGCTTCAACAATTGCAATGCGCTCAGAACAACGCGATGATTTTTGTGCGCCCAGAATTGATTGGGCAGCAGAAAGAAGGGGCTATTAAAGCTGTATAGTCGCTGCAACTCCGACAGGCTGGCAGCGCTAACAAGAGGCATCGGACTGGCGACAAAACGGAGAAGCTTTGCTTTATTGGCATGTTTCGGAGCAAATGCGTAAAAGTCAGTGCGAGCGCATTCGCTGCTGACGATAACATTGTCGCAGCGTTCACAAAGACTCATGAACTCCAGGTCGCGGTAGCGGAGTTCCTTCGGATTAAAAAACTCAGGCGAGCGGACATGCTGAAAATCGGGAATCCATCCGATTGTCTTAATTCCGAGCCGCCCGTCAAGATGGAGAGAATGGGAAAGGACGGAGATTCCATTCCTCCGCATTAGCTTTCCCAATATGATGTCTTGGGGGATGGCCTTCGCAGTGACTTTCCATGCGAACCATGCCGGGCTTTTGCGGTCCAAGATCGACGTTTTCACGATCTCAACATTAGGAAAGCTCGCGGAATTAGCTCCCTGGTGTTTGCCGGTAAAGATGACGGGAGTTATCGGATTGTCCGGTAGAGTATGGATTGCAGCAAATAAGTTTCGCAGGTAATTGCCGCCTCCGAGCCAATTGTCGCCAGGTAAGACAAACCCTACCCTAAGGCTTTGGGGTTTGGTCACAGAGCATTCTCTTTCCACCAAGCAGCATATTCCGAGATGCCATCCTGCCAGTGACGTTTTGGCAGCCAACCCCATGCCTTCGAACTTTCTATATCGGCAATGTACCGGCCTGGGTCCCCAGTCCGCTGCGCACCGGAGAAGGTCGGTGTCAATTGCCCAGACTGGAGGCTGTTCCCAAGATGTACGAGCACTTCACGTACCGTGACGCCTTCTCCACTTCCCCCGTTGACTACGGGACACAGAGTAGAGGAATATTCAGCCGCCGTTAGCAGAAGTTCGGCCGCATCTTCCACATGCAACCAGTCGCGTACCTCGTCTCCCGTGCCGAGAAAAATATTGTCTTGTTTGGCAAATTTGCAACATGCATCCCAAAGTAATTGCTTGCGCAAGCCGCAGCCATAAACAGAAAACAATCGTACAATCGAGGCCGAGGTTCCAAACTGACGTGCATAGGACGCGACCAATTCCTCCGAGATCATTTTATGTACACCATACTGAGAGATCGGGGCAAAACGGCAGTCCTCGCGAATAGGTAACGCTTCAGCCGTGCCATACACGCTCGCGCTGGAGGGATAAACGACCCTACAAGATGGCGCCGAAGTGCGGACATATTCGAGCACATGGGCAGTAGTTTCAACCGTGCGTTCGAAGTCTGTCAGCGGATTTTCGATAGAAAAGGCGACTGATCCACTTCCTGCACAATGAATGATCGTTGAGGGAGATTGGGCGTGCTGGTTGAGCGTTTGTAGTGTCACATCGTCTTGGTACCACTCGCTCAACCCCCATGATCCCCAATCTTTTCGTGACCATTCCCCGTGACCGATGCCCAAGACCCTATGTCCCTTCTGCGCAAAAGAACGTGCCACATGGCGTCCCAGAAAACCGTTAGCTCCGGTTATAACTACGCTCGCTTCGTCCATCTCAAGAGACCTCGATAAGCGGGAGTTTATCGAGGATGGCTGTCTCCTGAACTTCTGTCAGGAAAGTGAGAGTGCCATCGGCGGCGCGGGACTCGCGAAACTGAGCCCTAACAAATCCCTCTGCTGGCTTGAGTTCGATGAGACTAGACGGTCTCAAATCGCTCTTTACAAAGAATGCATTATTGCCGGCTGCGTTACAACCGACGAAAGAATATCCTTTTCGTTTGCCCAACAGGCATAAAGCCGCGAGCGATGCACCATAGTAAATTGCAGAGTGGTGTGCGCGGGACCTGACAAAACCGGCGTCATAAGGCACGCTCACAGCCCTCTCCGGCCCAAAGCGGGCATTGTACTCGACCACGACCACGGCGGGGGAGACGACGTCTATCGCTTCCCACACCCAGTAGTCGTTCCCGTCTATGTCGACCGAGAGCAAGCCGATCTCTCCGGTGATGCCATTGCGGCAAATTAGATCGTTGATATTTTCTCTGGTGATAAAAGCGCACTCCGCCTTCAAATTGTGACGCCAGTAGATATCGTCGCTCTTGATGAAATCAATATTGCTGGAACTTCCATCTATCACCAAACCGGCCCAGTTGTTGTTTAGTAGAAGGAAGCGGGTGTTCGATTCTGTGTAATTCTCCACCCCGAATTCGACGAAGATATTTGTTGATACTTCTACGTGACGCAGTACATGCTGCAAAATGCCGTCTTCTCCCCACTGGGAAAACACCCTGAACTCTGCTTCTTTGATGTTTGCAACAGGGAGGTTATGAAGTTGTCTCGCTTCAATTCTTCCTAAAGCCTCCTGTATTTTTTTACAACGATCTTCGACGGAGCGAAGACGGTTCGCGAAATTTTTCAGGGCAGAAACAAACATTCGATATACGCTCCGATGACACATTAGCAGTTGCCGCCACAATATAATGATTCTACCGAA
>Ga0207053_10014_pt1 | contig 39259 bp, 37 predicted proteins | sample Alteio_BWMinCont_59_FD_153290 | JGI IMG/M metagenome (GOLD analysis project Ga0207053, IMG submission 153290) | Enriched cells from forest soil in Barre Woods Harvard Forest LTER site, Petersham, Massachusetts, United States -... | ecosystem: Environmental > Terrestrial > Soil > Temperate forest >...
CTCGCGAGGAATTGCGCGACCGGCTGGCGCATCCCGCCCCGGCAGCGAATGGCACGGCCGGGGTGCCTGCGCCCGCCGCGGCGCTTCCGCTCATCACGTATGAGGGGCGGCTGACGTTTCACATGAACGGCGAGGAGATCAGGCTGATTGCGATTCCCCGTGCCCATACCGACGGCGACACACTCATTTATTTTCCGGACTCCGACGTAATCATGTCCGGCGACTTCTACCGTTCGATCCAATATCCGAACATCGATCGCGCGAATGGCGGCAGCCTCAACGGCATGCTCGATGGGCTCGGGGTTCTCGCTGGGCTGGCAGGCCCGAATACCAAGATCGTACCGGGCCACGGCCCGGTGGTCGGCCGAGCGGAGGTGATGGCGCACCGGGACATGATTCTGGCCATACGCGAGCGCGTGGCGCAATTGGTGGCGCAAGGCAAGACGCAGGACGAGGTGCTCGCGGCGCACCCGACCGCCGATTATGATGCGCGGGTGCCGAATTCCAAGGAGACCAGCGACCGCTTCGTCACACAGCTTTACGCCGAGCTGAAAGCGGCGAAGTAAGCCTTGGCGGCACATCCTGCGTGCGCCGATCGAATTTCCGCGGGCCGATTGTTAGCACGTTTAGAGCAGGAATGAGACGTAGATGAGTTGGCCGTAGCGTTCGACGAAGAGAGCGACGGCGTCGCCCGCCTTCAAGTTTGCCAAAGCTCCGCGCAGTCCAGCCAAGGTTGTGATGGGTATTCCATTCAAAGCATGGATGACGTCGCCAGTCTGGATGGGAATCTCACCGGTGGCTCCCAGAGTCTTCGCCGCGACAATTACGCCAGTAGGAATTCGCAGGTCCGGCAGCGACTGCGCTAGATCGAGGTTGAGCTCGATTGCCAGAATGCCTAGTCGCCCGACAAGATTCTTTTCGGGGTCGACCGTATCGACGAGGCTGTCGGTTTTGTGCGGCCGGTCCACGATAGGGACCTTCAATTGCAATTGGTCCGCGCCGCGCAGGATGCGGAGGGTCACGCTCTCCCCACTCGCGTGCATATAGAGGCTTTGACTAAACAGGGGAAGACTGCCCGCGGACGTGCCGTCCACGCTTAGAATGATGTCCTGAGTCCTGAGACCGGCACGCTCCGCCGAGCCTCCAGGCACGACGTCAGAGACAATCACACCGAAGTCTCTTTGCAAATGAAGTCCGGCCGCCAATTCCGGGCTTATGGTTTGAACGATCGCTCCGATTTCGGGTTGATGGATGTGGCCATACTTCAAAAGTTGCGGATAGGCAAAGGCCACGACGCTGGCCGGAATAGCGAATCCCAAGCCTTGATTGCCTCCCGAAGTTGAAAAGATGAAGGTGTTAATTCCAACAAGCTGGCCATCGGCATTCACGAGCGGCCCGCCGCTGTTACCGGGATTTATGGGCGTGTCGGTTTGGACGTAGACCAACGGACTATCCGGATCGGGCTGTCGTGCGATCGCGCTTACGACACCCATGGTTACCGTATTGCGCAGTCCCTCGGGGCTTCCGAAAGCGAAGACCATTTCGCCTTGCTTGGGCTGGCTGGGTTTGGGAAGGGGTAACGCGGGCAGACCGTGCGCCTCAATTTTGATCACCGCGAGATCGATTTCGCGCGTAATTCCGACGGTGCGCGCCTCGTAGCTCTTCCCTTGCGAACCGACCGGGGCATCGGACACGCCACCGGCCGCGACCGGTGGAGGCACGAACACCTCGATCTTTTCCGCGCCGTTCAAGACATGCGCATTGGTCACGATGTAGCCCTCGGGATCGACGATCACTCCCGAGCCGATGGCCCGCTGTCTGCCAATGACCACGCTGGTTTGCCCGCGGGCGTCCTCCTCGGTCGAGCCGTAACCGGTCACAATGATCTGCACGACAGCCGGAGAGACACGCTGAACCAATGCTTCAATGGAGTCGTTCAAGCGATGCAAAGCGTCGGATGCACGAGCGTCCTCGCGAGTTTGGGCCGCGACGCTTCGCGACGACAGTAGGAAAGCAAGGCTGAGGAGGAGCACGCTCCATCCGTGGCGCGTGGATCGGCGCGCGTTATCTCTGCGTATGCCACTCATGGGTCATCCTCTACTACCACTATACGATTCTCCATGGTGATTTCACTCAAAGATAAACCTTACCTCAGAGGTACTGCAATACCGTCGCTCTGGAATCGCATCGGGGCGCTATGTTCGAGTTGAACTAGCGGGGATCCTGGACGCCGAAATAGCGGCAGGCCCGCATTTTTCAAAGCGGCAACCTAACCATTACCGGGAACGTCAAAGAAGGAGTTCCGAGTCGGATGGCCGCGGGCGGGGCGGAGTTACCAGGATACTCGCGGTATCTAAAAGTGAACAGGCGACTGGCAGTCTAGGCCATAAACCGTTATAAATATTAAGCGATGGCAGAGATGAATATACGCGCGGCGCTCGGGGCCAAGAAGGGGCGGACGCATTTCTTGCTTCTCGCTTGCTGCTTGCTCGCGCTTTCGTGCCTTGCGCTGGCTTGCCGTTCCGGGTTCGGCCGAAACGCTCCGAACCTGCAAGTGCAGCATGCTCCCACGGGTACTCCCGACTCGCAGTTTGCAATCGCGGATTTCGACGGTGATCGCCATCCGGACCTCGCCACCGTAGAGCTGGTGCGCTTCAACCCTCTGCATTCGCGCTACTCGGTGTCGTTTCAACTGAGCAGGGGCAGGCTGCAAACGATAGCTCTCACGGGCCCCGCGGGCGGGCTGTTACTGCTCGCGCGAGACGTAAACGGCGACCGGGCACTTGATGTGGTGCTGGTCACGGCACGGCGGCACGAATTGCTAGCCGTCCTCTTGAATGACGGTTCGGGAAATTTTGCATCCGCCGATCCCGGGCAGTTTCGAATCAACGTAGTCTCGTCACGGACGCAATTGGCCACGTCACCAAGCCGGATCGAGGACCGTGCGGTTCTCGCCCTCGTGTATTCCCTGCCCGGTGATCTCGTTCGCGATACGTTGGCGAGCCCTACACAGGAGTCAGGGCTGGCTTCCTCGCGGTCTTTGGAAATTGCGAATAGTTTGTCTGAATCTTGCTTTTTGGGCCGCGCTCCACCCCCGCCAGTTCATCTCGCTTAAGAAGCCACTCTAAATTGTCGCGGCATACGTGGGTGGGATTCCCTCGGGTGCTCATCGTAAACGCTGGCCGAATTCGGCGGGCATAAGTTTTTGTCCGTGAGGTGGGATCACAAATGAAGAGCAGACGTCGGGCGAAGGGTTTGTGTCTCTTCGCTTTTGGCCTCGTTCTGGCGGGTTGCGGCACGCACGCCGACCCATCGGCGGAAGCGCCGCCCCCGGCCCACGTGGAACACGAGCAGGACCTCAACGTCGTGAAAGCCGACCACCCGGAACAGTTTGCGCTCGCGACCGTCGGCCAGGAAATGGCCAGATCGCAATTGCAGGTGACGGGCACGGTGAACCCCGACGTGTCTCGAACTGTGCCGGTCGTCTCGCTTGCCACCGGCCGGGTGGTGGAAATTCACGCCCGTCTGGGCGACCTGGTTCAGAAAGGCCAGGTTCTCATGCGCGTGCAGAGCTCGGATATTTCCGGAGCGTTTTCCGATTATCGCAAAGCGGTTGCCGATGAGGTCCTGGCGAAAACTCAACTCGACCGCGCCACGGACCTCTATGCGCACGGGGCGATAGCCTTGAATGACCTGCAGGTGGCGCAGGACGCGGAAGACAAAGCTCAGGTGGATGTCGAAACGGCTTCCGAGCATCTCCGCTTGCTGGGGAGCGACATCAATCATCCGACGGGCTTCGTGGATATCGTGGCACCGGCTTCGGGTGTTATCACAGACCAGCAAGTCACGAATGCCGGAGGAGTGCAAGGCCTAGGTTCGAACCTATTCACGATTTCCGATCTGTCCTATATCTGGGTGATTTGTGATGTGCATGAAAACGACTTGCCGGCCGTGCGGGTGGGCGAGACCGCCGATATCCGCCTGAATGCTTATCCCAGCCGCGTTTTCAAGGGCACCATCAGCAATATCAGCGCAATCCTCGACCCGGCTATCCGCACCGCCAAAGTCCGCATCGAGGTGGGCAATCCCGGCCTGATGCGTCTTGGAATGTTTGTCACGGCCACGTTTCACGGAATGAGCGAAGAGAAACGCGCCGTGGTTCCGGCTTCCGCGATTTTGCACTTGCACGATCGCGATTGGGTGTTTGTGCCGTCTGGAGACGGTCAGTTTCGGCGAACCGAAGTCGAGGCTGGAGAGATGCTGCCCAACAACATGCAAGCGATCGTTTCCGGAATCCAGCCGGGCCAGCAAGTCGTCAACGATGCTCTGGCCCTGGAGAACACAGTCGAGCAGTAACGCGCGAAGCCGCTTCTCGTTGGGAAGGTTTGGGAGTTATCGATGATTCGCGGTTTAGTTAATTTTGCCCTGAACAATCGTTTTATCGTCCTTGCGGCCGCGCTGCTGCTATTTGGCTGGGGAGCGATTTCGTTCCATCAGTTGCCGGTGGAAGCTTATCCCGACGTAGCGGACAACTACGTGGAGATCATCACGCAATGGCCGGGTATCTCCGCCGAACAAATCGAGCAGCAGGTGACCATTCCGCTCGAAACCGCGATGAACGGGATTCCGCATGTGGTTCACCTGCGCTCCTTCTCTCTTTTCGGGCTCTCGGACCTGAAGCTCATCTTCGATGACGAGGAGCAGAACGCTTGGAACCGGGAGCGGGTCCTCGAACGGCTCTCCCAGGTGACGTTACCGACTGGCGTCACTCCCCAGATGGGAACGGACTGGAGCCCTGTGGGGCAGATTTACTTCTACACGCTGCACAGCACGAATCCGCAGTACGACGTAATGGAATTGAAATCGCTGGAAGATTGGGTGGTTGAGAAGAACCTCAAGTCCGTGCCGGATATTGTGGATGTCTCCAGCTTCGGCGGGCCCACGCGCGAATATCAGGTTCGCGTCGATCCCGATAAGCTGGTCTCCTACGGGCTAAGCATCGCGCAGGTGGAGCAGCAACTGACCAGCAACAACGTCAATGCCGGCGGCAGCTTCATCGAAGCCGGCCTGCAGCAGATCAACATTCAGGAAGTCGGCCTAGTCCGAAACGTACAGGACATCGAAAACACCGTCATCACGAGCAAGACCGGTGCCGCGGTGCGGGTAAAAGACATCGCTGCCGTCACACAGGGTCCTAAGATTCGGCTCGGCCAGTTTGCCCGGGCGATTCATCGGGAAGATGGCACGATTGTCGATAACGACGATGTGGTTTCCGGAATCGTGCTCTTGCGCAAGGGCGCGAATGCAGACGAGGCACTCAAGGGGCTGGAGGCCAAGGTCGCCGAATTGAACGACCGCATTTTGCCTGCCGGAGTAAAGATCGTTCCATTCATCGACCGCAGCGATTTGGTCCACTACACGACGCACACAGTGCTCCACAACCTCACGGAAGGGATGATCCTGGTCGTCATTGTTCTTTTTTTATTTCTCGGGAACATCCGTGGCGCCATTATCGTCGCGTTGACCATTCCATTTTCGCTCCTGTTTGCCGCGACCTGCCTCAACCTGAAAGGGATCCCAGCGAATTTGCTTTCTCTCGGCGCGCTGGATTTCGGAATGGTCGTGGACGGCGCGGTGGTAATGGTGGAGAACATCGTTCGCCACTTGAGCCATCGGCAGAACGAAGAGGGCCCCCAAACGATGGTAGAGGCGATCCGCGGCGCGGCCCACGAGGTCCAGCGGCCCGTGTTTTACGCCATCGCCATCATCATTACGGCTTACCTGCCGATCTTCACGCTGCAGAGAGTGGAAGGCCGCCTGTTCCGGCCTATGGCGTGGACCGTGGCATTTGCCTTGCTCGGTGCGCTGATTTTTTCCATGCTCATCGCGCCCGTGCTTGCCACGCTGCTTTTTCGCAAGGGAGTTCGCGAGTGGCACAACCCCATCATGGGATCTTTGACCGAGAATTATCGCAAGGCTGTGCGCTTTGCGATTGAACGCCGCACGTTGACCGTGGGGCTCGGAATAGCGGGCTTGTGTTGGGCCATTTTTCTGGCGTACAGCGGGGCCATCGGTTCCGAGTTTCTGCCCCACCTGGATGAAGGAGCGCTCTGGGTGCGCGGCACTCTCGCTCCGAGCGCCGGACCGACCGAAGGAATCCGAGTAGCGAACCAAGCGCGCGTCATCCTCTGCTCTTTTCCGGAGGTACCCCAGTGCACGAGCCAGGTGGGGCGTCCGGATGATGGCACCGACACAACGGGCTTTTTCAATACCGAGTACTTCGTGGACCTGAAGCCAAAAGAGCAGTGGCGGCCCGCCTTCGACCAAAACAAGGATGAGTTAATCGCCGCGATGAATCGCGAACTCAGCAAAATTCCCGGTGTCCTCTGGGGCTTTTCTCAGCCGATTGAAGACAACATGGAAGAGGCGGTGAGCGGCGTAAAGGGTGAGCTGGCCACAAAGATATATGGGGACGATTTGAATGTTCTCGAGCAAAAGGCCGATCAGGTCGTCACCGTGATGCGGCAGGTGAGGGGCATCGAGGATCTGGGGATCTTTCGCGTTTTGGGGCAGCCAAACCTCAACTTCGAGGTGGACCGCGCGCAAGCGGCGCGCTACCAGATCAATGTTGCGGATGTACAAGACGCCATCCAAACGGCCGCCGGAGGCAATGCGCTCACGCAAGTCCTGCGCGGCGAGGCCCGATACGACCTGGTGATGCGTTATCTGCCGCAGTACCGCACGACGAAGGAGGCCCTCGAGAATATTCGTTTATTGTCTCCGACCGGCGAGCGAGTTTCGCTGGCGCAGCTCTGCAAAATCAAAGAACAGGATGGCGGTTCGGAAATCTATCGGGAAGGAAACGAGCGGTATGTGGCGATCAAGTACAGCGTGCGCGGTCGGGATCTGGGCAGCGCCGTGGAGGAAGCCATGAGGCGCGTGAACGCGCAGGTGCAACTGCCGCGCGGGTATCACCTCGATTGGGAAGGCGAATACGAGAGCCAAAAGCGGGCCCAAGCGCGGCTCTTCCTCATCGTTCCCATAACCGTGCTAGGGATATTTTTGATTCTCTACTCGATGTTTCGTTCGCCGAAGTGGGCCGTCCTGATTCTTGCGACGGTAGCGATGGCCAGCATCGGCGGCTTGGTAGCCCTGCTCGTTACGGGCACTCACTTCAGCGTCTCCTCGGGTGTGGGTTTCCTGGCGCTTTTCGGCGTCTCGGTGCAAACGGGCGTGATCATGCTCGAATATATCAATCAATTGCGCGCTCGGGGCTACAAGGTGGTCGACGCCGCCGTCGAAGGCGCGGTCCTGCGGCTTCGGCCGATCATGATGACCATGCTCGTGGCGACGCTGGGCTTATTGCCGGCGGCGATGTCTCACGCCATTGGTTCGGATTCGCAGCGGCCTTTCGCGATTGTGATCGTAGGCGGGCTGATGGTCAATTTGGCCATGAGCATATTTCTTTTGCCCACACTCTATGTTTGGTTTGCCCGAGAGGGCGACAAACTCCCAGAACCGGAGGAGTCCCTTGAAGTCTAAGCGCGCTGTATTCCAATCTCGACGGAGCGAGGCAGGATGGCTGGCCGCCTGTGCCGCATTGGTCTTTGTGCTGCTATCTTCGACCGGCGTATTTGCGCAGGGGCAGGGGCCCGTGAAGATCACCCTCGACGAAGCCGTTCAGCTCGCCCTGCAACACAATCACAATCTGCAGGCCGCGCGCACCACGATCCAGCAGAACCAGGCCCAGGAGACCACAGCCCATCTGCGGCCCAACCCAGACCTCTTTGTGGATTGGGATTACCTACCGGCCTTCTCGCCCAGTTCCGCGAATGGCACTTACCTCCAAGCTTCGACCGAGGCCGATGCGGGTCTTAGTTACCTGATCGAACGCGGCAACAAGCGCCAGGCGCGCTATCAGGCGGCCAAAGACGCGACGGCGGTGACCATCTCGACGGTGGCGGATAATGAACGCACCCTCACCTTTCAAGTGGCCTCGCAATTCCTCACGGTGGAACTCGCCGAATCGACGCTCGATCTAGCGCAGCAGGACCTCAAGGATTATCAAAATACCGTGGAGCTGACGGAAATCCGCTACCGCTCCGGCGCCATCAGCCAGGACGACTATTTAAAAATCAAGATCCAGTTGCTGCAATTCCAAAACGATGTGGCCCAGGCGCAACTCGCAAAAGTTCAGGGCCTCTCGGACCTGCGCCAGATGCTGGGATCGGAATCGGTTGCGGTGAACTACGACATCGCAGGGCAGTTTGAATATCAGGCGGTGAAGGCCAATCTGGAAGCCTTGCAGATGCAGGCGCTCGAGATGCGCCCGGACTTGCGTGCGGCACAGCAAAGCATCACGGCGGCCAATAGCCAATACTTGCTGGCCAAGGCGGATGGAAAGCAAGACTTGACCGTGCAGGCGAACTATACGCACGTCAACGGCATCAACGGCCTATCTTTTTATACAAGCATTCCGCTAGCGATCTTCAATCGCAATCAGGGCGAGATTGCGCGCACGCGATTCGCCATGACGCAGTCACAGGAACTGGAAAAGCAGGCCGACAATCAGGTGGCCACGGATGTGCACGACGCCTACTACAACCTGCAGACGAACGATCAGATCGTGCAGCTCTATCTGGGGGGCTACCTTGCCGAAGCGCAGGCGGACCGCGACATCGCCGAATACTCCTACCAGCGCGGCGCCGCGAGTTTGCTGGATTTTCTGGATGCCGAGCGCAGCTATCGCGCCACGCAACTGGCGTACCGGCAGGTGCTGGCGGCTTACCTCACCGCGCTCGAGCAGCTTCGCGAGGCCGTGGGCACAAGAGGGCTGCCGTAATCCATAAGGAATGGCCGATCAGGAAACCGATTCTTCAGGAGCTTCCCGATTCTCGCTCAGTGTGGGAGCCGGAGAGGATTCCCTATGAATTCCGGGGCGCCAATTCGAAAGATTGTGGGCATAGAGGCCGATGCACAGCAGATTGCCGGGAAGGAAACCGTACTGCGCCGTCTGAATTCCAATCACGCAAATGATGAGGCTGTTTATCCCCGCGAGAATCCAGCCGTGCCACAATCGCTTTCCGATGAGAATCGTGGAGAGAATGGTCAGCAAGCAAGAAATATAATCGAGATGAACCATATCGTTGAGTTACCCGGGCCTGTGATGACTTCGCGAACAGTGTAGAAAGAGGGGCCAGCGAGCGATACTGTACGTCAGGACAGGAGAGGTACAGTTGCGGCGAAATTGAGATTAGGAATCGCGGCACAAACCACGGCGGCGGCCAAGGCCAACATCCTCAAGTTTTATTCGAAGCCGATCCTAGAACCGGCAGGCAAAAGGAAAAAAGCGATGGGAGAAGACTCGGAAAGAATTGGCGCGGTTACGCGCCGCTTCGGCCGCAGAATAAATCTCGCGCAATCGGCCGCCAATCCTAGAACCGATCCGAACGATCGCACGTCTTGCCTGTACTTCCGGCCGGTGTTGCATCAATCCTTTCGATCAGGTTATAGAATCGCGCCGCAGATCGCTGCAAAGTGTTGATGCCCTTCGGGCCGGTGTTTAAGCTTATCTTTACGCCTGACGATACGGATCGCGGCCCAGCTAATGAAAATCTCCAAGCCGATCGTTCTCTCTCTTTTGGGGCTTTGTCTCAGTCTCATCTGGCGTCCCGCGCTTGCGCAGAATCCGCCCGGGACGGCGCCCATTACCGGCTGCAAAACGGGGAGTTCGGTGCGCGCCTATAAAAACCCGGGCGTCGCCATAAGGGCTTACGCTCGCTTCTCCTGCGGCAGTTCCGTCTATGTCTGGAACGCCACGCCCAAGGTAGCGCTGGTTCAGCAGGGGACTACGGTCGCGTACATTGCGGGTAAATACATTTTCGGCGTTGGCACAAACAAGGGAGCAAGTCACGCAGCCGTGCGCACCTTCTTGCAGGGCGTGGCAGAGGGATTGGCAGCGGCGGACGCCTCCGCCGTCACCGCTCGCCTCGAACTCGTGCGGAGCTGTTTGGCCGCTCGAGGCTGCCAAGTCGAGGCTTGGTCGCATTTGGCTTGGACGCGCATCAAGCAGGCAAGCGAAATCGTCGAATCGCCCGATTCAACTCTCCGGCTTTCCGCTAAAGGCATTTACTATAGCGCCTTCGTCGTAAATCCCCCCGTTCGCTTCAAGGACCGTTTGCTGCCAAGCCTCCACTCTCCGGTGCTCGTATTCGATGGCGGAGGATTGAGCGTTGCGGTGGTCGACCATGCCTGCTACGCGCTGGACACGAGCGGGAAGTGGTCCGCGGCGGGCGTGAGTGCAGGTCAGTCCGCGGCCGCGATGCAGTAGCCCTTCCGTCGGCCCTCGTTCGCTCTTCAATTGGCGCTAATTTTCGATGAGGCGATTACTTTAGAAGCCGCGCTCTCGGCGAAATCCGCGAGGTCCTGGCGGCGCCGATAGCTTGCGAGCTCATCATCCTCCGCAACCAAGATGATCGAAACTCCTGGAAACAGAGTCTGGAGAGCGGCCTCGATCTTAGACGATTCAGCCCGGCTGGAGATTACGCTGTGTTTCACGACGGCGAGTGCGAAGATGACTTTGTCTTTGGGCGATTTATTCGCGTCCGGCATTCTTCCTCCGACGACGAAGATGCTTGATGCCACGGCTAAAATCCACTGGACTGCGGGGCAAATTCGGACAGGTAAAATCAAGTAGAACCGGCCGTGTGTGAAACGACGCCGGGTATTTACGGTACGTTTTCCGAAGGTCTACAGGAACAGCCCTATTTCACGTGGGGGCCGCCAGCCTCTAAAATTAGCGTTTCACCTGAAGCCATTAGGTAGGAGTGTTATGAGCGCCGAACAACAGCGTGTACGTCTCCTATTCGTTGACGACGAGGAGAGCATTCGCCTGACTTTGCCCCCGTTGCTCGAAGCCCAGGGTTTCGAGGTCACGGCAGTGGGCACCGTAGCCGATGCTCTGGTGCAGGCGAATTGCGTCAATTACGACGTGCTGATTTCCGATTTAAACATTCACCGCGAAGGCGATGGCTTCCTGGTGATCAGCGCGATGCGGAATCTCCAGCCTTCCTGCCTCAATTTCATTTTGACAGGCTATCCGGCCTACGACAGCGCCCTGCAAGCGCTTCAGCAGCAGGTCGATGATTACTTCACCAAACCCGCCGACCTGCAGGCTCTTGTCCGCACAATCCACAGCAAGTTGATCGGCCGGGACTCCAAATCGGCGCCGGTGTCGCTGCGCCTCGGCGCAGTGCTGCGGGACAACAGCGGGTACATCAGCGAACATATCCTGGCGGCAGCGAAGAAGGATCCTCTGATGTCCGCCGTCCCGCTGTCCGACGATGAGCGGATCGCCTATGTTCCGGAGGTACTCGCTTCGCTGATCGAGTATCTCGAAAGAGGGAAGAACGGTTTGCCCTCGGAAACGTTGAAATTGGGCGCCGAGCATGGGAGGGCAAGAAAAAAGCAAGGCTATGACGCGCGGATGACGGTGCGAGATTTTCAGCTGATTGGCGAAGGCCTGTACTACCTGATGCAAAGCGATCGCATGCCGCTGGGCACGCTGGGCCTCGCTGTCGAACTGGCCAAGTTCACCAAGGGGTTGCACTCGCTCGCGCTGCAAGCGCTTGGCCCGTTCGTAACCTCGCGGCGGACAAACCGGACTTTGCGTACATAAGCCGCCCGGCTGAACAATTACCCGCGAGAACCTCTACACGAGAACTTCTATACGAGAACTTCGGGAACTTCCAGCCGTTGTTTGCGGAAGGCCCCCTCGAACGCATTCACGATGCGCGGATCGAAGTCGGTGCCCGAAGCCTTTACGATCGTGTCGCGGGCTTCAAAAGGCGACAGCCCTTTGCGATAAGGCCGGTCGCTGACGAGAGAATCGTACACGTCAGCCACGCTGATGACCATGGCTTCGATGGGGATGTCCTGGCCCTTGGTGGGATGGTACCCGGACCCGTCAAATTTATCGTGATGCGCCAGAATGATCGGCAGAATGCGCCGCAGCGATCCTCCCACCGGGCTCAGCATCTCCACGCCGCGTTCCACATGGGTCCTGATCTCCTGCATCTCCTTGTCCGTCAGCCGCGCGGCCTTATAGAGAACTTCGCGGCTGACCTCCAGCTTGCCGACGTCATGCAATAGGGCCGCCGCGCGCACGTCTTCGACCTGGTCCTCGCGCATGCCCAACTCCAGGGCAATTTGCGTTGCGTAAACGGAGACGCGATAGGAGTGATTCTGCGTGAACTTATCGTTGGAGATCATCTGGCTCAAGATTTGCAGCACGCCGAAATAAGTCTCACGCAGCTCGTGCATGCGCTGCTCGCTATGCTCGTGAAGGGTTCCCGTGGCGTAGGCGAAGATCACGAGGAAGCCGGCCCATATCGCCAGGTCCGACCACCCGAGCAGATCTTCGCTGGGAATCGGACCGCGATTGAAGAGCGAGGGGTGCATGACGTTGACCCAGATCACGAAGAGAATCGTGGCCACCGCAGACTGCACCGCCCGGCGCCGCCCGAAGTAATAGACGGCGAAAAGTGTTGGTAGATTGTAAAACGTAAGTACAAGCCGCTGGCCCTCGACGAAAAAATTCACCAGCGCCGCCGAGGCCACGATGGAAAAGATCAACAGCAGTTCCTTGTTGACCTGTGCCAGGCGAGAGATCCACTTGTCCTTCATGCACCCTCCTGCAGGGACGGACAGGATGACCAGAGCCGCAAAGGTCAGCTTGGCGTGGATAAAGGAGCGCCGCTATAGTACTTACGGCTTAGGTGCCGAGTGGGTTAATAATCCGTCAGCGTCGCACAGAGAGGCGAGGCCAGCTTTACTTGGAGGTCTTGTCTCCCCCGATCTTGCGTACCAGCATGCGCAGGGGATCGTAGAACCGATCCACGACACGCTCTTTGAGGGGGATGATGGCATTGTCCGTGATGGTGATGTTCTCGGGACAAACCTTGGTGCAGCACTTGGTGATGTTGCAAAGTCCGACGCCGAATTCTTTCCTCAGAGCTGGGACACGATCGCCCACGTCCAGGGGGTGCATCTCCAGCGCCGCGACGTAGACGAGAAAGCGTGGGCCGATGAACTCGGCCTGCATATGATGGTCGCGCAGAACGTGGCAGACGTCCTGGCAGAGAAAACACTCAATACATTTGCGGAACTCCTGGACTCGATCGACGTCGGCTTGGTACATGCGCCAAGTTCCGTCCGGCGCATCGGGAGGGCGCGGCTGGAACTCGGCAATGCGCTTCTTCACACTGAAGTTCCAGGAGACGTCGGTCACCAAGTCCTTCAGGTGGGGAAAGGCCTTCATGGGTTCAAGGATCACGGGCCGATCCAGCGGAATGGTATTCAGACGGGTCATGCACATCAGCTTGGGCATACCGTTAATTTCCGCGGAGCAGGAGCCGCACTTCCCCGCTTTACAATTCCATCGAACGGCTAGGTCGTTGGCTTTCTCGGCCTGGATCTGGTGCACGGCGTCGAGCACCACCATGCCCTCGGTGACTTCGGTGGTGTAGTCTTGAAATGCTCCAGCGCCTTTTTCTCCGCGCAGGATGCGAAACGTTGCGGTGGCCATCACTTCATCTCCTGAATGATCTGTTTCAATTCGTCCGGCATCGGCGGGAGGAGTTCCCGCGTCAACTGAATTTCGCCGTCCGGGCGCTTGCGGAGCACGATGTTGAACCGGGCGAATTCGTCGCTCTTCGCGGGATAGTCGTCGCGGAAATGGGCCCCGCGGCTTTCTTTTCGCTCCAGCGCGGCCAAAGTGACCATTTCCGAAACCGCCAGCAGGTTTTGGAGATCGATCGCGGTATGCCAGCCGTTGTTGTAGTCGCGGTTCCCTCCGACAGTTACGCGATCCGCACGCGCCTTTAATTCTGCCAGACGATCAAGAGCCTGCAACATTTCCCCTTCCCGGCGGACGATGCCCACCAGGTCCTGCATCATTTCCTGCAAGGCATACTGTACGGCGTAGGGGCCTTCGCCGCCTTCGTGTTCGAACGGCCTGAGCGCATACTTTTCGGCGGCCTGGACCTGGTCCGGATTCACTTGGCCTTGAGGGTTCTGTTTCGCGAAATTCGCCGCGTATTCACCGGCCCGTTTGCCAAACACCAGCAGGTCCGAGAGCGAATTACCTCCGAGCCGGTTGGCGCCGTGCAGCCCGGCTGCGCACTCTCCGGCCGCAAACAGGCCGGGCACGTCGGACATTTGGGAATCGGGGTCCACGCGGACGCCGCCCATCATGTAGTGCGTCGTGGGACCGACCTCCATGGGAACTTCGGTAATGTCGATATCAGCGAGCTGCTTGAACTGGTGATACATGCTCGGCAGCTTCTTCTTGATGTACTCGGCGCCGTTGGGAATTCTGGCCTTGATCCAGGCGATGTCGAGGAAGACGCCGCCGTGCGGGCTCCCGCGCCCTTCTTTCACCTCGCGGCGAATGCAGCGGGCCACGTGATCGCGGGTCAGCAATTCCGGCGGACGGCGGGCGTTCTTGTCGCCTTGGGTGTAACGCCAACCCTCCTCTTCGTTGTCCGCAGTCTGGTTCACATACGCCGGGGGAATATCGTCGAACATGAAACGCCGGCCATCTTTGTTGCGCAGCACGCCTCCCTCGCCCCGAACCCCCTCCGTGACCAGAATGCCGCGGACGCTGGGCGGCCAGATCATGCCCGTGGGATGGAACTGGACGAATTCCATGTCCATCAGGGCTGCTCCTGCGTGATAGGCCAACGCGAGGCCGTCGCCGGTATACTCCCAACTGTTGCTGGTGATTTTGTAGGCTCTGCCGATGCCGCCCGTAGCCAGCACCACGGCCTTGGTGCGCCACAAGTGGAATCTCCCTCGCTCCCGATCGTAGCCGAACGCACCGACCACGCGGTCACCATCCTTCAACAGGGTCACGACGGTGTGTTCCATGAAGACGTCGAGCCCGAGGTGTATCCCGTGGTCCTGCAGGGTTCGTATCATCTCGAGACCCGTGCGGTCGCCCACGTGAGCCAGGCGAGGGTAGCGATGTCCGCCGAAGTTTCGTTGCAGAATTCTCCCGTCCTTGGTGCGATCGAACAGCGCGCCCCAAGCTTCGAGTTCCCGGACGCGGGCAGGGGCCTCCTGGGCGTGCAACTCGGCCATCCGCCAGCTGTTGAGGTACTGGCCTCCGCGCATCGTATCGGCAAAATGGACGCGCCAGTTATCACGATCGTCTACATCCGCGAGCGCAGCGGCGATTCCGCCCTCGGCCATCACGGTATGGGCCTTGCCGAGCAAAGACTTAGTGATGAGCGCGACACGCGCGCCCGTGGCCGAAGCTTCTACCGAGGCGCGCAGGCCGGCGCCGCCGGCGCCAATCACAAGCACATCGTGCTCGTGGGTCAAGTACTCGGTCACTAGAGGATCCTCCAATCGTGCCACAGGCCCATCGAGCACATCCGCACGTACAGGTCGGAAAACGCAACCCAAATCAGGCTGCACCACGCAAACAGCATGTGACGACTGTTGAGGCAACTGACGCAGTCGTAGACCGTTTTTCGGGCTGGGGCGCCCGACAGCCGGTCTCGAATTCCGCCAACGAGATGGCGAAGTGAATGGCAACCTAGGGTGTAACAGCTCAACAAGGTCACATTTATGAGAAGCACGAAACTGCCGATGCCAATGCCAAAGTGCCCGTCAAACCAGAAACCATCCCAGGCGTCGCGGGCGAGCAAGACGATGAATACCAAGGCGAGATACATAAAGTAACGATGAATGTTTTGGATGATCAATGGAAACGACCGCTCGCCGAGATACTTCTTGCGAGGCTCGCCCACCGTGCAGGAGGGTGGATCGGCCCAAAAAGCTTTGTAATACGCCCCGCGGTAATAGTAGCAGGTGACCCGGAAGCCGCCCGGAGCCCATAGGATGAGCATCGCCGCCGTCACCCAAGCCGGCATCCACTCCGGCTTTGTACCAAACCAGGCATGGAGAGGATCCCCAAACAATTCAGGCGAATACATCGGCGACAGATAGGGGCCGAACCGGTAAAACTGGCCTTGGAGCGCCGCCCAGGTGGAGTAGACAATAAAGCCGGAGAGACCGAGAAACACGGCGAGCGGCTGCACCCACCAATAATCGGCTCGCGAAGTCTGTCCGAATCGCGAGCCTACTAACGGAACGTCTACCTCAGCCATACAGGCCCCTCCTAAGTTCGGATTCTTTCTGCATCGAGGTGCACACCATTCCTCGCTGCTGCTGATCCGCCTTCTCGATTGTCTCCTGAAACACTCTGCCCGTGTGCGCCTGGCTTGTCACATGTCGATCGAAAGCCAAGAGACTTGGCTGGTTCGACTACCCGGGGAGAGCCCGCTCATATCTTAAAGCTCACTATCTTATTTCGGAACACCTACATACGATTTCGGCGGGGGCCTGTCAAGCGCGAAGCGGTAGCCGCAGCGGGTTATATTCGCGCCGATCCGAGAAGACGGGGATTACGGGGATTACAGAGTCATATCAGGGTTCATTGGCGGCCTTCTGGGCGCTCGCGGCGACCATAAACTCGCGCACACGCCCATTCATGGCCGCAGCGAATGCCGGCATGGGCGGCTGTTGCGGAATGCGAGCGGGCGGCGCGGGCCCCGTATTACCAAAGATTAACTTTTGCCCAACGCCGTCCCAATCGATGCACAGCATATCGCCTAGTTCGACCTGGCCCGAGGCGAGCAGGTTAGCGAGAGGATAAACCACGTGTCGCGCAATCGCCCGTTTCAGATGCCGCGCGCCATACCTTAGATCCGTGCCTTCGCGCAAAAGGAAAGCCCTCGCTTGCGGCATCACGTGAAACATGAATGGCACGGGGCTCGCGTCCAGCACCTGTTGCTGCACGGCTGCCAGCTCGATATCCAGGATTCCTTCGAGCTGCTCCTGTTGCAGCTGATGAAAAACAACGACGCGGTCGAGCCGGTTTATGAATTCGGGCGAAAAACTGCGCCGCGCCGCTTCGACGGCGGTGCGTTCGAGTTTGACGTTCAGCGCGCCGATTGGCTGAGCCGAAGGTTCGACGAATCCCATACCCTTGCTTACCAGAGAGGTGATTTCGCGCGCCCCGAGGTTGGACGTCAAAAAGATTATGGTTTGTGAAAGATCGACGCGGCGGGTATCGCCCAGCGTCAAGGTAGCCTTATCCAGGATACCCAGGAGCAATTGCCACAGGGCATCGCTGGCCTTTTCGATTTCGTCAAAGAGCAAAAAGCTAAGCTTGAGGTTATCCGTGTGATACTGGGTGAGGCTCTCCTCAGTGATCAGGGGGTGCGTATCACGATGCCCCAGGTAGCCCGGAGGCGAGCCAATCAGCTTAGCGATCTCGTGCGAGTGCTGAAACTCGGCGCAGTCGATCTTTACCACGGCTCGTTTTTCGCCAAATAGAATCTCAGCGGCGGCTTCGACGATGCGCGTCTTGCCCGAACCGGTGGGACCCAGAAATAGCAGATTCCCCACAGGCCGGCCCGGCGCGTTCAGACCCGCGCGAAATACCTGATAAACCGCGACTAAGGCTTCAATGGCCTCGTCCTGTCCGACAATCTTGGAGCGAAGGGCGGCCTCGAATTCCTGTAGCTGAGGACTGCGTTGGCTAGGATCAAGGACTCTGACACTCATTGCGCTCTCCTGAAGAGGTCCGCATTCATTAGCAGAGCTCTGTGAAAAGCGTGCGTGGGCCCACTGTGCATGAAAACGAGGCGGCTGAGAATCCGGTTAATGCCCACGGACTGCGCACCAAAACATGGTTTCTAGCCGTACTCGGTCACCTATTTCAGGGGAAACCGGACCCGAGAAACCCTAGGTCGAAATCCCGATAAGCTCCGGACGGAAGGCTCCGAGTCGCTAACTCTCGTGACACAGGGGTTGGCTTTGCGGCTCTGCATCCGATTAAGTTAGTGGCAAATCATCTGATATTGAGGCGGTACCGGCCACGCCGAGGCTTTTGCTCGGCGCCGGCCTTCTCTAGAATGGCCAAGTGCCCAAATTGACTCTATTTATTGGCAAGGGCGGCGTTGGCAAAACAACCGTGTCCGCGGCCTATGCCCTCCATCGTGCCGGGCGGCCGAACAAAAGCCCCGTTCTGCTCCTCTCCACCGACCCAGCCCACTCTCTTTCCGACATTTTCGGCCAAGCCCTCGGCGATCAGCCGCAAAAGCTGCGCTTGGCTGGGAAGGCGCGGCTCGATGCCTGGCAGGTCAATGCCGAGAAGCAGTTTCGGATTTTCCTCGATCGGCACAAGGAAAAGCTCCTTTCCATACTCGAAACCGGCTCCATCTTCTCCCGCGCCGATATCGAGCCTCTGCTGGAAACTACGCTGCCTGGAATGGCCGAAATGGCGGCACTTTTGGCCATCTCAGACTTGCTTGCCTCGGGCAAATACGGCCAGATCGTGGTGGACACGGCTCCCATCGGGCACACTTTGAGGCTTTTCGGCTTGCCTGAATATTTCTCGAGTTTCCTAGACGTTCTTGAATTGGCGGCCAGCCGCGACCGTCTGCTAGCCCAACATTTTGGAGGCAACGCGCCAGCTGGCGCCAATCCCATCGTGCGGGAATGGCGGAGCATGGTGGAAGCGGTGCGCGCGGCATTGCTCAGCAATGCGGAGATTTTTCTGGTGACCACGCCGGAGAAATTTTCGCTGAACGAGTCCAGCCGGGCCGTGCTCGCCCTTCGTTCGCTCTCGCCCGATCTGGACCTCACCGCCATCGTCTTGAATAAGGCCGTGCTTGGCTCCCGGCATTGCCGAATGTGCCGCGCAAAGCAGGCTGCCACACGCTCGGCGCGCGAGTTTCTGCGCCGCCAATTTTCCGGAAAGGAGCTTTACATCTCCGAAGACACCGGCTCACCGCTGATGGGGCCGCGTCTACAGGCTTTCGGCGATCACATCTTCGCCGGAAAGCGCTTCGCCTGGAGACGCAGCGCGCCGCCAACCAAGATTCGTGAGTTGCGCCTGTCGCGCGTCGAGTGGCCGATTTTGGATCGATCTCTGTCGATGGTTTTGGGCAAGGGCGGAGTCGGGAAGACCACAATTTCCGCCGCGCTCGGGTTTAACACCCGGCTCCGCGGAGACGCCGCGGTTGATATTTGCTCGGTCGACCCGGCGCCCTCGCTCGATGACATTTTCCAAAGCGACATATCGGACCGGCCGCGGGCGGTTCTGGAAGACGAGAAATTTCATGCTTCGGAGATGGACGCCGCCGCCGTTTTCAGGACCTGGGTTCGCCGGGTCAAGGGGATGATCGACTCCGCTACAACGGCGGAAGTGTCGAGCGTGCACGTCGATCTCTGGTTCGAGCGCCAGCTTTTTTCCCAACTTCTCGAGAGCGTGCCGCCGGGACTCGATGAAATCCTGGCGGTGCTGCGCGTGCTCGACCTGGTTCAAGCGCGCTCGAGCCGCGTTCTGATCGATATGGCCCCTACCGGCCACGCGCTCGATCTTCTGCGCACGCCCGAACGCATTCTGGTGTGGACCAGGCTATTATTGAAAAGTCTCGCTCATCACCGTACACTCGCTCTGGCGCGTGATGCGGGGGTCAAGATTGCGGAGCTGGGCAAGAGTATCCGCGACCTCTCGGATTTTCTTAAAAACTCCCGGCGCACTCGCGTTTATGCCGTTATGCTGCCGGAAGCGCTGCCGGATCGGCAAACTGAGCGGCTGATTGCCGAGCTCTCCAAGCTGCGCCTCTCCACCGCGGCCATATTTGTGAATCGCGTCCTATTCAAAGACGATGCAGGTAACTGCCGCCGCTGTTCGCGCACGCGCCAATGGCAGCTCAGCACCCTCACCGGACTGTCGGCTCGCTATTCGCAAATTCCGATCTATGTGGTGCGGAATTTTGCCCAGGAGATTGCCGGCGAAAAAGCGCTCCGCAGGTTTGTAGGTGAGTTATGGCGGCTGGCGTGAGAGCTAATCCGCTCGCCAAGCCGGCTCCGCGCTCCCAGGTTCAGGCGAAAGTGATTCACCTTTATGGGCTGACGCAGGCGCCCGGCCCCTCTGCTGAATTATTTCGAGATTTGAAGGGAGTGGATGGAGCAGCCGCCGTCGAACCGCTTGCCTGCGCGGGGCTCATCTGCTGGATCAGCCGCGTGCCGGAAGCGGATTTCGCGCGGAATCTTTCAACGAATATGCAAGATCTCGATTGGCTTGCCGCCGCCACCACTCGGCACCAGGAAGTCGTATCCGCCATTGCTCAAGCCGCGGACGTTCTTCCGGCGCGTTTCGGAATAGAATTTCTGAACGACAAATCGCTCGGGTCCCACGTGGAGAGCCGGCAGGCGGCATGGAAGGCCGATTTCAATCGCATACGAGGCAAGCAGGAGTGGGGCGTCAAGGTTTTCGCGCTGCCGCCCGCGCCGCTGCCGAAGAAGAAGATTCGCACCGGCAAGGAATATCTGGAGGCAAAATCCGCGCTTTCGCGCCGCGCCGCCGACCGAGACACAGAGCGATCCAGTCCCGAGCTCCTGAACTTCGCCAAAGCTCTGGAATCGATTGCCGACGACATCGCGGAGGGCGGAAAACTCGCCGCGGCGAGGCGCGATCTGGAGTTCCATAAGACGCTCTTGCTGAAGCGGACCGATCGCAAGAAGCTGGAAGCACTCATGCGGAATTATTCGAGAAAATGGAAAGACAAGAGGCGGATCGAATGCACGGGCCCCTGGCCGCCATTTTCCTTCCTCTCGCAAACGGAATCGCCTAACAATGAGTGAGCGAACTCCCGAAATTGTTCTCATTGGCAACGAGGAATCCACTGACCTTACGCTGCTCGATTTAATCGATCACGTGCTCAATACCGGCGTGATCATTCGCGGGAATATGGTGCTTTCGCTGGGGGGAGTGGACTTGGTGTATCTGGGCTTGGACCTCATCGTAAGCTCGGTCGAGACGGCGCTACGCAGCATGGCAAAGGCGCAGCCGCCAGCGTCGGTGGCCACGAAGCGCCGGCCCACGTCCTGAAAGGGCCCCGAGGGCGTTGAACGAATCACAAATTGTGCTTGCCTACTGCATTGCGGCGCAGCCAAACCAAATCGATCTGCCGCAGCGCGGTGTAGAAGGCGCGCCGGTCAAATCGATCGATGTCGGGGCGCTCCGCTGCTTTCTATCGAATTTCGGTGCGCGCATGCCGGATCAGCCCGTGCCCGAGATGTTCACTGCTTTCAACCGCGTTCTGCAGCAAATCTTTGCGCAAACCGCTATTATTCCGTTCCGCTTTCCCACGATTGTCGAAAATGAGGACGTTTTGAGGGGATTCGTCGAGCGCCGATCCACCGAATACAGCGGCGCCTTACAACGCTTGCGCAATAAGGTGCAAATGGATGTGCGGGTTAGCGTGGATCGCGACGGTGTGCCGGAGCCCTCGCTGCAATCCGGCAAAAACTATCTCGAACAGAAACAAACACGCTATCGGGAGATTCAATCCGCCTTCGAAGAATTCCAGCGAGTCTCCGGCTCGCTCGCCGAAGATTGGGTTCAGCGCGCTGCGCCATCCGGAATTCGAGGTTTTGCGCTTGTGGACCGCTCCTCACTGCCGATTTTCCTGGAAAGGATCGCGCGTGTGCGTACCCCTGCCGGCATATCGGCGCGCATCACGGGCCCGTGGCCGCCGAGCGAGTTCGTGGAGATCGCACATGAGTGAGAAGCCGGCCAAAAAAGATTCGCGGGAATCAGCCCCTGTTCGAGAAGAGGCGGCCGCCGTCCCGACGCGAGTCGAATTGTCCCCTGACAATATCGAGCAGGGTCTTGCCAAGCTGGTGCTTACCCTGATCGATTTTTTACGGCAACTGCTTGAACGCCAAGCCATCCGCCGCATGGAAGGCGGCACGCTCAGCGATCAGGAGATCGAACAGATGGGCGAGGCGCTGATGAAGCTCGAAGCTAAGGTCCGCGAAATGGCCGAACAATTTGGCCTCTCGCCCGCCGATTTGAATATCGATCTGGGCCCCTTAGGCCGCCTCCGCTAGACGTGGGAGTTGCTATACAAGTTATTGAAAAAACAAATGTTTTCCTCCGGCTATACAGGAAAACACTTATTGACGGAGCTCTCCTCGACCGGTAGTATCGCGCCCTTCGTCCCCTGGACGGGGGTCTTCACGTCCCTTACCCCGGCCAAATAAGAGAGAGCGATTCTATGGAGAGAGTGCCGGCAGTCTCTGGAACGACGAACCTTGTCGACATTTTAGATCGCGTGCTCGACAAGGGCCTGGTGATCGCCGGGGATGTTCGTATCTCACTGGCCAACGTAGAGTTACTCACCATTCGTATTCGCTTGTTGATTTGTTCGGTCGATAAGGCCGAGCAGATTGGCTTGAACTGGTGGAAATACGATCCGCATTTGACGATGTCGGGTCCGGCACCCGCCAAGCTTACGGAAGGCCGTTCGCCCGCTCGCCGGCAGGGATCTGCTAGAGCGGCAAAAGCCAAACGCAGAGTTTCAAAGAGAGCTTAGAAAGAAGAAGAGGAGGGCGATTCATGCCAGTTGAACGCGTATCGGGTGGTTCCAGCCTGATCGATGTTCTTGACCGAGTTCTGGACAAAGGCATCGTAATCGACGCGTGGGTGCGCATCTCTCTCGTCGGCATTGATTTGATTACTGTTGAAGCCCGCGTCGTGGTGGCTTCCATTGATACCTACTTAAAATATGCCGATGCGGTCGGTCAGATGGGGCTTGTTTCAAGGCCGCAGCTCGGCCCAGGAGCTGAGGCCGAGGTTCCCCTGGAGTCAACCCGGCGGGCGCCTCGCGCCCCTGCACGTCGAACCGGCCGGCGCCTAAAATAAGGAGCTGAAGGAGTGGCTCCGGTGGCCAGCCCCCGAGTGTTGGAAAAGCCCGCCCTGCTTGTGCAGGAGAGAGCGGGAGATTCCGCTGCCCTGCGCCTGCTCTCCGCTGAACGTTCCGAAGAGATATTCCCCATACTCCTCGAAGAGATTGTGAAGATCGGGTTTCAGCGAGCGCTCGTGCTCGAGGTGGATTTTGAAAAGGGCGAGGTCAAGGCCACGGCTTCGCTGAACTACGATAGAAATGAGCTGGAGAGGTTTCACACGTCTCTGTGGGCTCGCGATAATCCCATAATGGACGTTCTGCAGCGGCTGAATCCCGGTGTTCTGCCGAATCCGGGCGGCAAGGGTGCATCCTTCTATGCCTACCCGATGATCTACAGCAGCCGCACGCGCTGCTGGGAGGCGGAGCGTGAACGCCGCGAGGATTGTCTCGCGGTTCAGAATTCGCGCCTCTCTCACCGCTTGCCGCTCGAGGGTCAGATCTGCAGCGCTTGCGGCATGCGCGCTTATGCCACCCTGCTTCTTGCCCAGCTCGGCAAAGACACTGCTTCCGGCCGTCTCGAGCAACTTCGCAATCTCGCCGAGCGGGCCAATAGCTCTCTCGCCCGGCTCTTCAAGATCGAGCATTACTTCAACCGCATGCGCGATATGGAAGTGACTATCTCGCGCCTCAGCGCCGTCATGCAGAGCATGGCCGACCCGGTCATTTTTACCGACGATCAGCACCGCGTCGTGATTCAAAATCGCGCCGCGGAACGGTTCTTCCGCGTGCCGGAAGGCATCGGCGATGGCGGACGCCGCGCCGTGGAGCTCAACAATCTGCTCTTCTCCGCCGCACTGTCGTCCATGATGGTGAGCGGAAAAGATACTTCCCGCGATCTCACCCTGGTGGACGTGATGGAAGGCGAGGAGGTTCTCTTCGAGGCTGTCTGCGCGCCCACGCAGAGTTCCGACGGAACCCGCACCGGTATGGTCACCGTGATGCGCGACGTCACCGATTTGCGCCGCGCGGATATGGAAGTGCGCGCCAATCTCGACAAATTGCGCGTGGCCGAAGAGATCGTGCGCCAGGAACGAGACCGCCTCAATCTGGTCATCGAAAATGTCGGCGATCCCATCATCGTGGCCGATAATTCGGCGAAGATCGTGCTCCTCGATACGCTGGCCAAGGAGCTGTTTGGAATCTCCGAGGGCTCCAAGCATCCTCAAGTGATGAAGAATCTGGCCAAGCTCGATGCCTATCTGACGGCCTTCACATTTTCCTTCGCCGACAAAGATAATCGCTCACTGCGCCTCTACAATCCTTCCTCGCAAGCCGAAGTCGAATACGCGGCGCGCTCCGGGAAAATCTATGATGCCCGCGGCCAGGTTTCTTACACGGTCACGGTTCTGCGCGATTTCACCGCCTGGAGGAAGCTGGAGCAACTGCAAATGGAGCGGCGCATGCTGGAAATCGAGAAATTCGCCGCCACGGGCAAGCTCGCGGGCACCATCGCCCACGAAATCAATAACCCCATGGAAGCCATCAAGAACGCCATCCACATCCTGGGCGAGGAGATCAAGCCGGAATCGAGGCAGATTTACGACGTGCTCAAAAATGAGACCGAGCGCGTCACGCGCATCGTGCGCCAAATGCTGGGGCTGTATCGCAACGTCGTGCAGTTTGAAAGCTTCGATTTGAACGGCGTCGTCGAAGACACCTTCGCGCTCTTCGCGCGCCCGCTCTCCAAGGCCGGCATCGTCGTGGATAAGAGGCTCGGCGAAGTCCCGCCGTTCAAGGGCTCGGGCGATCAATTCCGGCAATTGCTGTCGAACCTGGTGGTCAATTCGCGCGACAGCATGAGCTCAGGGGGCAAGCTCGTGATCCGCACGCGTGGAATTCGATCCACGGACGGATTGCACCGTTGGATCAGTCTCAGCGTCGCCGACACGGGTTGCGGCATCAGCCCCGAGATTCAAAAATCCATGTTCGAGCCTTTTGTGACCACCAAGAGCGGAAAGGGAACCGGCCTCGGCCTGTGGATTGTGAAGGGAATCGTGGAGAATCATAATGGCCGCATTCGCGTGCGAAGCGCGGTAGGTAAGGGAACGGTAATCAATCTCGTGTTTCCGATTTCGACGTAATCCTCGATGGATCGAGGTATATGCAAAGAGTCCCTAAGTTGAAACATCTGTTCAGATGAGGAAGACCTATGCCGGCCAAAGTTGAGCGATCGCCTCGAAAAAACAATCTTCGCGTGAAGGACGATCTGCACGTAAAGATCAATGAAGGTCCCGCCGCCGCTCCATCGTCCGCTCCCGGAGAGGGCGGGCGGTATGTATACGGAATTGTTCGCGCCAAAGGGGCCATGAATTTCGGCAGCATTGGCATCGGCGGAGCGGGCGAGCAGGTCTACACCGTAAACTACCTGGATATCGCCGCCGTGGTGAGCAAGGCCGGCGTCGCCATCTTCGATCCGACGCGCGAAAACGCGCTGGCCCACGAGCACGTCATCGAAACGGTGATGAAAAATCACACGATTATTCCGATGAGTTTCGGCACCGTCTTTCGCACCGACGACGATATTCGCGAAGTCTTGAAGGGCATCTACTCGTCGGTGAAAGACGTCCTCGAGCAGATGGCGGGAAAGCTCGAATTCGGCTTGAAGGTCAATTGGGACCGCGACCAGATCATCCAGGAATTGATGGAACAGGATGAAGAGATCCGCCGCTTTCATCGCGAGATCATTCGCAAGCAATTGCAGTCGACTTATTTCGCGCGCATGCAACTGGGCCGCATGATCGATAAGGCTCTCGCCGAGCGAGCCATTCAGTACGTCCGGGAAATCTACGAAGCGCTGCGCATTTGCTGCGTGGCCTCGCGTGACAATCAGCCGATCGGCGATAAAATGATTATGAACGCGGCTTTCCTGGTCGAACGCGAGCGCGAATCCGAGTTCGACCGGGTGGTCAATAAGATCGCCAGAAAATATGGAAAGCGCTTGAAGTTCAAGTATACGGGGCCCTGGCCGCCTTACAATTTTGTGAACATCAGGCTGAAGCTGGAACGCGTGACAGCGTCCTGAAAGGCGGCGGAGCGGTTTGTGTTCCTAATCGACGATCTCGTGTCATTGCCGGTGTTGGGCATTAAATTCGTCCTGCGCACGCTGCAGCAGGTCGCCGAGGAGCAGTATACCGATGCGGCGCCTGGCAAAAGACGCTTGCTCGAACTGCAGCTCGCGCTCGAATCGGAGGAAATCTCCGAAGAGGAGTACGTTCGCCAGGAAGGGGAGATCCTGAGGGAGCTCCGGGAAATCGAGAATCGCAAGCGCCGCATGGCGGGAACGGAGCCGGAAGAGGCCCCCGCGGCGCCCCAACTGGAAATCCATTCGGCTTTAGACTATGAAAGCTCGGGACAATCCGCGCCCCAGACTTGGCAAAAAACGCATGCAAAAACGCGTTGAGCTGCTGCCGCCGACGGATGATGCGGCCCGGGACGAAGGACCGCGCCTGATTCCTCTGGGAGATCGCACGCGCGAGCCTTCCCGGCTCGAGCACTATCTCGATCTTGCCGATAGAGCTTTGAGCTTGAAGAAGCGCGATCGCAGATCGGAAACGGAAACAGAGACAGAATCGGAAGTGTAGATTTCAAGCCGTTCGCAATTTGCAGGAGAGCAGGGAGAAGGACCATGGCCGAAAACAAAGGGCGCAAGCGCTTGCTTTTTGTCGACGATGAAGCCAGCATCCGCCTGACGTTGCCGCCCATTCTGGAGAAAGCGGGATTTGAGGTGCACGTGGCCGAGAGCGTCGCGGATGCCCTCTTCGAGATCAATTCCTTTCAGTTCGACGCGCTGGTCACCGATTTGAATATCGGCGAGGAAGGCGACGGATTTTTGGTGGCCAGCGGCATGCGGCACATTCAGCCTGCTTGCTCGGTTTTTATCTTGACCGGCTACCCGGCGTTCGAGACGGCCCTGCAGGCGATCCACAGCCAGGTGGACGATTACCTGGTTAAACCGGTTGAAATCGATTCTCTGATTGGCGCTCTGAAAGCAAGAGTCGAAAAACCAGCCGCCAAACTCGAAGCCAAGCGCATTGCCGTTCTCCTCAAGGAAAACAGAGCCGAAATCGAAGCCACCATTCTCACGGGCATTAAACGCGAGGCCAAGGCATCGGCGAATTCATTTGAGGATATTGCCGGTTTCCTTTCCGGATTCTTGAACGCGGTCATTGATTTCATGGATCAGCGAAGCGATAAACCCAAAGTTGAGGCCTTGCGTTCCGCCGCGCAATATGGGCAATGGAGATCCCGCGGCGGTGCTTCCGCCGCGATTATTGCCAAGGATTTCCGAATCGTGGAAGAAGCGGCCTATCAATTGATCCAAAAGAATCTGACCGTGACCGATCTGCTTCCTTTGATTTCGGATCTGAAGCGCCTGGGAGCCGGCTTGAACATGCTGATGGAACAATCGCTCCAGGGTTTCGTGGCAACGGCCCCCAAAGGCGCTCCCGTATAATCAGTTGGTTTGGCTCAGCCATGTCATCCGATGCCCAAATGAGCGCGTCGCCTGCATTCGAGAGACCTACCTTGCCGAGCCCCCTCACGCCAGCGGAGCAAAAAAAGCTCATCGAGGAATGGAAGCGAACGACCGGACAGTTATTTCTTTCTTGTCGCGAGGCTGTAACTCTGGTGGATCCCGGCGGCAACATTCTGGCCTGGAACCCCTCGGCCGAACGGCTCTACGGCTGGAAGGAAATGGAGGCCATCGGCAAGCCTTTTCTCGAACTGGTGAAAGCGGAATTGCCCCGGCCTCTGGCTCAGATCGAAAACATCCTTCGACAAGAGGGCTACTGGGAGTACGAGCTCAAGGAAACCACCCGCCAGGGAGCTCAGATCACTGTCGCTAGCCGCTGGGCAGCCTGGCGGGACAGCGCAGGCGCGACCCTGGGCCGCTTGCATCTCGAGACGGATCTCACAAAGGCAAAGCGCATCGAGCAGGAATTGCGCATTGTCTCCGGACATCTCCTAAATTTGCGGGACGAGGAGCGCCGCAAACTGGGCCGCGATTTACATGATAGTGCCGGCCAGTTGCTGTCCATGGCCAAGCTGAACCTTTCGCTCGCTCAGGAGCATTTGGACTCCGCGAGTCCCCGCGGCAATGCCTATCTCACGGAATGTTGCGGCCTCATCGACCAAGCTTTGTCCGAAGTCCGCACGATCTCCTATCTCCTGCACCCGCCCTTGCTCGAAGAACTCGGCCTGGCTGGCGTTCTGCCCTGGTATGTGTCCGGTTTTTCCGAACGCAGCCGCATCAAAGTCACCCTCGATATTCCCAAGGAAATGGGCCGGCTTCCGCGCGAGATCGAGCTTGGGCTGTTTCGTATCATGCAGGAATGCCTCACCAACGTGCACCGGCATTCCAATAGCTCCACGGCGAGCATTTGTCTGTCTTTCGCCAATAAGCAAGTGCGGCTCAAAGTCGAAGATCAAGGTAAGGGTATGGCGGCGACGACCGCGGAAAGTAGCAATCAGGGACGGTCCTCGGGTGTCGGCCTCAACGGAATTCGCGAGCGAGTGACGAACCTTGGCGGCCATATGCAAATCCGCAGCGGCGATTGGGGCACGTCGGTCGAGGTTGTTTTCCCGTCCACCGAAATCACGATTGAGCTGAGTTAGCGCCGCTTTTCAGCAGCAGCCGTCCTTCCTGTATTCGACCTGCAAAACCACGCCCGCGTACTCCGATATTCCCCGCTCCCGCGCCTCGAAGCAGCTCAGTTAAAATGAAGTCATGGCCCGCCTCGGGGAGTATCGCCGCAAACGGCACTTTAACCGCACTCCGGAACCTTCTTCCGCCAAGTCCTTTCCGCAACTCGACGGCACATTCGTCGTACAGAAGCACGCCGCGCGCCGCCTGCATTACGACTTTCGCCTGGCAATCGATGGCGTGCTCAAGTCCTGGGCCGTTCCCAAGGGCCCTTCGCTGAATCCTGCCGATAAGCGCATGGCGGTGGAGACCGAAGACCACCCCATGAGCTATGCGAATTTCGAGGGGATCATACCGCTGGGGAATTATGGCGCGGGTAGCGTGATGGTGTGGGACCGCGGCAGATTCCGCGTCGAGGGCCGGCAGGGCGCCAAAGAGCAGGCGGCTCACGGCGAAATCAAATTCCGCTTAAGCGGCGAAAAACTCAGGGGCGGATTTGTTCTCGTGCGTACCAAGGGCGGCGAGAAGCAAAACGAGTGGCTGTTGATCAAGCATCAGGACGACGCCGTGGATTCCGCGTGGAATATCGATGAGCACGATGGCTCGGTCCTCACCGGCCGGACACTCGACGAGATTGCCAAGGAATTGCCCCCAAAGCGCAAGGCAGCCGCGTTGCAGCCCGGCGAGTTGGAGGGAGCGACGGAGGGAGCCATGCCTGCCGCGCTCTCGCCCATGCTGGCCACGCTCATCGAGCGCCCGTTTTCCGATCCCGACTGGCTCTTCGAAGTCAAATGGGATGGCGCGCGGACGCTCGCCTGGATCGAGGATGGCGAAGTCCGTTTGCGCTCGCGCGCGGCCAATGAAGTTACACGCCAGTATCCCGAATTGTCCTCTCTGCCTCAGCACATCGGCGCCCGGCGCGCGCTTGTGGACGGCGAAATCGTCGTTCTCGATGAGAGAGGCCGCAGCGATTTCGAGCGCATGCAGCAGCGCATGAATGTGCAGCGGCCCTCGCCCGATCTGCGTTCGGGCTATCCGGTAACCTACTATTTGTTCGATCTGCTCTATTGCGATGGCTACGATTTGCGCGAAGTGCCGTTGCTCGAGCGCAAGAATTTTCTCCGCGGCCTCCTCGATGCCACGCCCGAGTTTCGCCTTTCCGATCATGTATTGGAAAACGGCAAGGAGCTTTTTGAATTAGCCAAGCAGCAAGAGCTCGAGGGCATCGTCGGAAAGCGCATCGATAGCACTTACGTCAGCGCGCGCAGCCAAAATTGGGTCAAGGTGAAGGCCACGAGAACTCTGGACGCGGTCGTGGGTGGCTGGACCGCGCCCCGCGGCGGCCGCACTCATTTTGGCTCTTTACTTCTCGGTCTTTACCACGGCAAGGCGCTTCGCTTCGTCGGACATGCCGGCACCGGAATGGACGAAGAGACGCGCGCATTGCTGATGAAAAAGCTCCACGAGCGCGAGATCAATAAATGCCCGTTCGAAAGAGTTCCCGAAGCCAACGAGCGGGCCTTCTGGACCAAGCCCGAACTCGTCGCGCACGTGCGCTTCATCGGCTGGACTCAGGAGCCGCGACTGCGCGCCCCTGTTTTCCTGGCTTTGCGCAACGACGTTCAGCCGCAAGAGTGCCGATGGGAAAGCGAAGTAGCGCCGCGTCCCGGTCCCGCAGTGATTCGCGCGCCCGAGATCGTGGGCGCGGTTCTAAGCGAAAAAGAGGAGATCGAAGCCGAACTTTTCTCCGGCAAACGGGAATCCGTCACGCTCGACTTCGACGGCAAGCGTTTCCGGCTCACTCACCTGAACAAAGTATTCTTTCCGGAATCCGGTTACACCAAGCGCGACTTGATCGCCTACTACTATCGCGTTGCGGGCTACCTTCTGCCGTTCCTCAAAGACAGGCCCCTCGTGCTGCGCCGTTATCCCGACGGCATCAAAGGCCAGGCTTTTTTCCAGAAAAACATGCCCGAGGGTGTTCCCAACTGGATGGAAACGGTGGCGGTGCCCTCGGAAGGCAAACGCGAAGAGGTCCAGCATGCGGTCGCCAACGATCTCGCGTCGCTGCTCTATCTCACCGGCCTGGGCTGCATCGACCACAATCCCTGGTCCAGCCGCAGCGATGACCAGGAGCATCCCGATTATTTCTTTTTCGATCTCGATCCGGCCGACGGCACTGAGTTTTCGCGCGTCTTGACCATCGCTCGCGCCCTCGACGAAAAACTCACGCAGCTGGGGCTGAAGGTATTTCTAAAAACTTCGGGCGCCACGGGATTTCATTTGTACTTGCCCGTCGAACGCATCTACACCTTCGAGCAGTTGCGCATGTTCGGGGAAATCCTGGCGCAGCTTGTTTCCGCCCAGCATCCCGAGCTCGTCACCCACGAGCGCATTGTGGCAAAGCGGCGGCCCGGGCAGGTGTTGATCGACGTCACGCAAAACTCGCAGGGAAGGCCGCTCGCCGCTCCCTACACGGTCCGCGCTTTTCCCAAAGCGCCCGTCTCCGCGCCGGTGGAGATCAAGGAATTGCGGCCTAACTTGAAACCAGAGAGGTTCAATATGGAAACGATGCTCGCTCGGCTCAAAGAGAAGGGCGATTTATGGGCCGGCTTTTGGCAAAGCCGCCAGAGAATTGAAAGCGCGATCGAACGACTCGGTGCGGGCGCACTAAAGGCCCCCGAATAATCGGCTGAAAACTCCCAAACCGGGTAGTAGGCGCCCGCTTGCTTTCCGCCGTTTCTCCTTCGAGATATCGGTGATATCCTCGACACTCATAAGAGCACTCATAAGGGCACTCATAAGGCGATCGCCTCGTTCTAATCTCGTTCCGAAATAGGGGGGCTAATGTTAGAAAACCTTTCGCTCTCCGGTCATTTGGATTTGGGATTTCGCCGCGCGTCACTCCTGTCGCTTGCTGGAAGCACAGTGCTGGCTGTTATTCTCTGCATTTCCGTGGCGGCCCAGCCACAGAAGGAAGAGAAGAACAATTTGCAACTGGTCGGCTATAACGACCTTCAGGCGCGCAGCGCTTATCAACCTACAGTTCACCACCAGGGACGGCGGTGGATCGCTTACATCGGACACCACGGGGGTTCGCAACCGAACCCTCTCACCGACAAGCAGGAAGATAACGGCACCTCCATCGTGGACGTGACCGATCCGGCTCATCCCCGCTATCTCGCGCATATTCCCGGTGAGCCGGAGAAGGGGGGCAACGCCGAATCCGGCGGCGCGCAGATGGTGCGCGTTTGCGACGGCAGCACGCTCCCGCGCGCCGACAAAAGCAAAGTTTATATGCTGCGCACCTTTGGTGGCTCGGCGCACGAGATCTGGGACGTTACCGATCCGGCCAAGCCCAGACGGCTGACTGTGGTCGTCAGCGGTCTGATGGATACGCATAAAAGCTGGTGGGAATGCGACACCGGCATCGCCTATCTCGTCTCCGGCGTGCCCGGCTGGCGCGTTCGCCGCATGACACAGATCTACGATCTCAGCGATCCGGTCCATCCGGTTTTCATCCGAAATTTCGGCTTACCGGGGCAGCAGCCGGGCGCGACGGGCTCCGCGCCTACCGAGCTGCATGGCGCCATGTCCACGGGCCCGAACGGCAATCGGGTGTACTTCGGCTATGGCACCAACGGTAACGGGATTATGGAAATCGTGGATCGCGATAAGCTCTTGAAGGGTCCCCCGGAGCCGACGGACGCAAACTTACTCTACCCGCAGATTTCTCGGATCGATTTGCCGCCCGAAGCGGGTTCCCATTCCGCTTATCCGCTGCTCGGCATGGATCTGCCGGAATTCGCCAAGCAGAAGCCTCGCGTGCCCGCCGCTGCCGCCGGTATCGAGCATGGCGACGCCGACATGTCCGGCAAGAACACACAAGCGCACCGGGACTTCGTCTTGTCCGTCGGCGAGACCCTTGCCAACGAATGCCTCGAAAATAGGCAGATGGTGCGCGTCCTCGACGTGACGGACGAAACGCATCCCTTCGGCGTAGCTACCTGGACGGTTCCCGAGGCCAGCGGAAATTTCTGCGAGCGCGGCGGACGCTTCGGCACCCATTCCACGAACGAGAATTTTACGTCCATCTATTATCGGCGAATTGTCTTCATCGCTCATTTCAATGCGGGCGTGCGCGCGCTCGACGTCCGCGATCCGTTCCACCCGAAAGAGGTCGCCTACTATATTCCCGCGGTCACGGATAAAACCGATAAGCGCTGCGTGGGCACGGGCGCGGATCAGCGATGCAAAGTAGCGATTCAGACCAATAACGTGGAGGTGGATGACCGCGGTTACATCTACATTGTGGATCGCGCCAACACCGGCATGCACATCCTGGAACTCACCGGCACCGCGCGCCGGCTGGCAAATCTGCCTGAGTCTCAGCAGGAAACGAAGAAGGCGAATTAGGCCTGGATGATTTCGTTACGAATGGCGTAGCGCACGAGTTCGGTCACCGAATGGCATTCGAGCCGCCGCATGATGTTGGCGCGGTGTGTTTCGATGGTCTTGAACGTAGTCCCCAGCAGCGCGGCGATTTCGCGGCTATTCTTGCCTTCGGCCAAAAGCTGCACGATTTCGCGCTGCCTGGGCGTCAGCCTCAAGGCGCGCTCCTCTCCGTTGTTCTTCGCCGGCCTTTGCCGTTCGTCAAGGAAAACTTGCGCCACTTTGGAAGTAAAGAAGGTCTTGTTGCGGTGCAGAGCTTCCACCGCTTGGACTAGCTCAGTTGCCGCATCCGTCTTCAAGACGTAACCTCGCACACCCGCCTTAAGCATCTGCTGAATCAGTGGATCGGAATGATGCATGGTGAGAATGAGCACCTTCGTGGCAGACCCGCTCGCCACGATTTGCCGCGCCGCTTCCAGTCCGTTTAGAGACGGCATGCTGATATCCAGAATGCTCACGTCTGGCTTTAGTTGCTTGGCTTTCTCAACAGCTTCCCGGCCGTTCGTCGCTTCGCCAATCACCTTCCAGCCGGGCTGTTTTTCGAGAAGATCGCGGAGGCCCCGGCGCACGATGTCATGGTCGTCTGCTACTAACACATCTACCTTGGACATTTCCGCCTCCAGCGCTGCGCCTGGATATCCTAGAGCAAAGACCCGAGAAGCTTCTATACACTAAATAATGTAGGCTAAATCACCGCGAAACAAAAGCGAACCAGAAGGAATGAAACTGACGCGACTCAGAGTTGGCTATCCAGCGTTTTCGACATATCGTCGAAGTCGATTAGGCCTATCTTGGTTTTTATTTTTCGGCCATCGCGCGAATAAAGCACGCTCGTGGGCAAGCCTAAGACGCCGCCAAATTTATCGGCGATTTTGTCGGTCCCCAGGAGAATCGGGTAGTCGATTGCTTCCTGCTGCCCCTTGACGTCGAAGCGCTTCGCGTTCACCCAAGGCTCGACCACTTTCTTGCCCTCATCATCCATGGCCACGCCCAAAATGACGAGCCCCTTCGGCCCGTATTTGTGATTGAACTCGATGAGCCAGGGAATTTCCGTTTTGCAGGGGTCGCACCAGGTGGCCCAGAAATTTACGAGCACGACTTTGCCTTTGTATTGATCCAGGCTGGTCGTGGAGCCGTCGAGCGTGGGAATCGCGACGCTAGCTTCGGGCGCCGCCGCGCCAGCTGGGCCTGAATTTGCGTTCGAGCCCGCTTTCTGTTTGCAGCCTGCAAGGGGCAGGAAAGCCAAGAATCCGGTGATCATCAGGACCGCTAAGAACTTTCGACGCATGGCGCGCGCTCCTTACTTCACGAAGACATTTAGAAAACTGAGTTTACCTGAAAGCCAAGTCAGGCGATTGAAGAAGATCAAATAGCCCACGGCCAGCAGCAAGGCGCCGCTGCCAACTTCCACGGCATGCAGATGGCGCCGAAAGCGCTGATAGAAGCGCAAAAATTGATTGATGCCCAGCGCGGTGAGCAGAAAGGGAATCGCCAACCCGGCGGAATAGAACGCCAGAAGAAAAACGCCACGCGAAACCGTTTCGGCCGTCGCGGCCATGGCCAGCACGCCGGCCAGGATCGGTCCGATGCAGGGCGTCCAGCCAAATGCAAATGCGAAGCCCAGCAAGAACCCGCTGAAGACTCCGGCAAACGGGCCCTTGCCGCCCTCCTGCTGCGTTTGCCCTCCGAGATTGCGGAAGTGGACATCGCGATTGAGCCAGCGCGTGAGCATGGGACCGGCGAGAAAAATCAGCGAGACGGAAATCAATTGCGCCGGACCGAATCCCCAAATTTCGTCGCCGCCGAGCCAGATCCACACCGCCGCCGCGAGCGCCACGAGGATTCCTCCGATCACCAGCCCGCTACGCACGGGAATGCGTCCCAGCCAGCCGATCAGATGCAGCCCGAAGAGCACGATAATGGCGCCGGCAAAAGGCGCCAGGAGGCTGCGATTTCGCACCAGGAATTGGCCCACGGCACTGGCCGATGCGCCGAAGGTGATGAATACGACCGAAAAGCCGATCACGAACGCCAGCGAAGAAGTCAGCAGACTGCCGCGTGGCCTCTCGCCCTGTCGCAGTTGTTCCACACCGATGCCGGAGAGCATGGAGATATAGCCGGGCACGAGCGGGAGAACGCAAGGCGAGAGGAACGAAATGAGTCCCGCCAGGAACGCTGCAAATATCGATATCTGCATGCGTCCATTATCTCCCATATCTCCCAAATTGGCTCGCGTGTAGCGCGGATACGGAAGCTGCGGACGGCGTGTCGGTGGTGGAACCAAGAATTGGAAATCGCCCAGAGCGAGGGACGGGCGCCAGTCGCTGTTCTGAATGGGCCCTAGCGGCAACTCTTCTCGGTTGCTTTCTGCAAGTTGACTGGTGCCGACATGGCGGCACGTGCCGACATTCGGGCGCGGGGCTCGGCAGTAGCTTTTGAGAACGCGGATGCCTCCATTGATAACGGGAGACTTATCGGCCTGAAAGGTGGGGAATCTCACGGCCCTTGAAGTGCCCTAAGTAAGGCGCGGGTGGAAATTCTGATGCTAAAGATTTCAGTCAAGACCGACGAAGCGGGAAATCAGGTGTTGCCGTTGCTCGAAGTAGAGGGCCGGCTCGCCGGACCATGGGTGGAGGAACTCGAGCGTTGTTGGGAAAGTGAGCAAAAGCGAGCGGCATCCGGCGCCATGATCGTGCGTCTCTCCAATGTGACGTTCATCGACGAAACGGGAACGGATCTGCTCCGCAAGATTTTTCGCGCTGGAGCCAGGCTCGAAGGCAGCGGTTGCCTGGTGCGCGCCATTATTGCGCGAATCACGGGCGCGGCGTTCTCGGCCCGGGATTGTGAAAGCGAAAGCCGAAAGACGGTTGCAGTGCAATCAAGGGTGGAAACTCAGGGGGGAAAAAAATGAATACGCAAGCAAGCCAGAACGCCCATACAACGAACTACGCAATTCAGCACGCAAACATCGGCGAAGCAACACTTGTTCGTGAAGCCATCGCGGGCGACCACAATGCCTTGGATACACTCTTCGCCCAGCACAGCCGCGCTCTGTTTCAAACTGCCTTGAGGCTCCTGGGTAATCCCGAGGATGCCGAGGATGCCTTGCAGGAAGCGATGCTGTCGGCATATCGGAATCTGCCGCGGTTCGAGGGGCGCTCGCAATTTTCTACCTGGATGACGCGAATCGTAATCAATGCCGCGCTCATGCGCCGCCGCAGCAAGCGCGCGCATCCCGCTCTATCGCTCGATGACTCGACAGAAGAGAAGACGCCGATGGCGGAGCGTTTCGCCGACGGCCATCCCAGCCCCGAACAGCTCTACGCAAGCGCCGAGCTTTCCCAGCGTGTGAAGGAAAATCTGCGAACGCTTTCGCCGCTTTTGCGGAACGCCTTCGAGCTGCGCGAGTTGGAGGGCCTGTCGGCCGACGAGGCGGCCAAGGCCCTGGGCGTTTCGCGCAATACGCTCAAGGCGCGGCTCTGGCGTGCGAGGCAGCAACTAGCCGGGCGTTTAGGCGACGTTTTGCGCCATGGCAGCCGAATCACGCAGGCCCCCGGGCAACTTGCGCCCCGTTTCCAGCCCGCTGCGGGCGACTAACAATCTCCCTGCTGCAAATATCAGCGACCGCGGTATAGACTGCGGCTGAATTCGTAAGCGCCTCAGATGACGCCTAAGCGCGAAAAGGGCGTTGCTCATTGCGTCCAGGCGCTTCGGTTGTGTCGTCGTGTGCATTTTTGGTTTCCTTCCGATTTAGTCTCGGGAATCAGCCCGAAAATGAATATCGCGCGAGTCCTCGCGCTTGTATGCGTCGGCGCCAAGGCGTATGCTTCCGCCTATCGAGCCGTTCTATCGCAGGCGCAATAGTTCCGTCGCGAACGGACTGCGGCCATGCCCTTGGGGTGTCCGCTTAAAAAGGAGGCCTTTATGCCAGACCGCATGCTAAACCGCATCTCTCTCAAATCGATCGTGGGACTTCTTTTCGTGTTGGGAATTGTGTGCAGCCTGCCGGTATGCGCGCAAGAGGCTGGGGGACAGGGAAGGCAGGGCGGGGCAGCACCGCGCCAAGGCGGCGTAGAGGGCCCGCGGGCGTCGTCTGCGCCGCCGATCGCGAAAGTCGAATGGGTGCAGCCGGCCGGGCAGAAGGGGCAAGTGGCCGTCGTTCAAGAGAACATCGCCGACCAAAATATCGAGCTCAAGGAATACGGGCCGGGAGCCAAGGAACTGCTGACCTCGGGTACGCCGGGCAGCGAATCGACGCCATTCACCGTGTGGTCGGGCGCATGCACCGGCCCTTTCGCCATTACCTTCCGCCTGAAAAATAATTCTATGGACCTCAGCGGCCTGGGCCGGATCCGCTGGATGATCAAAACGTCCGGATTCCACGAAGTTCGGCCGGTGGTGAAGCTAGCGGACGGGACTCTGCTCGTCGGAGACCACACGGATGCCTCTGTGCCCATGTTCGCGGACCGCGAATTCGCGCTGGCCGACGTGCGCTGGATCAAGCTGGATCCGGATCGAGTGGTCACACTCGCAAGCCCCGGCGGGATTGCCAACCAAATTTGGGTAAATAATCCCGACCTCAGCAAAGTCGATGAAGTGGGTTTCGCCGACCTCATGCCCGGCAGCGGGCATGGCACGGGCGGTTACATTCACCTCGGCACGATCGAGATCTACGGCAAAGCCGTGCCGCGCGGAGCGGCCACGACCAGTAGCCGATAAACAATAGGTAGTAGCTCGCGTCGGTCGAACTCAGATCCTTTCGTCTGAGAAGGCCGTAGCGCTCTGCGTGATCGCTTTCATCCTCACTCGCGCGGAAAATTTGGCCCCTTGCGTCATGCCGGACTCACGGGCCGGAGTTTCGTGTGCGATCTCTATGGCTGAACGGCGCCATTGCAGCAGCGAATTGCGATTCTCGACCGAAGGCTACTGAACCGGAACGAACCTCTGAACCCGCTCTCCGTTCCAAACCTCGCCCGTATAGACGGTGCCTTTTGAATCGACAGCGATCATATGGAGCCCGAAGAATTGACCGCCGTTTTGGCCCATGCTTCCCAATGTGCCCACCACCGCGCCATCCTCGCGGTTCAGGAACCAGATATGGCCGTTGGTGATATCTGAGATGTACAAATATTTTTGCCCTTTGTCGGCTGAGAAGGCTATGCCTCCGGTCGAACCACCATCGCCCGTGGACGGAGCCAGGATGAATTCCTTCAAGAACTTGCCTTCTTTCGTGTTCACCTGAATGCGGTTGGCCGCTCGATCGGCGATATAAACGAGCCCGTCATTCGAGATGTTCAGCGTGAGATGGCCTCTGAACTCCTTCGGCATGGGCCCATTGGGGACATACGCGCGGTCCGCATCGTCGGTGGTCATTTGCGACAGAGGCTTTCCGTAAGCGCCCCAGCCGCGCTTGAACGCGAGAGTGTCCAGGTCGAACACCATCACGCGTCCGCCGAGATAATTGTCGGTGGCGTAAAGTTCGTGAGCGGGTTCGTCGAGCCGGACCTCTTCGATACCTCCCACGATCATCGGCGTCGTTGGGGGATACTTGGCTCGGAAGGCCGCTATCGCCGCTGGGTCGGGCGGATTGCCACGGCCGGCGAAGGGAACCGTCCCGATGGGACCGGGGCCGCCGCGGCCCGGAATCCGTGCTCGGGCCGCTCCGCCGCCTCCAGCGCCTGGCTCCTTATCGGGAGCACGCGGAGTCTCGCCGAGAAGTTTGCCGGTCTTCGTGTCGTATTTCCTGACGGTGTCTTGCCCGATGTAAGCGAACCCCTTGGTGTCTACCACCATGCCGTGGCCTTCCGGCTCGTCGAAGTAGCCGATTACATTTCCTTCTTTATCAAAATGGATCATGGCCGGAGCCCGGGCGCAGCATTCGGCGGTAGGCGGATTCAACTCCGCATGGAGTTCGAGATCTCTTAGTTCACTCGGCCGATTCAATACCCAGACGTTATCGTCCTTGTCGATGGCCAGCCCGGAGATGCCTCCAAGCTTCCAATGATTGGGCAGGGGTTTAGGCCAGTCCGGATCGAACTTGTACGTTGGTGCGCCTTGCGCCCGCGCACCTAGAGCAATACACAAAACGAACAAGCACAAGGCGCTACGTTGCGCGAATGTCCGCACATCCCCATCGTTAATCATGGGACTTTCCCTCACATCTGACTCGCTTTCTGAAGGTAATTGCGGGACTGTAGCCGTCCAAGCGGGGCCGTGTCAATAAATCCGCCGCGCAGGTTCGCAATCTCACGCGAGGCAGCCAAGAGAGCTCTCACGCAGACGGAGATTAGGCAACGATGAGCTTGCGTGACAACTCAGGAATATCGGTTCG